>Ga0114922_10005926_pt1 | contig 11225 bp, 9 predicted proteins | sample AartaG_FD_100975 | JGI IMG/M metagenome (GOLD analysis project Ga0114922, IMG submission 100975) | Deep subsurface microbial communities from Aarhus Bay to uncover new lineages of life (NeLLi) - Aarhus_00045 metaG | ecosystem: Environmental > Aquatic > Marine > Oceanic > Sediment | place: Aarhus...
GATTAAAACGCCGTTTACGTGATACAATCGGGCTACGAGGAACGGGGGATGACTTCCTACAATGTCATTTATCGGGGTCCCTCTGTGGATGAGGATTCCGGAAAAGCCAGGCTGATAGCCTACCAGCTTGCTTTCCGCTCATCCTTTTCGATGGAGGAAGCGCTCGAGCGTATGAAGCGAACCCCTTTTGTCATTGGCAGCGGGATGGATGCTGAGGCGGCTGTGCGCCATAGGCATTTTCTGGAGTCGCTTGGGGCCGACGCAGAGGTTTGCTCCGCTGCTACCCGGCCGTGGACCTGGGAGGGTGGAGAGAAACCTTTCAGCGCCAGACCGGCTCAGCGGTGGTTTATCAAGGATGCCTGGCGCGGGATCCTGTCAATCCTGGCTGCGGGAATGCTGCTCAGCGTTCTAATTGCGGCTGCCGGTCTTGCCATCGCGCTGATGGCGCCATTGCTCATCGGCCCTGGCGCTCCCCCGGAGATTCTCAGCGCGGTGGGATGGTCGGCTGTAGCGCTCGGTCTTTTCGTCCTGATAACGGCAACAGTCTTTAGGCTTCCGGCACTCGTGCGCCTGATGTCCCGGTCGCTTCAGAATTCTCCTGAGAGTACTTTCATCAGCTATCTCCGTGCCATCAACGACCGCAATTGGAGCAAAGCTTTGCAGTGCCTGGCAGGCCGCGATGGATCGCGCAACCTGTCCGCCGGCTCCAGAGCCGATGCGACAGCCTATCTTCGTTCTCTCTCCAAAAAAGTGGTTCTGCCTCGCCGGATCGATTCCTCGAGCATCACGTTGCTTCAGGAGGGTGCTGGCTACGCAGTAATCCGTTTCAAGGTTGAAGTGTTGTCGCGCAAGCCGGCTGCGGATGGATCCTATCAGCGAAGGTTTTTTTCCGACGCCAAGCGTTTCCGTCTAATCGATGGCGAGTGGTACCTCATCGACGGTTACCTGCTTGGGAACAGCGATCCCTCACGCCTTCCGCTCCCCGCGTGCCCCGAGTGCGGCGAGGAATCGGAACTGGGAAGGTGGCAATGCGCGTCGTGCGGCACGATGTATCCCGCAACAACGCTTGTCGAGGAGGAGTGGCAGCTGCCGCGGCGGCGACCCGACCTTGCCGCAGTGCTCAGCGCCGTTGTCCCCGGTCTCGGCCAGGCATACAACGGGCAGTCGCTCAAGGGCCTGCTGATTGCAGCCACCTGCTGGACAATCCTGCCTTGGATCGGGGGCGTAATCGACGCGTTACGGACGGCGGAGCGCGTCAACCGCAAAGACAGCTTTCATGACCTGCCCCGCAGGACTTCCCTTCCGGTTCTGTTTCATCTTGCCGTAGTGATCGCTGCTGCCGCATTGCTGGCTGCGAATCTCGACAAGCTGCCCGCTGTTGGCACACTCTTCTCGAGTCAGGGCTCAGGAGAGGATGCTCGAGGAGAACCCCTGTTCACCGCACCCGGCGACCGCTTCACGATTCTTTTTCCTCATGGCTGGTCGGTAGAGGAGGTTCCCAACCGCGAATACAGCTTCGCAGTGCAATCGATTTGCGGAGAGTCGAATGCCTCGGTGATGATTACCGGGCGCGCCCTGCCCGACCGCTGGCAACCTTGCCCCCAGGCACGTGCTGCGCGCGCGAGACTGGAGGCTGAGGGTTCGGAGGTAGCCCACATGGAATGCGGTTCGGCTGAAGGCCGCTTACGCTACCGCGTCGACTCCTATGGCCCCGATCGCAGCTGGCGCCGCAGCCTGGTTGCGATCGCGCTTGAGCAGGAGCTGGTCGTGATCACTTTCGCCTGCCCGGCAAGCCGCCAGGACGAGCTTGTCCCCGTGTTCGAGCAGATGATCGCCACTATGAAGTTTCAGCCCGCGGGGGGGGCGGATTAACCCCGCCTGTGCTTTCACACCAGATTACAATCTGTTAGTCTTACCCGAATGCGCCGAGGGCGCGCACAGCGTTCTTTCAGTGGGGGGGAAGCAAGGATGTTCAACATCTATTTTTACACAATCATCGCTTATATTATTGCGATAATTGCGATCAGTGTGTGGCGCAGCCGGGGGGTCAGGGGGCAGGAAGACTTCATGGTCGCCGGCCGCTCGGTCTCGGCCTGGCTGCTAGCCGGGACGTTGATCTGCACCTGGATCGGGGCGGGCTCGCTGCTGGGCGGAGGCGGACGAGTCTTTCGCGACGGCATAAGCCAGCTGTGGATGAGCGCTGGTGCCTGGCTGGGTATAATCATCATCTTTTTCCTCGCCGCGAGGGTTCGCCGCATAGCCCAATACACGGTTCAGGACTTGCTGGAGAAACGCTACCACCCACTCGCTCGAGTATTAGGCGCGATTGTTGTCATCCTGGGTTCGACAACGATCTTTTCCTACCAGCTCAGAGGTGGGGCGTTCGTCCTCGAATACATGATGGGTATGCCGCAGGTGTGGGGGATCGTCTTCACAGCTTTCGTGATCATCGCGTTTACATCGCTTGCCGGCTTGCGCAGCATCGTGGCTGTAGACATGCTCAACGGCATACTCATCATCCTTGCCATCTTCATCGGGCTGCCGCTGATTCTAATGATTTTGGGCGGAGGCGACATCGGGAGCGGGCTTGACCACGCCGTAAATACGGCGCCCAAGACACATTACGAGGTATTTGGCTCGCAGGATCAGGTGGTGACGGATGAAGTTGTGGCCGCCCGGGGTGGTTGGACACCGCAGTCGCGCGAGGCGATCGAGGCGGCAGAGGCCGAATCCGGCGAGCCAGATTCCAACTGGCTTCTCGGGCTGTTCTGGGCCTTGGGGGTTTTCTTCCCCACGTTTTTCCTGCTCCTGGGCGAGAGCAGCATCTACCAGAAGTTCTATAGTGCCAAGGACGAGGCCAACGCCAAGCGGGCGGTGGTTTACTTCCTCGTGGGAGTTGTCGTAATTGAGATTGCGCTGGCGGTTTTCGCGCTCTATAGCAGCGCCCATCCCGATGCTGACGCCTGGCGCGTCAGCTACGACAAATTCTGCTCGTCCGAGCTCGTTCTGATCGAGCAAGAAAAAGAAATTGCGGCCACCATCTCGGCGGGAGGCCTGACCGCTGACGAAGCCGGAGTGATCGAAGGTACGCGCAAGTGGGTTGGCGAGCAGCGTGCGGCGAACTGGGACGAATTTGTCGCGGTCATTCAGCATGGTGACAAAACGGCCCAGCCCGAGCCGGACCCAGACAACTCTAATTTCTACATTCAGGAGGCGACAGCCCTCTACCAGACGCGCACCGATTCGATCAACCTTTTCGCCGCCTTCCAGCTGCTTCCCCCCTGGGCGGGAGTGCTGCTGCTGATGGGCGGGATGGCGATCATCCTAAGCACCGGCAACAGCTTCCTGATGGTGGCAAGCACAGCCTTCGTGCGTGACATCTGGCAGCGGTTCCTCCGGCCGGGGGCTGGCCAGAAGGAGATCGTCTGGGTTCAACGCCTGACAATGGTTGCTCTGGCGGTTTTCGCAGTTTTACAGCTCACACTGCTTAGAGAAACGGTCTGGCAGATGGCTCTGGCCGCCTATACACTCATCGGCGCGGGCCTGACGCCGGTGATCCTGGCGGCCTTCCTGTGGAAGCGGGTGACCCCGGCCGGAGGTGTGAGCAGCGTTGCCGCGGGTCTCGTTACCTGGTCGGTCTTCGTCGCGATGAAGATCGGCGGCGTTATCGACATAGATTACGACTTCATCATCTATCCTGCCGCCGGTGCGAGCATTCTGGCCCTGATCGTTGTCAGCCTGCTTACCAAGCCCTCTCCACCGGAGGTTTACAGTTCGTTTATTGAAAACAAGAAGAAATTAACCGGAGAGTAGCTATAAATGATCGCGCCATCCGGTCCGGAGCTGATTGTCTCCCGCGGGAAGATTTATTCGGGCGCCGGTGATCCGGTCCGGCTCGGCGCCCTGGCAGTCGAGGCCGGTAAGATAATAGCTGTTGGCGATCCTGACGAGATAGAATCACTGCGCGGCCCGGAGACCCGGTTCATCTTTCTCGAGGGCGCTGTAGTTATGCCTGGCTTCAGTGACAGCCACACGCATTTTTTTGAGGGTGCGCTCAGCCACGCAGTCGATCTCAGCGATGCCACCGCCAAGGAAGATTTCCGAGAGAGGGTAAAGGCGGCGCTCGAGGAACTGCCCGCGGGCGAGTGGCTGATCGGCGGCTATTGGAACGAGGAGCGCTGGGGAGGGGTTCTTCCCGATAAGAGCTGGGTTGACGATATCAGCCCCGCCAATCCTGTGCTTCTCCACCGGCAGGATTTTCATACTGCGCTATGCAATTCCGCGGCACTCGCCGCCGGGAGGATCGATGGGTCCACGCCTAATCCCGAAGGCGGCAGGATTCTCAAGGACGATAACGGCTATCTAACCGGCATACTAATCGAGGCTGCGGTGAAACCAGTCAAGGAAGCTGTGCCGGAGCCATCGATCGCCGCCGTGCGCGCCGCCCTGCGCCGCTGGATGCGGCATGCAAACTCGCTCGGCATCACTCACATTTGCGATATGATCCGCGGTCCGGAGGAGTTCGGTGTTTACCTCGATCTCGAGCGGGAAGGCTTGCTCACCTGCCGCTTCGATCTCTACGCGCCTTTGAAGTTTTGGGAGCGTTTCGCACGAGCGGGCCTGCGCAGCGGCGTGGGCCTCGATCTGGTCCGCCTGGGAGGGATGAAAGCATTTGTGGACGGCTCGCTCGGCTCGCGCACTGCGCTGATGCTCGAACCTTACGACGACGACCCCGGTAACAATGGGATGCTCAGCGACCTTGCAGATCCTCCCGGCGAGCTTGGGGCAATGATGCTCTGCGCCGACCGTGCCGGCTTCCAGCTGGCCGTCCACGCCATCGGCGATGCGGCCAACACGATCCTTCTCGATCTGTTCGAGAAGGTCAGGGAGGGAAGCCCCTATCCCTACCTGCGGCACAGAGTGGAGCATGCGCAGCACCTCGATCCCGCGGATATCCAGCGCTTTTCCGCCCTGGAGCTTATCGCCTCCGTTCAGCCCCACCACCTCTTCGACGACGGGTGCTATGCAGAGCAGAGGATCGGCCGCGATCGCTGCCGCACCGCGTATCCCTTTCGCTCGTTGCTCGACAACGGCACGGCGCTCGCTTTCGGCTCCGACTGGCCCGTCGTGGCGATGGGGCCGCTAAATGCCATCTGGGCGGCGGTCACGCGGCGGACGAGGGACGACGCTAATCCGAACGGCTGGATTCCCGAGCAAAAGATAACGCTGGAGGAGGCGATTGAAGCCAGTTCCCGCGCTGCAGCGGTCGCGACGGCCAACGAGAACACTTGGGGGGCTTTGCAGCCGGGCATGGATGCTGATTTCGTCATTCTCGACAGGGATATCTTCAGAAGCAGCCCCGATGAGATCCGGGAGAGCCGCGTTGAATACACTTTCCTCAAAGGTCGACAAGTGCATCCGGAGACTGACAAATGAACCGTATTGTCTTCCTGGCCGGCGTGCTTATCCTTATCGTGTTGTTCAATTGGGTGCTGACGGTCTTTTTCATCGACCGCCTGCCCCCCACACTCCCCTTGAATTTTAGTGAGAAACCCTACTCTATCAAAGCATCGAAAGACGTCTTCTACGCTTTTCCAGCCGCGGTGACTGTTATTGCATTGTTGTTTATCGGCTTGATCCCTTACAGGCAGCTGATACCCTTTCCCGGTCGAAAGAAACTGACTTTCATACCCGAGGACTACCGAGGGCCGCTGATTGACCGCGTCTATCAGATATGGTTAGTGTCCGCCATCTTCGTTGCTCTCGTGATCAGTTACCTACAAGCTTCAATAGCGCTCTACTCCACCAATATGACAGAAGAAATGAGGATTTGGCCGGTCTATGCCGTGAGCCTCGTCTTTGTCGCATATGTGGCTTTCAACTTCGTGATGGTCTACCGTGTTATCAGGAATGTTGAGGATGAACTCAGGAATCGCATGACGCCCGAAAGCGAGCCGTAATGCCGTTGTTGTGATTATCAAGCCTGAAGCTTGTAAATCTGTGCGAAAAAGTGGATAATATATATAAGCTAAAGGGTGTTTGTCCTAAGAAAATCATATTAAAAGATCATCTGGTGGATGATCCGTTGCAGTTTGACCAATAGCAGCAAGCGGGTGAGATGTCGGTACAGTCGAAAAGAAAAGGATTAGGGTTGCCGGACCGTCTGGAAGTTAGGGAAATCGAGCTGGAGCAGAAGCTCGGGGAAGACCTACACCGGCAGTACGGGCGGCTGATCCACTACATCCTTAACATGTTCAGCCTTTCCGACGATTGCCACCAGGATTTGTTCAACCAGGTCTTCCTCAAAATCCTCAAGGGTCTTAAGAACCTCAAACACAGCGAGAACATCAAATCGTGGGTCACCACTATTACTCGGAACGAGATCCGCAGCTACCTCAGAAGGCGGGAGAGGGAGGTTTGTTTCCCCAAAGAAATGGACAATGGCCTGATCCTGTTTGAGTGTCACGACTGTGACGGAGTTATTTGCCGCACGCCGGAAGACGAGATTTATAATAAACAGTTGAAAACGGCATTCAATGAATGCGTAGGACGTTTGGATCCGCATATCAGGGAAGTTTTTCTGCTGCGCTACCGTGAGTTCCTTAAATGGGAGGAGATTGCCGTCGTGCTCGAATTGAATATCGACAAGGCGCGCCGGCGAGCGGAGAAGGGAAAGCAGCTCGTAGTTCAGGGGATGCAGAAACGGCTGGGTTCCGGAAGCAGAATTCAGCAAAGGCGATAACTCATTCCTACTGAAATTTCTTTAATTTTAATGTACTATATTAGATAAGCTGTAGCGTTGGCTCTGTTCATTTCTATTCTGTATCCACTTTGTTGATCGATTTGTTCGCGTTCTCTTCAGTTAATTTGGTGTAAAGGTGATTCCATTGTTGCGGAAAGCAATATAAGTGTGCGGCAGTATAATGCTGAGGATGTTGAGCCGACTGCCGACAGGAGCTATGTTCTTATGGCGGGTTATAGGGATCGTTGATCCTCCGCTACGGAGTTTCGAGCGTGAGTCCACTCCAGAGGAGAAACTAACATGCTTGATTTGAGCATAGAGATTCTTTACTGGTTCAACACGGTGCTACCCGGGATAATGGGGATCGCCGTGCTCCTTACCAGGCGATGGCGCCACCTGAGGTGGTTTCCTTTCTACGCCTTAATCGTCTTCGCGATGAATGTTGTCTATCTCTCCTGGTTCTACAACATTCCTTTCTACTGGATCAAACATCTCTCCGGCGAGCTGCTCGCTCTGGGAGTTATCGTGGAAGTTCTGCGAAAAGAGGCGAACAAGCGGCCCATATGGCCGTGGTTGGCGCTGATTTCTCTCTCGACGGTATATTTCCTCCCCATCGACGGCAATCTGAAGTTCTATCTGCCTCAAGAGATCTTTGCCATCGGGCTTGCTTTGGAGCTTCCCACTGCGTTGCGGGTGAAGAGCGCTCCGCTGCTTGCCTGGGCATTGATAGGTTCTGCGACCCTGGTAAGCGACGTAATAAAGTACTTTAATCCCTGGGAGGTAGTCTTCCAGATTCTTCGAGTCCTCGACCCGATGGTCTTCACAATCTTCGGGCTTATTCTGCTCGGTGGCATTTTCTGGCCTGAACTCTCTCGCATCGGCCGTTGGATCCGGGCTTTTCTAGCGAGCTTACGCCCGGGGCTGCGCCCTGCTCCGGCGACGGGACGCGCGATGGCAGCTAGATCAACCGTTGGGAACGCCGAAAACGTAATGAATTTTCCGCAGCAAGAATCCCCTTATGTCGATCGGGAGGAGTTGCAGAAAACCGACTCCGTTGGAAAGGATAAAAAGCTGGAGTTGATATCAAAGAAGCTGGATGCGCTGGGTGCAGCCGTTGAGGCCGCCGCTATGTTGTCGCTCAGCTTGAAGAAACCATTTCTCTCTCCGCAGGATTTGGCCCTTTATCTTGGAACGGATGTTGAAACGGCAAAGAAGTTTGTTGAAAAACATAACGTAACAAGGGTTGACCTGACCGACAATCCTGACGAATGGGTCGTATTTCGTGCCGATGTGGACAGCGCATTAGGCAATGAATGATGCCGGCAGTCTAACTTTTTATTGTTTTCAGCAGAAAATACGCGTTTGAGCTCACATTTCACGCCAATTTTCCTGTTATTTTCATCAGTACAGGAATGATTTCCACTTGAAAAAACGCCGAAATGGAATTATTATTTATATAATTGCCGATAGAGACTTGAATAAGAATATAATCCTGCCCCCGCAGGTCTCGTTATAATATTGCCCCCGCTTGTCCTGAAGCGCCTCCTGAGGGGGGCCGCTATTGTCGCGGAGCCTGTGCTTCGCGGAGAGTGAACCGCTAACCAAGGAGTGGCTTTATGGCATACACGCCTAAGCATAAACCCGGTGACGTGATCGAGCTGAAGGGCGAGATCAGGTCCGTCGTCAGCTTCCCGGATGAAGATGGAAATCTCCAACCGATGTACATGATCGCTGCCGGTTGCAGCTGGTTCTGGGCCTGGGCAGACATTATCGACGGAGCCAAGCCGGGCGGGGATCCCACAGGACCGCCGCCTTGGCCGCCTGGAACATGAGGATAGTGTAAATCAGATGAGCTGGGGCGTAGAACTTCTCTACTGGTGCAATACGGCGCTTCTGGGCCTGCTGGGGGTGGCTGTTCTGGTATCGCGCCGATGGAGGCACATTAGATGGTTTCCGTTCTACGCCCTGGTTATACTCCTCCTCTCGGTAGTATACCTCGTCTGGCAGTACACGCCGGAATTCAGCGTGATGAAACGCCTCGTAGGCGAGCTACTGGCTCTGGGCGTGGTGGTTGAAGTTCTGCGTAAAGAGGCCGACCGTAGGCCCCTTTGGCCCTGGCTGGCCCTGATATCGCTCACTTTCGTCCCCTTCCTGCCTTTAGATCCTTACACGCGTTTTTACCTACCCCAGGAGGTCTTTGCCATCGGCCTGGCGCTGGAGTTGCCTACCGCTCTCCGCTCTCGCAGCGCGCCGCTGCTCGCCTGGTCGGTGATCGGGATTGCCACAGTCACAAGCGACTCCATCAAATTGATAAGCCCGACGCTTGAGGTACAGCAGGTCATACGGGTGCTGGATCCGATAGTGTTTTCTGTCTTTGTAGGAATTCTGATCGCAGGATTTCTCTGGCCGGAGATTGAAAAGCTCGTGAGATCGGTGCAGAGGATTGTCCTCGGCAGAAAGCGTAAGCTGCTAAAGCTTCCCTTGCGTGAGAGCCTCGCAACTGCGGAATCCCCTACGCGGGAGATGGGGCGTGTTGTCTCCTTCCCCGATCAGCGAAGCGCCGCCGTGACTGCATGGGTGCCTGCGTCCTCGGAGACGCCCGGTCGCAGATTGCAGGTGGAATCGCTATCCAGAAAGCTGGAGGCATTGGCTCACGCCATCGAGGTTTCCAGCAGGCTGTCGCTGAGCCTCAAAAAACCCTTTCTGTCCCCTCAGGATCTTGCCATGTATCTCGGTGTCGAAGAGGAAACGGCCCGCAAGTTCGTAGCGCAGCGGGAGCTGGTAAAGGTCCAGCTGACTGACGATCCAAGTGAGTGGGTTGTTTTTCGAGCGGACGTCGACGAGAAACTGGGCGATTCCTGATCGACCGGGCGAATCCACTTCCCGGAGTAATTTATTTTTTTCTCATGAAAGGGCTGACCGACGAACCCTCGCCTCCGCCGCGGTTGCTCGCTGCAACCATCGTCAGCCAGATAATCCCTATCAGCAGGCCTACCAGCACTATCCAACGAAAAGCGTCCCAGAGCCAATCGAGAATTATTTGGGGATCGGTTATTTGCACGGTGCCCAGCGCACTTTCAGCTACGGACAGGAAGCGGTTGAATTCTCTCTCTTTCGCCGTGTAAGTGACCGCATACAAGTAGTCTGTGCCGGGAATTAGAAACTGGAGCATTTTAATATTGACTGTGCGCCAGCGGAAGATTCCGGTAAGGCGCACTGCCTGCAATCCGCCGATCTCCGATTTCTCTAACGTCAACAGCTTGAAGCGGCTGTCCATCTCTTCGGAATAGACCGACTCGATCTGCCGCCGCAGGTTATCGACATCTTCCTCTGAGAGCGTCAGGCCGCCGGAATCCGCTTTCAAGACGTAAACCAGCGGGGTGATGTCCTTTGCCTCCACAGCGTTGATTGTTAAAATTGTGGTCCTTTCGGGATCGACACCAACTATCCTCAGATCGCCTTTGTCGAGTCTTAGGAGAGTTTCCCTTATATTTTCCGGAGAAACTACCTGCCAGCCCGGCGGTATTTCTATGGATACGTTTCCTTCCGAATCAGACACTCTCTCAGCGAGGGCAGCGGTTGCCGCCGCGTGAAGGGTACAAAGGCCCGCAAACAGGATCAGCAATATTTGTCCGCTGGATGGCTTGGACATTGTCCCCCTGATTCTACATCAACTGTTACAATTTTAAACGATCTTGCCGCTCAAGGGTGCAATTTGATTTCCTCTTTCTTTCTACCAAGCGACCGAGGCATGCCGCTTGCCCCCCTGGACACGAACAGAATGGCCAGCGTCAGCACGAATGGAATGATCAAGGCGAGTTCGTCGGGCATCGCCTGCCACCAGAGCTTGAGCCTGACCGCCGATGCCTCGGCGAAACCAAAGAAAAGGCATGCGGCCAGCACGGGCAACGGGCGCCATCGCCCGAAGATCACAGCTGCCAGTGCGATGAACCCGCGTCCAGCGCTCATCCTCTCAGTAAAAAAACCGACATCGCCAAGCGCAAGTTGGGCACCCGCCAATCCGGCCAGTGCACCGCTCATAAGCAGGCAGATGAATCTTGTCCCGGCAACGTTAATCCCACGGGCGGTTGCCACCGCGGGGTCCTCGCCTGCTGCGCGCACTCGCAAGCCGAACGGTGTGTTCCGTAGCAACCATGAGGTTGCCACGGCTGCCAGCAGGACGAACAAGAACAGCGGAGCCATTCCGGTGAAAATAAAGTCAGAAAGCGGGCCCAGAACCGGGATTCCTGCTGCGGCGTTGAAATCGAACAACGGAAGAGTTGCCACCTGGACTGAGGATTTGCTTGTGAAGACTCCGAACACGATGAAGCCGGTGATACCTAGGGCTAGGATGTTGATTGCCGCGCCGCTGACAACGTGATCAGCGTCGAAAACCTGGCAGTTGATAAAGTGAGCAGTAGCGAGCGCGATGCCGCCGATTATCGCCAGCCCGCAGCCAATCCAGGGATCGCCGGTCCAGAAC
>Ga0114922_10005927_pt1 | contig 11225 bp, 10 predicted proteins | sample AartaG_FD_100975 | JGI IMG/M metagenome (GOLD analysis project Ga0114922, IMG submission 100975) | Deep subsurface microbial communities from Aarhus Bay to uncover new lineages of life (NeLLi) - Aarhus_00045 metaG | ecosystem: Environmental > Aquatic > Marine > Oceanic > Sediment | place...
ACCATCAAAAGCATCACCTCCACCACAACTTGTCTTGCTGACCCTGATGGCATAAGCATCGGCTCCGGTGACCGAATTCCATTTGAGGGTCACCGTGTCTGTATCCAGGGTAGCGCCATTTGAAGGGGAAGATAATATAGGGGTGGCAAGAGTAGTGCCACATTTCTGACTGGAATAGGCGGAGTCTCCCCCGCTGTTGTACGCCCTGACCCGATAGCAGTAGACCTTTCCAAACTGCAGACCCGAGTCTTGATAGACCTCCTGATTAGGGCCAGTAATGTCGATCTGTGAATACGTTCCAGATGTCCCTAGCTTCCTTTCGATCTTGAAACCGTCTTCGTTGTTTGACTTATCAGTCCACCCAAGGTAAATGTCATTTGAGTACCCAATGACATCATCAAGGGTTGGAGCAGTTGGTGGTGATGGTGGTGGTGGGGGGGTCTGGAAGTACAGTGTGTTGGAGACGGCACTCCAACCACCACTCCCGTAGGCCTGCATGTTCCAGCGGTATTTTTGGCCGTAATCCAGGATTCCACTGGGCACGATGTGCGAAGTGCCAAACACTTGTTGAGGGTTATAGACGAGATTGCTCGGGCCGTAGGGATAAATGCTTATGGCCACAGCATAATAATAGGCGCCCGACACGGGGTTCCACCTTAATGTTGGGGTGAGCGTGGTGAGTACTGGCCCCGGCCCGCCGCTCGAGCCCGGTGACGTTATTGTCGGCGCCGCCGGAGCGGCAGATGTAGCAGCAATCCCCACCGACCCGACAAGCAATGCCCCAATCATCAGACCCACGAGCACAGTACGGACCATCCTGTTCAACCATGCCTGTCTATGCATTCATACACCTCCGATATTGATATCCTGCCTTCTGTCTCCCAAGCCTTGTATAGACCTCAAACAGATCATTAATCTCGTCTTTTCACGGAAAGGGCAGCTGTTCCAGCCACGCCCTGCAATAACCACACATGAGGAGAGTAAGCTAGATTGCCACGTGATGGAAAAAGGGCATCAGCTCGCGTTCCTGGACCCGCATGGCTCGGAGTAGTGAAACTCACTCGGCTGCATGGCTTTCGCATCTGAAAACTCTCCCTGCCATAATGCTGTGGAGAGCCTTGTCGTACCGCACCTATTCCGGTATTGTACCTTTTTCTGCGAGTCTGTCAATGGCTCATAGCCTGCTATCGTTTGTCCACGGCATATCAACCGCACTAGCAGGCTACCGTACGGCAGTCTTCCGTGCAATTTGGTGGGCCAATATACGGTTCGAACTTATGTACATCCTGCTCTTCCCTCAAGCATCTCAGCTCCACTTGTGTTAGGACACCGATTGCCAGCTGAGGAAGGGATATGTTTGGCCCTCAACGATATTCCAGACGTAGGCTATGTCGGCCACGCCAACAGTTACAACCACTATGTCCCAGGCTGCGTTCATAAATGTGTCGGCGTTCTGCATCTCTTCGGTGGTCTTGCCAACCCCTCCGGCACTCACCTGTGTCCCGGAAGCTTGGGTATCCCAGAAGGAATCGTATACGACACCCTCCCAATTATCTGCCACGAGACCCCCAATTAACTCGCCACCGGTCACGTTGCCGACGGAGAATGAATTCTGTATAAGCGCACCACCGTTATTCACTCCCACCAAACCACCTGCGCCACCCATAATGCCAGTAGCACTCCCTGTAGAATAGGAATTGCTGACAGCGCCCCCGTACCCGTTGGCACCCACCAGACCACCAACGATCATATCCCCATTCACGGTCGCGGTGGAATAGGAGTTGCTGATAGTGCCCTCATATCCATTGGCACCTACCAGACCACCGACGCCCATAATGCCAGTCACGGTGCCCGTGGAATACGCATTTTTCACACTGCCCTCATATGCATTTGCCCCCGCGAGACCACCGACACCGGCCCCACCAGTCACACGAATGTCCACTACGCCGATATTTGCTAGGACCCCTCCTTCATCAATGGCACCGAAAAGCCCCACGGCATCTTCGTCAGGCCGCCTGATAAACAGGTCCCGTATCTCATGTCGCTGACCGTCAAATGTGCCAGTAAATGGCTCAGCCCGGATATATGGCTCCAGATAGTCAAATGGATCAATAATAGCAGTGCCGATTGGCTCCCAACCTTTTCCCTGATTGGCCGCTGGACTTGCCAGTTCCTCATAACCGGCTGTAGTGGCATCGAGGTCGTTCATTAATACGTAACTGCCGCCCAAGTTTTCCCTGATAGCATCCAAGTCATACCAGTCCCGTATTCCCGGGATCTCCAGAGCGAAGTTGGCCATGATCTGGTAATCGCCGTTCATCGTGATAGTGGTTGAAGCAGCACTGACATCGGCAATGGTGCCGACATCGCCGGTCCAGTTGACAAAGTCGTAGCCTTCCTGAGCCTCCGCAACCAAGCTAGCGACTGTTCCTTCGTCATAGGTGAAGTTGCCCGTCCCTTGTTCAGGAGTGACTACTGAGCCTCCCTCTGTGCTGGAAATGGTTAGGCGATACTCTGTTGTCTGTGGCGCCCCTTGGCCTCCGCACCCAGCAAGACCCAAACTGAGAATCAGACCAATCGCTAGTGAGATAGAGACTATTCCATTCTTCACCTCAACCTCCTCTTGATTCAATCATACCATCACTCAGCCTCAAATAGAAGACATAAGCAATATCCCTATTGTGTTGGTGTTCGGATGACTGAAGGCATCTTGCTAGATTGAGACACACGCAGGGAAGTCGGGAAATTGAGCATCCCAGACAAAGCGCCGCTCTATTCAGCACGGCGCTTCTCAGGCTACGTCGCTGCTCGATTGTCTCGAGGTACACTGCCTCTGTGATGCCACAGTGAGAAATGACGAGAAGTAATCAAGCAATCAACCTCGCGCTTGCTAACATTTCGCCAGCAGACTCGTCGGTACTCTTAGTGTAACTGTGCATTGAAGAGTTAGCGATTCTCAGCCGGGAAAGGATTCTAGGCCTGGGACTTTCGTTATCATATTTCCATAACTCCGGACGTCGCAGGATATAGCCATCCGCCTTCCGCACCTCTTCAGGGAAAACGCTCCTAGCAATCTTCTCGCGACGCATAAAGAAGCTTCCGCCAGTGGAACACAAAACAACTATGGTTTCATGGGATTGCCAGGACAAGGACTTGACAGAATGGCTGAGAGAAGCTATTATATAGTTAATCTTCCTCGCCGTTCGCTTCGTTTGGAGTGAACTGGCGAGGTTTGTTGTATGAGGGGCTTCGCTCTGTGCCACAGGATAGGCTGGTTCTGTTCATAGATGCACAGAACCTCTACAAGGGGGCTCGTCGGGCATTTTTTGCACCTGAAGCCTCTCACTCTGATGGGCAGTTCCAACCCGTGCGAATTGGCAACTTAATCTGCTCGCGGCCGCCGCCCAATACCATAAGGTCCCTGGAGGAAGTGCGCGTTTATACTGGTCGGCCTGATTCCACCAAAGAACCTGAAACTTATGCGGCACATATGAAGCAATGTCTGGCATGGCGTAGGGCTGGAGCAACGGTAGTCGCACGACCACTCCGGTATCCCCCAGACTGGCCCAACAGTAAGGCCCAGCAGAAAGGTGTTGATGTGGCTCTTGCGATAGATTTTGTCGCTTACGCTATCGACGGCAAATATGATATTGGCGTGATTGCTTCAACAGATTCCGACCTAATACCAGCCCTAGAATTCGTTCAACGAAGATTTGCGCCTCCATGTCGCGTTGAGGTAGTTGCGTGGACTAGTCCCAGGAGCAGAAACAGACTTAGTATTCCGCGCTCTTCAATCTGGTGTCACTGGCTCGACAGGAATGATTATGATTCCGTTTCGGATCTCACTGACTACAACATTTAGTGGCCCTGTCAGGCATCTTGAGCGCGCCATTCATCACAAAGGACCCGCAAACATCACTTGACAGATACTCAAGCTCTTAGTATGGTATGATCAACAACGCTAGGGTGAGTAGCCCTAGCCCGACAGTCTCCCCTTATCCGGGAGGCTGTTTCTTTTTATACTGACCTCACAGCAGCGTTATGAACCCGACCGACCCGAGACAGAAGGAGTAAGAACTCCAATCCCCAGCCAGTCTTACCACCTCCAGCCAGGCTTTTTTGCTAACATTTTGCTAACGGACGAAACATCACCCCCAACCACCAGACAACACCCCACGTACGAAACGCCTTGTCGTTAACTGATACAGACGTTCTAGTTTGAACGTGAAATCACGGCCCGCCACGCCTGGCGTATGAATGGGGTTCAGGTGGTCGGTGGTTCAAATCCACTCACCCCGACTTTGAACGTAAGAAAGGGTGGCCTGACCACCTGAGTCGCCGGAAAAGACAAAGGTGGCTAAATAAGGGCTAGACCACCTAAATCGGTAGAAAATGAGGCGGGTCCGCAAAATGAGTAATGGCCGCATCAACAAGAATGGAGGCTTCGCCAGGGCTATCCCTCAGGTCTCTGGTGAAGGGATTTGTGCTCACGAAACGCACAGAGGGAAAGAGCCAGAGAACAGTAGAGGACTACGACGAGAATCTGAGGCGTTTTCTCTGGTATGCTGACAGGCAGGGCTGGTCTGATGACATTAGGCTCCTGACTGAATGGCAGATTAGGCAGTTCCTAGGCTATGTAGGTACCGAAACGAACCGGTGGGGCCTCGAAGGCAACGGTTCTGAGACCTCTCAGTGTCGCGCTTCTCATACGACCCTTCATCATTACTGGGTTACTCTTTCGAATTTCTTCAACTGGCTGGTCAAGGAGGGCTTTACCGCAGAAAGCCCTCTCGCCAGAATCAGAGTCGCCAAGCCGAAACCCAAAGTCGTGGTTCCGTACGGCAGCGATGAAATCAGTCGCATGCTGGCAGTCTGCGACTACGATTATGAACATAACGCCAAGTTCGTCGGTAGTCGAAATCGAGCCATGACTCTGGTGCTTCTCGATACAGGGATCCGACTTTCGGAGCTCGTCGACATGAAGGTACGGGACATCAATACTGAGACTGGGTATATTCGTGTCCTGGGCAAAGGCAGCAAGGAGCGCGTAGTAAGAATCGGGAAAGTAGCTCAGAAGGCGCTTTGGCGGTATCTGATGTGCCGTGGTCACAATGATGCGGAGGCGCTGTGGTTGACTGAAGAGGGGAGACCATTGCACAACAGCGGGGTGCAGTCTTTGGTTAAGCGGCTCAAAGAGAGAGCAGGCGTGACCGGGGAGGGCAGTGTTCATCGTTTTAGACACTCCTTTGCCCTGAGTTTCCTCAGAATCGACCGGAATGTCTTCAATCTACAATACTTGTTGGGTCACTCGGATTTAGAAATGGTTAGGAGATATACGAGCGCAATGGGTATGGAGGATGCGCTAAGAGCCCATGAGAAGGCAAGCCCGGCGGACACGATGGGACTCCAATAGCTGCCCTACCATCATGTTGCGTTGTGTCCTCCCATTAGACCCTGTTCACGTGCCACGTCCAAGTCCCAGTCTTCTGGAACCAACGCAGGTTCCATGCCGAGCAGATTCTTCCAAATTCGTCTACAGTAGACTTCAGTAGCTTTCTTGCTGTTACGGAATTTCTCCCAACGGTCTTGATGAGCCCTAGCGTATGTTGGGCTTATCTCATACTCCTTATAGCGCAAAGTGAGGGAATCTCTCAGAAAGTGCAGATAGCCGTCTGGGTAAACCGACAGTAGGATGGCATCAATCAATAGTATGAGTCTTTCCGCCTTTTGAGGTCGGCCACGACTTGCTTGCGGCCCAATTTTCATATTATCCAGTTGCTTGAAAAAGGGGGCGGGATGCATGTGCTGCTTTATCATCTGTGCCGTTTCTTCCCATGACATATCAACCGAGTATGCCAACTTAACACCGGTACGGATACCGTAGGCGAACCCCCCAAATGCCTTCATTGCACGCAGGTTTACGTTGCGTATAAACAATTCTCTATATAGGTCAACAATGCTGTAAAGGTTCTCCCGTACCTGTTTGAAAACGACTTCTTGATAGTACTGCGGCAACATGCTTCGATTAACCCACAGTGTGCGCTTTGCAGTCAACGGCACGAAACCCGACTTGTTTGAAATGCCATTGCACCTGGGGCAGATTATTTCTTTCTTCTCAGAAGGCAAGATAGCAAACTCGTGTCCGCACGTTTCGCAAATAAGCAAGTCAGCTGGACGGAATTTTGGTGTACCACTTGGGTGAGCTTTCAATCCTGCTGTCATATTGATACTCCTTCCGGACGCATCTGCACAAAATTACTCGACATTTTGTTTGAAGTGCGTGTGCTACCGTAGTCATCACTAGCATAAGGAACTCGATGCAATTATGCAAACGGACGTTCAAGTCGGTGATGTGGCGAGAGAAACGAGTTGCTCCGACGGTGTTCGCTGTCATGCAGAAAAGGTAGAGAAAATCCCCGTAGCTAGACGAACCTTCAGTAGATCGTCAATCTATAGCCGGGATAGTATCGAATGGCCTGGACAGCTTCCCGTCCTCGTGTCATCACCGAGCGGGGAATTGGCTATGACAGTACGTGAGGCAGGCAAGAAGGGTGGCTTATCGTGTCTGCACAATCGCGGCAGGGAATTCTTTTCCGAGATCGGTAGGACAGGTCAACGAGCAATGCGCCGCAAATATCCTGGCATGGCTGGTAAGTGGGGTAAAAGGGGTGGACGGCCAAGAAAACGCAGCTTGGCCGACATCATGGGGGAGGCTAAGAAATGAGCGAAAGGAGGAAGCGGATCCGCCTCGAACTAATCTCTTGGCTCCCCCGCCAATTATACAGCACAAAGACACACAGGGCTGTCTGGGCAGGTATCGAAGCCAGCCCGAGTGAATAATGAAGACCTACTTGGAACTTTCCGAAGTGACATTATTGGAGGAAGTTGCAACGAACCTCCGTGACAAGCTGCTCATTCATCTTCTGTTCCATCTCGGATGCCGAGTCAGTGAGGCTTTAGCTTTGACCATTGAGGACGTGGATTTCGGGCATGGGATAGTTACCATCAGGCATCTAAAAGCTAGTCTGAAGTTATCCTGTACCGGATGCGGCCACAAACTTGGGAAGAGTCACATGTTTTGCCCGGGCTGCGGGAACAGGATCACGGAGGCTCAGGCCGAGCAACTGGAGCATCGTAGACAGAGGATGCTGCCGCTCGACGCCGATACTTTGGACATGCTCAAAGAATACGTCAAGCGTGGTGGGCCGGTTATTCGGGGTGATAGGAGGGTGATTTTCGGCATAAACAGACATAGGGCATGGCAGATTGTAAAAGAATGCGCCGAAAGAGCAGGATTGCCCAAGCTAGCCAACCCCGAGACAGGGAAGATCCATAACGTTAGCCCGCATCGCCTACGGGATTGTTTCGCGGTTCATGCGGTAAAACTTGATGACTCGGGGGATGGACTGCGGCTTCTTCAGGAGCATCTCGGTCATCGCAGCTTCGATACGACGGCCCGGTATCGAAAGATATCAGGGACAGAACACCAGGAATGGTATTCAAAACTCTGGAACAGTAAGGATTGATCTGCACATCTTCTATCCCGAGGGTGAGACAAGGTGGCTGAACTGCTGAGACCAGTCAGGGGTGGGTTTCTCCGCCCCTTCGGTTGCGCCTGGTTCATCTGGCAGTTTCTTTTGGGCAATGGACCATATGGGTCGCTGTCAATCGATCCCGAAGTTGGTGCGTACCAAGCCGATATCTTCCATCACTACAAGGTAGCATTGATGAGAGCCACGGCGCTCGACCGGGCAACACGAGCGGAAGAGAGGATGGCCAAGCGCGAAAAGCGCCGTATCGATCCGGAGAATATAGAGAAGTTGGCCGAAAGACATCTTAGCCTCATGCCCTACAAAGCTCAGGGCTGTCGATTTCACAGCTTCGTGGTGTACTTTTCAATGTTGCAGCGACTGGGTTGGGTTGAACCTACCGGACGGGAAGAACTATCGAATTTCCAAGACCACTACCCGCCCGGTCCGCCGCGGCGCTATTTCTGTCTCACCGACGCCGGCAGAAATGCTCCTGAGACCGCGTGGGCCAATCCCCAACGCGCCCTCCACGGCTAACGTCCGGCCGACCGGACTTTAGGCCGATAACGCTTGGTCTTGTTCATGAGATCTGAGGTAAATCGGAGGAGAGGTTTCTTGTTCAAGAGGGTTCATATGTCGTTCAGAATTGCGTTCAAATGTTGGATACGGCGTTCAGATATGGTTCAAATTCCCCCGATTTTTCGGTGGGGAAATCACGTGCAATAAGGAGATTAAAGATGGAACGATTAACAGCAAAGAAGAAACTCGCGGTTGTCCGACTCTACCTGTCCGGGCTATCCTATGATGAAATCGCCGCCAAATGTGGTGTCAGCAAAGGGACAGTCGCCAATGTAGTTGCTGAGCTGAAGACTGGCACGGTGCCAGAAGCAGCAGATGTCACTGAACAGATAGAGTTGCTTCGAGAATTATCCATCGACTTGAAGCAGTCGAAGTTGACTCCTGGGCAGTGTGCTGTAGGACTCATTCTTCTCACCAGGATCAGTGAATGCGGACTGGACCCGGCCGATATTGACCGCTGGCCCATGATCCTCAAGGCGGTGCCTAACGAGAATGACGCCAGGGAGTTTGTCCGACTTATCTACTGCATTCAGGAGGTCCAGGAGAGGAGTGGCCTGGGCATTGAAGCTCTGGACAAGAAAGTCCACGAACTGGAGAAAAAGGCCGCCGATCTAGAACCCGTGTCGGACAAACTGAAGGACTCCAAGAAGGAGCTCGCCGACCTAACCAAACAGCGAGATGAACTTGTCAGCTCAGTAGCCATTCTGGAGCAGAAAGAGGAGATGCTGACTCCCCGGGTCAAGGAATTGGAAAAGCGGCAACAAAACCTGTCACGCCGCATTGCCGATATGGAGCCCAAGGCCGAGAAAGCTGAAGCGACCATCTCCGCCGTGAAGAAGGAGATACAAAAGCTGGAAGATATGGGACTCTCCCCGAGGGGACTGGCTGAGTTCAATGAAAAGGTGCAGGAGATTGCCCAACGTCACACCGTCAAGCCCTCCGAACTCAGGACTCGTCTGCTGCAGGAGCTTCAGAGCCTGGACAAAGGGCTGGCACTCGAAACTCTAATCCGGAGCCGACGGCAAGAGCTGGAGAAAACGGAGCAAGCTCTTGTCAGAACCGGGAAGGAAATGGAGGCTGCAAAGGCAGTCGTTGGCACTCTCGGGCAGGAGAAAATGAACCTCGAGGCCAGTATCAATGAAATGAGGGAGAAAATCATGGAAGAAATCACCAAAGTGGTCCCTCTCGCTCAGGATGTGGTCACTAGATTCAGTGAAGAATTGCGGTGCGGCAACGACGAGGCTCTGGTCGAGATGCGGCGGCTCAGGGATGAAGCCCTGAACGTAGGTAGAGAAATTGGCCAATACGAAGGAATGCTGAAATCTTGCGAATGGCTCGATGACTTGCTGGCCCTGGTGCTAGGCAAAGAAGACATCGCAGCTGCACGCGTTAGGGTCATTGTCCTATTGGTTGTACGGGGTCTACACGCCTGGGTGAAAGGACAGGGCTTCTCGTCCGATGCTATTCTACGCCGTGCCACTGAGTTGCTAATTGGTGCGCTGGAACAATGGAAGGTCTGAAGTCATTTTATGAGCATTTGCGAAATCTGCGGCCTGAAGCTGAGAAGCTAATCGACGCGAGGCTTGCCCTAAATGCTCTGTTTGCTGAAGAGGAAATCCGGCTGAAGCGGGAGGATGAAGCATCAAAGCTAAGAGCAGCATATGGCACTATTGCGGAGAAACTCAAGGAGTTGAGGAGGATTGAGGCTTCAGCCAGCTACGGATACAGCCGAGCAAAACCCATATTATTCTTGACCGGACTGGCTGCCGAAGCGATATTTGCAAAGCGCAATCGCGCGTCCGCCGCAAAGGATTATTTGGTACGTGAAGGGACCGATAGAAAGCAGCCCTTCGGACTGGTTATGGTGTCTATCGGCCCCAGGGGACTGCCTGATGATTTGGGGGTTATCTCCGTATCTCAACTGGCGCGTGAATCACGCCGGCCAGAGTCCGAGATCGTGAATAAATCGCAACAACATGGAAACCTCCTTTTTGGCGAAGAGACATTCTCTCTCCTGATTGACAGGCTAATCACCGATATTCGTGAAGGAAGGTTGCATTTGCCCATATCCGGTGACAAACTGGCGCAGATTATGGGATTGAAAAGGCCCAAGTCCAGTATCAAGATTGTGCCAATAGAATGAGCTACCAGTTTGCTATCGGGCCGGCCCTCTCGGTCTTGCCCTCGATGCTGCCCGCTCTCTCCTGTGGCTCTGCGTGGACGCTCTCCTCACCCTAGAATGGGGCCGTATTTACCATTTCGGCCACTTCACTCGTCACAAGCAAAATGAAACTGCCCGCCCAACATGACGAAAATATAGGTTCATTCTGAAATATCACTTTCTGTCCTTTTGTGTGATGATGAATAGCAAACATTCGCACATTAACAAGTGAATATCAGATAAGCCTGGCCTGAGCGCTTGCTCACCTCGGGCAAAGGGACAGAAAGGGGGTAAGCGATGACAGGATATTGTAGCAATTGCCATAAGGTATGGACACGAGAAGAACGGCAAGGCGTTTGCCAGTGGTGCTCAAGTAATGCAATTTGCATTACAACACAGACAAAGCCTCGCCAGCTAAAGTCTAGCCGAAGGCGAAGCCACAGGCAAGTTGACGATGGTAACAACGGCTATGACCATTTGCCAGAGCCGTATTTGACCTATTACAAAATAGCTTTGCGGTTTGGTCACAAGGCGTTACTGGATGAGCAAGAGGACTTACTACACGACATCATTGAAGGGCTTGCCAGAGTAGCGAAGGATAGGACACTTAGCGAAGCTGCGATGTATCGGATTGCCGAGCATATCAAAGACCATTACTGGTACAAACACTACGCATACCATAACGGGCTAGATTGCCAGCACTGTAGCAAGGCACAGCGGGCAAAGTGTAGAACAGCCTGGGCTTATTCCGATTGGGCTTACTACGATTGCCGCAGAGCTATCACTCTGGAAAGCATAAACCAGCCTATCATAGACAGCGAGGGCAATATCACCGAGCTTGCCGAGCTGATAACCGATGACAAGGCGCTGGACTTGGCGGAGTGGTTAGACGCCAAGACGTTCCTAATCGGCGCACCAATTAGATTGAAGGCAATCGCTAGGAAGCGGAGCAAAGG
>Ga0114922_10005928_pt1 | contig 11225 bp, 11 predicted proteins | sample AartaG_FD_100975 | JGI IMG/M metagenome (GOLD analysis project Ga0114922, IMG submission 100975) | Deep subsurface microbial communities from Aarhus Bay to uncover new lineages of life (NeLLi) - Aarhus_00045 metaG | ecosystem: Environmental > Aquatic > Marine > Oceanic > Sediment | place...
ATAGCATCTTCATGTACTCTATCCTCTGATGCTCCAAGCACACAGGTTGGACATTTAATTTGAGCATAATCATCAAATGAATCCCATCTAGTAATAGCTAGAAATTTCTTCCATCTCATCCCATGAGCATTTGCTATGATTTCCATATAGAGGTCTCTTTGTGGACTTGATTCCATAGTCATTTTCAACCATGTTCTAATGATTGGTTTCACAATAATTGTCATAGTAAATGAAGGCAAAATATACCCTAAAGGTAACAAAGCTGTAGGAAGGAAAAATCGTCTTGGTGGGTTCATTAAAATTAAACCAAAAAACGTATTATTCTTTCTTGCCATAACTCGAGCAATAAGTGAAGATCCTAGACAAGTTCCCATCAATACAGTTCTTTGAGAATCTAATTTAAAATAATCAACTATGTTTTCAATATCCTCAGCTAATCTGTTCATGTTAGCTTTATGCTTCCATTTTATTTTAGAGCTTAATAATTCCCTCTTTTCAACTACAAATAGATTATAATCTTTGTAAAGACAATCCCAGAGATCGTTCCATGAAAATGGTCCTGTTGAAAAACCAGGAATAAAAACTAAATTAATTGATTCTGATGGTGTATCTGTTTGTGAATTTAAAACCAACAATTCTGCACCATCAGTCATTGGAACATAATCTTTACTTGATTTTTGATAAAATAATGCAGCAGTAGTATAACCTTTAGCCGGTACATAGTCTTTTTTATTCATACAAATAAAGTAAAAAATAATTTCTACTTAAAATTTCTGTATAAAATTCAAGCAAGAGAAATTATTAGGCTATCTTTTCTATAAATTCAGCTAGTTGTTTAGCGAAGTCTGTTGCTCCTGGAAGATGATGCATATACATGAAACTAGAAACTTGCAGATATTCACTTTTTTCCACTAAATCTACACAGATTTTTGTTTCATCATCTACATGAAGGTCTTCCTGAATAGCTCCTACCATTAAACAAGGAACTTTTACTATTTTGAAATCTTCAGTTCCATCCCAGAAAGTTACGTGCATTGTTTTTTTCCATCGCATTGCACTTGCTGTGCCTATATATTGCTTGTATCTTTCCCTTTGTATTCCCTTTGGAACTGCTGTATGAATCCATAGTTTTCCTATACTTCTTAACAAACCATTAATGATAAAACTGGGAGTGAATTTGGTCATAAAGATTAGTTTTGAAGGCAATATTGGTGTTCTAACAGGACCTATCATTATAAAACCAAGTGGTTCTTCTAACCACTTTTCTGCCAAACCTCTGAGTGCATAAAGGATAGAAGCACTTGCACAAAAGATAACGGTTTTCTTAGGATCTAGTTTCAATCCTCTAAGAGCATCACCTACGTCCTCACCAGAACGGTTCATAGAACCTCTATGACTCCATTTTGTTTTTGATGTAACTTTTTCTCGAGTTTCTAAAACATAGAGATCAAATTCCTCATAAAGTTCATCCCACAAATCGTTCCAAGACATCGGGATAGAAGCGTATCCAGGAATGAATAAAATAGTAATTCCTGAAGGATTTTTACCTTTCTTAGTGAAATATACCAATAATTCTGCTCCATCAGACACAGGAACATACATTCGCTCTGCTTCCTTATAGAAAAGAGCTTTTTGATGTTCTTCTTCCTTTTCTTTCTTCTTTTTCTTAGGACTCATGAATGCAACTAGTGAAATACAAGTTATATAAAAAATATTAGGAACAACATACAATTCTCTTTGATGATGAAATTTATTTATGGAATACAGATTGTTAGTATGATATAATTGAAAATTCCTAAGGATCATCCAAGAGCTGAATCTTTGTGTGTAAGAGAATTGATTACTGAAGGAATGCACCAAAATATTGTTGCTGAAGCTGGTTTAATCGCACATGGACGAGGTGAAGCATTCGATTACCTTCTTGGTGAAAAAACACCTTCTTTTGCAATTGAACAACAAACTGCTGCAGTTGCTTTAATGCTTATAGCTGAAAATCCTGTAATCTCAGTTAATGGAAATGTTGCTTCTTTGTGTCCTGATAAAATAGTTGAGTTAGCAGATATTTTAGCTTCAAAACTTGAAGTGAATCTCTTCTATAGAAGAGTGGAAAGATCAGCTATTGTTACAAGAAAACTAGAAGAAAGTGGTGCTGAAAACGTACTTGGTAATGAAGAAGAATTTTACACATCTATTGATGAATTATCACATTCTAGAAGAGTTGTTGATAAGAGAGGGATTCATATTGCAGATGTAGTTCTTGTTCCATTAGAAGATGGAGACAGAACTATGGCTTTAAGAAAAATTGGTAAAAGGGTAATAACAATTGATCTTAATCCTTTATCTAGAACATCTATTTGGTCAAACATTTCTATTGTAAACAATGTTACCCGAGCAGTACCTGAGATGATAAATATAGCATCAGAGTTGAAGAATAAAAGCAAAGATGAACTTAGGAAAATCGTTGAAAGCTTTGATAATTTTAAATTGCTAAAGGAAAGCTTAACCTTCATAACTTCAAGATTAACTAAGCTAGCAGAAGGTGAACTTAAACAACCAAAAATTGAATAATAAGTTAGTGGAAACTGATTATAATGGATAAAGTAACTGTAAAAACCTTCCAAGAAATGAAGGATAATGGAAAGAAAATTACTATGATATCTGCCTATTCGTATCCTTTTGCTCGAATTGCTGATGAAATAGGGATTGATTCACTCTTGATAGGTGATTCTTTAGGAATGACAGTTCTTGGTTTTGAGAACACTTTGGAAGTTACTATAGAAGATTCTATTCGTCATAGTCAAGCAGTCGCTCGGGGAGCTAAACGAGCTCACATCATAGGTGATATGCCTTTCCTTTCCTACGGAATAAATGTTGAGGAAACAGTTAGAAACGCTGGTAGATTGGTTAAAGAAGGCAAGTGTGAATCTGTCAAACTTGAGGGTGGAGTTGAAAGAGTTGAAGAAATCAAAGAAATAAAATCCATTGGAATTCCAGTGCTTGGTCATATAGGTCTCACACCTACCTACATAAACGAATTTGGAGGATTCAAAATTCAAGGTAAAAATTCAGAAACAGCTTCGAGATTACTTAAACATGCAAAATTACTTGAAGATGCTGGAGTTTATGCTATGGTTATTGAATCAGTCCCATGGAAGTTAGCAAAAGAAATCACAGAATCACTTTCTGTACCTACTATTGGAATTGGTGCAGGAGAATATTGTGATGGACAAGTGCTTGTTATAGATGATTTGATTGGTCTTACTCTTGACATAAAACCAAAGTTTGTTAAGAAATATGCTGATGTTCACTCAATCGTTAAGAATGCAGTGAAAGAATTCTCTGATGAAGTTAAAAATGGGAAATTTCCTTCTGAAAAATACAGATATGATTAATCATATTTCTTTACAGTTTTGTAACAAATTTCCTCTTCGATGAAATTTTCTAGACCAGATAAATCTGATCGATTTTTATAAATAAGAAATACACCATTACCTAGCATTATCTGACCAACAAGAATCTCTGAATCTTCTAGTTCACGCATAGTTTCAGTCACTTCTGGAGTAGCTAGCATTGAAGTTATTGAGAATTGTTTTGATGCAATAGCGAAGTTACTTATTGTTGGTTCTTCAAGAAGTTCAGCTAAAAACAATTCTCCAACTTTATTAATCTGCTTCTTCCAATTATCATTTTTTATTATTGATTTAGTAGTAATTTCACCGAAGGTAATAGTTGCGACGTGGTAGTTATTTTCTAATAGATTTCTAGTTTCACCAATAAAAGGAGAACCAGGCTTCAATCTACATTCCCACCCTCCTTGAATGACTCCCGCTACATCACCTAATCCACCACCATATTCAACTTCTACAGAATGAGCAAGATTGTAAGTAAGAACTTCAGGAAAATCTAAGTCATAAAACTCATTAAAGGCTAAACAGCTTCCAATTGCACCAGAAGCACTTGCACCAAATCCACAAGCTATCGGAACTTCAAATTCATGGAATAAGGACACACCATGATTTTTGTCTCTGTGCTTTCCAACAGCTTTCTGATAATGATTCAAAATATGATTTGATATTTTTGCTTGGTCTACTGATACTTCTTGATTGTTGAAAAATATATGATTTTTCGAATCATCTGATTCTTCTACCCAAGTTGTAGTACCTCTGTTTATTGAAAATCCAGCCCCTCTAGAGCCTTTATGGATATGGTCTTCTGCTTCATCATCTATTGTAAAAATCCCTGTAATGTGCGATGCTACCCAAAACTTTGACATGATATCACTCAGTATATTGATTTTAGCTCAAGAACTGCTAATTCTTTTGGAAAGTTGTCAACGGTAATTTTAGTAATTAGCTCAACTAGTTTGTTATTGACTGGAACAGCTATTCCTTTATCTTCAGCAATTTTTGTAATCTCTCCATTCAGAGTACTTATTTCAGTTTTAGCTTCAATTTCTATATCTTGAAGCATGGAGGTTTTATGAGTTGCTGTTTGCTTGACTATTCTTTCTATTAATTTGTACGCATCATCATATTCCAATCCTAACTCTTCAGGAGCAACTAGTAAAACTTCCTCTATTAACGAACGAATAATTTTGTTTAGAAAAGGATCTTTGAATACATCTCCATTAAGTAATCCAGTAATTGCACTTAAAGGTCCAATCGAGCTATTTGTAATGGTTTTTAACCAAATGTGTTTTTGTATATCATCAGATTCTTCTACAGAAAGACCAATTTCAGATAAAAGCTCTATGACTTTTTCAATTTCTTCTTTATCTTCATAATTCATACTTCCTACGAAAGTGTCTCCTATACTAGCTTCAATTGCATGGTTCTTTTCCTCCCTTAAAGCAGCTAGAGAGGTAATTATTCTAGTTATTTTCCAGTTATTTTGAAGATCGAGAAAGGGTTGCTCAATGTTCAAACCATTCTGAAAAAGAATTAGTGAAGCATCTTGAGTTAGCCATTTCTTTAGGTCATCTACTAGTATTTCATTAATCCAAGATTTAGTTGAAATTATGCACTTATTGAAGATATAATTCTCTGGTATCTCAGTATAAACTTCACAATTGTGTAACTGAGGTGAAACATCGGATGTAAGTTGAACTCTAATTCCTTTTTTTCTGATTAGTTTAGTGCTTTTCAGAGATGTAACACAAACAACTTTGTAGTCTTCTCTAATTAGCCTAGAAAATAACACTGAACCTATTGCTCCTAAACCAATCAATAGGATAGACTTATCTTGTTTCACAAATTAGTAAGAATTATCTAAATTAAAAGTTTTTTCTGATAAAAAAATAAGGAAAAAGAAAAAGAACTAATCAGTTCTTTTAACATGATGATCGAAGTTGAAGTCGTTTTTGTAACCTTTATACTTGTCAATAAGACTGGTAATGTTATCTTCTTCCTCAACCTGTTCTTCTAAGAACCATTGTATAAGAAAGATAGAACTATATTCTTTGAGTTCTTTAGCTAGTTCATGTAATCCAATAATCTTTTCAGTAATATATTTCTCATGAGCATATGCAGCTTCAAGAATTTCCATTATGTTTGTCCAATCTTGTTTCTGTTCTGCAAGAGCTTGATAATGAACTGAACCACCTCTCTCAAGAATGTGAGCTTTGAATTTCATTGCGTGTGCAAATTCTTCATCTGCTTGAAGCTTGAACCAGTTTGCTAGGTTATCAAGAGTTCTCTCTTCAAACCATACAGCCATCCCTAAATAGATGTAAGCTGATTCTAATTCTTCTTTGATCTGAATGTTAAAGGCTTCATTTAACTTTTCACTAATTTTTGCCATTGTAGTAACCCTGTTGATTTAACTATGAGAAATAAAGCTGTACGTTTTATAAATTATTAGGTTGTGCATATTTTCCGCACATAGAAAAATTACACCTAGCCATAAACTTATTTTTAAAACTTGTAAGGTCTATATATGTCTCACATTTCCAAAGACATTGCAGGCACACTAAGTAATGAATTAGAAGGAAGAACAATAATACATTGTATAACTAGTTCAATTTCATGTTTTCTTGCTCCACAGATATCTAGATTGCTTATGAGACATGGAGCTAGAGTCATCCCTGTTTTATCTCCAGAGGCAGCTAAGTTTATCAATCCTCTAATTTTCGAATGGGCTACTGGAGAGAAACCTGTAGTTGTTATTGAAGGAGAAGTTGAGCATGTAAAATATGCAGGTTTATCCAAAGATAAAGCAGATCTAATTTTGGTAGCGCCAATCACAGCTAATTCTATTTCAAAGATAGCTACAGGAATTATGGACACATCAGTTACATTAATTACAGGTACAGCTCTGGGAAATAATCTTCCAGTTATAATTGTTCCAACTATGCATGAAGTTATGATGCATAATCCAGCTGTAAAAGAAAACCTTGAGAAACTCAAGGAAATGAATGTAGATATTTTATATCCCAGAATTGAAGAGGAAAAAGCAAAGATACCAGAAACTGAGGAAATTGTTGAATACTGTTTAAGGAAACTTAGCGACCAATCTCTTAAGGGGAAAAAAGTACTAGTTACAGCTGGACCAACTCGAGCTTTTATTGATGGTGTAAGGTTTATCAGTAATCCTTCAACTGGAAAGATGGGATATGCAACTGCATTAGAAGCCTGGAGAAGGGGAGCTGATGTTAAGTTAATTTATGGTTCATCTCAATTAAATCCATCCAAAGTTATTGAAGATTCTATAAAAACTGAAACAGCAAAAGAGATGCTTGAAGAATCATTAGGTGCAATAGAGAACAATCATTTTGACTACATTATTCTTGCTGCGGCAATGAATGATTTTGTTCCGGAAGAAAAGATAGACGATAAAATTACATCAGATGCCAAATTAGAATTAACACTTAGACCTGCTGAGAAATTAGCAGATGCAATAAAGCAAAAATCACTTGAATCACAACTTATTCTCTTCAAAGCAGAATACAAGAAAACAGATATAGAACTCGTGGAAAGAGCAAAGGATAGAATGGCAAAAGCACAAGCTGATTTCATTATTGCAAATGATGTTTCAAAGAAAGAAACTGGATTTGAGAGTGATTTTAACAAAGTAGCTATCGTAGGAACAAATATAGAAGTTGAATGGATTGAAGGATCGAAGATAGAGATTGCTAAGAGAATATTCGATTTTATTCTTCAATAAAATTTGCTTAAAGAAAATGTTTTTACATACATTATAAATTGTCAATCTATGAGTACTGTAAAAATTACTAAACTCGTTTGTCCAAATTGTGGAAATGAAGAACAAGTTGAGATGCCAGATTATGTATGTGTAAGAGTTTACAAATGTCCAGCATGTGAAAATGTTTTTCATCCCAAAGGAGATGATTGTTGTGTTTTCTGCAGCTATGCAGAAAATAGATGTCCTGCAAAACAAGAAGGAAAAGATTGTGGGGATCAGCTCAAGATTTGATAGCTGGAGAAAAGCTATACTTGAAATTTTCAGGTAAAAATTCTTTTATCTTCTTCAAGTTCTTGAGCATTACATGAAAATGTTTCAAATCAGGTAATTTCAGTGCATCATCAAGTTTTATCCATTTGTATTCGGTATGTTCCCAATCTAGTTTCACTTCTCCTTCAATATATCTGCAATAATAAGATATGAAAACCATAGGAAACTCTTTCCCACCACGATAGAAAAATCCTGTATCGAGTGGCATTATCACTTCTGCAGTTAATCCTGTTTCTTCCTGAATTTCTCTCAATATCCCCTCTACAGGAGATTCTTCTTCATCTAGTCTTCCAGTAACTGTTTCCCAAGCTTCAGGCTCGAAATCTCTTTCTTTTGTTCTTTTAAGAATTAGTATCTCATCACCTTTTTCTATGACAGCTGCCATTCCACAATAAACTTGCTTCATAACAGTTTCAGATACTGCTTATTTTTTAAATTAACCCAAAACTGAGGTAAAAAGATATAAATTGTATAAACAAGCATAAACCATACATATGAATCAATCTCCGAAAAAACTAATAATAAAGGATAAGAATACTGTTGAAACTTATCCGTTAGATGAAATTCTTAACAAGACACTGTTCGGAGATGCCCTGAAGATTCTTAAGAAAATACCTTCAAATTCTGTAGATCTAGTTTTTCTTGATCCGCCTTATTATTTGCAACTTCCTCAAAAACAGTTAAAGAGGTGGAATGTCAAGACATCTGTTGAGGGAGTGGATGATGACTGGGACAAATTCGAATCATTTGAGGATTATGATAATTTTATTAAAAAGATACTTGTTGAAACTAAAAGAATAATGAAAGAGAAAGCAGCTCTTTGGATTATTTCTACTTATCATAGCATTTTTCGAATAGGAGCAATTTTACAAGATTTGGAGTATTGGTTACTCTCTAATGTAATCTGGTTAAAAACGAATCCAATGCCGAATTGGTTAGGAGTAAGATTTACTAATGCAACTGAAACACTGATCTGGGCTATTAAAAATAAAGATGTTAAAGGCTATACATTCGATAAAAATGCTGCAAAGAAGTATGGAATAGGGAAGGTTGGAGCTAATGTATGGACTATTCCTTTATGCACAGGAAAAGAAAGAATGAAAGACAATGAAGGAAAAAAATTACATTCAACTCAAAAACCAATTGAGCTACTAAAACGCATAATTTTAACTACTTCAAAAGAAGGAGATATCATCCTAGATCCTATGGCGGGACTGGGAACAGCTGGATATGTTGCGAAAGCTCTAAAAAGAGATTTCATAATGATTGAGAAGGAAGAAAAGTACATAGAAGGGATACAAAGGAGATTCGAAGAAGAATTATTAATTGATTTTGAGAAGGAAAAAATCCGAAAAGATATCTCTTGAATTAAATCTTACTCTGTTTGAGTAACTAAATCTACAGTTTCTCCCAATTTTGGTTTTTCTAACTCTGCACCTTCTGCCAGCTTCTTCTCTATTTCTTTATCAAATAGTCTAGCTTTTGTTAAGAACCATATCAGAGAAACGACTATCATACCTAGAATTCCAGAAAATAGATAGATATATCTTATACCAATAACCTCACCGATCCCTCCTCCTACAATCATAGCTATTGGCATGAAAGAAGATACTTCTGTAGCAATAAATCCAGAAACTCTTCCTAACTTTTCTTTTGGAACAACTAGCTGAATTCCAGATAATAAGGATACATTTACTATAGGATGAACAAGCGTAGCTAGAAAGAATTGGAATCCCATTAACCCGAATAAATTACTACTTCCTCTCGTAATAACGTGCAAAGGTAACTGGACTCCTAATTGCTCGAATAAACCAATTTCTCTTGCTGGTATGAAGTACAGTGTAGTTAGAACAAAAAATGACCACATTATAACTATATAACTTATCCAAGCTTTTCTTTTGAAACCTTTATAGACGGACATGAATATACTTCCCCCAACTATTCCTGCTTGGAAAAAGAAAATCAAGAGAGCATAATCCGTTTCTAGTCCGCCATGCGTTTTATAGACAAAAAGTGGTAGTAATGTGTTAAACGGAGTAAAAAAGAAATTAACCACAATAAGCAGAATACCAATTGCAAGTAATCCTTTAATACTAATAAGTGTCTTAAAAGCTTCTTTCAGATCTGCAAAGAATTTGATTTTTTCACCTTTTTTAATCTTAGTAGAAACAGTAGGAATTTTGACTGTTAGAATTAAAGCTGTTGCAATTACGTATGTAACAATATCTGCAAACATGAGTTCAACTGTACTCCAAATGATGAGAAGAGCTGCGGCTATTGCAGGACCAACAATCCTAATAAGTCCATTAAATAGATAATTTAAACCATTGATTCGACTAATCTGTTCTGGTGGAATCATTGTAGGAAGTATAGACATTACTATAGTATTGTGGAAAGCATCACCGATTCCTCTAATAACTAAAACTATAAACAACCAAGCTATAGTGAAATTATCTGTATAGAATAAATATATTGCAACAGCTGTAATAACTGCAATAAGAGAATCAGCAGCTACAATCACTAATTTCCTGTTGATTCTATCTGAAATCACACCAGCAATTGGCGCAAATACAATTAAAGGCCCAAATCCAGCTAAAGAAGCTAAACCCAAAATAAGTTCGCTCCCAGTTTCCAAAGTTATCCACCAAATAAGAACGAACTGGACAATAGTTGAACCGAGAATACTTATCTGTTGTCCTGAAAAGAAAATAAAATAGTTCTTATACAATTTCTTGTTGTTTCCATTCAAGAAGACGTCAGCAGTATTCTCGCTCATATAGAAATCGAATTAACATACTAGTTAATAAGTTCTTAAGTGTTTGACTATTGACAAGAAAAGGAAGAAAATGATGACTGAATTATGATTTATATTTTTCAAACCATCCAATTATTTTTTCCAGTCTATCTTTCATATGGAGAGGTTTACCAGATCGACTTAATTCATGTCCCTCTTCAGGATATCTAATAAGTTCAGCTGTTGTTCCTACTTTAAGGAGAGATGCAAAGTATTCTTCAGCTTGAGATATGGATACTCTAAAATCATTCTCAGAGTGGATTATTCTGGTTGGAGTCTTAGTTTTATGTGCATAAGCTAATGGAGAGAATTCCCAATTATTTTCTAAATCTTCCCAAGGATAATGTCCCAGTTCATCTTTCATAAGTCTGGTTGCGTCAGTTGTGCTCCAGAAACTAATCAAATTATAAACACCTCTTTGTGGAGCTGCAGCTTTGAATCTTTGGTCATTGCCTATTATCCATGCTGTCATGTATCCTCCGTAAGATCCTCCTGTAATGAATAAATTATCTTCATCCACATACCCTTTTTCTACAACTTTATCGAGACCAAGTAAAATATCATTTGCAGGTTCTGTTCCCCATTGTTGGAAGATATTTCTAAAATCATATCCTCTACCGCTTGAACCTCTAGGATTACAGTAAAAGATAACATAACCTTGAGCAGCAAAATATTGATACTCAAACCACATAGATCTTTCGTTAGGAGACCAAGTTGCGTGAGGTCCTCCATGGATTTCTACTATAGCTGGATATTTTTTGTTTTCATCAAAATTAGGAGGTTTTACTATCCATCCTTGAATCTCTTTTCCCTCATGTCCAGGATACTTGAGCTCCTCTGTTTGTGCAAGTTCTCTTTCATTAATCAGTTTCTTGTTTACTTTCCATAAAGTCTTGAGCTCTTTGTAAACAAAATCATAAAGCATCAATGATGAAAACTCATTTCTTTCAGTTACATAAAA
>Ga0114922_10005929_pt1 | contig 11223 bp, 8 predicted proteins | sample AartaG_FD_100975 | JGI IMG/M metagenome (GOLD analysis project Ga0114922, IMG submission 100975) | Deep subsurface microbial communities from Aarhus Bay to uncover new lineages of life (NeLLi) - Aarhus_00045 metaG | ecosystem: Environmental > Aquatic > Marine > Oceanic > Sediment | place: Aarhus...
TCGCGGCCTTTCGTCGTGGTGTTGCCTGTGTCAATGGTCACCGCAAAAAGATGGGATTTATGTTTGATCATGATGATGTTAACAAAAAAGCTGCATGATACTTTATGCGTTCCTACTTAGAATCTCATCTGCCGACAGCGCACGGCTGTAGATACGGACGTCGTCAATGATGCCGTGGAAATATCTACCTTCCTTTTCTCTTGCTATCATGTGGCCGGTCAGGTTGACTGGAGTCGTACCTGCACTATCTGTGTCTATCAGCTCGCCATCCATATAAAGCTTCAGTTCGTCATTTTTCGTATCACAAGTGAAGGCAGTATGAAACCACTGGTCTTCCCAATCCTCCCATGTCTTCTCCTCAGTGGACACCTGACCAGCATCTAGCTTATTCGCTGTCACAGTTTTACCGTCCCAGTTAATCTTGAAATGTATCATCCCAGCGTCCGAGGTCGGAGCGGTGACAAACCCTGCGAAGTCTACAATATGATCGAGGAGTTTCCACCATAATTCTATGGTAACAGCCTCATGATTCCCCATATCAGGAAGTTGAACGTAATCATCCCCGTCAAAGTCCAGCGCGCCGCCGTACTTTCCGGCCACCCACTGTGGATCGCCATTGAGGGTACCATCGTTCCCGTTGCCGCTTGAGTCATAGGCGGTGGTCCCGGAGCCCTCGTCGAGCTTCCACCAGCCCAAAAGATTAGGGTCAGCAGCGCTGGCTGATCTCGTCGGGATCATGCTCAGCACCAAAACAAAAGTAACTAAACAAATCAATTTCTTACACATAATAGTCCTCCGTTAATAAAACAAACAACTGTGTTTTGGCCACATACCAAAACAACTTCAAACAAAACGACCGATAATAATTTTACCTCTCACTACATTTTACCCATATCTGCCCAGGATTACTTCTAACGACTTGAAACCACCTCCTTCCTTCCAAAAAACCAATATTAGCCGTTAATTGAAATGTAAAATATTTTCGCTGCGAAGCACAAAATCGTTCACTACAACTCCGTACTCCACAAACTAACTCCTCCTCTATCGAAAAACCACAAAAATCATGCCCGCCAGAAAGACCAAAAACCACAGATGTCCGATTGTGCGGACACAAGCTTCGCTATTTTCATTTATACCAAATCAGTTACTTTCTCGTCAATAATAATATTCACGCGATTCGCCATATTTTTTGGCAAGATTGTGTAAAAAACGGAATGGGCTGTGAGCATACACTTGCAGCCCTTTTTTCATCAATTAAGACATCCTGCATAATCTCACATACTACCCAACAGCTTCCAATTCAAAGCACCCAGGAGGCCATTTAAACGCCGAACTCGTCTTGAGGGGTCTGATTAGAAGGCTCGTATTAAAACATTTCAGGACTTTTTAAAAAAACCGTAAGATTTTCTAATCGGCAAGAGTCTAATATTAGAGAAGTCCAATTTAGTATTTCATATACCAGGGAGGGAAGTCTTGTTCCAATGAGGAGTGTAGATAAGTGAGTAGCGTTCTGTATTAAATAATTTCGACATTTTGGAAGGGAAGAGAGATGAAAAATGCTTACAGAGTAATATTGATAGGTCTGGCTGTGCTTGGGGTTGTCTATGCAAGCACAGGACCAGAGAAGAAGACCGAGGAGGTAAAGAACAAGACTGAAGAGGTAGAGAAGAAGTCCAAGGATGTATGGTACGAGCCGGTTGACATCTGCACGTTTCCCGTGTCTATGGAAGTGGGTCATTTTGTAACGATCAAGGAGTGTAACAAGCGCGAGATTAAGCTGGAACAGGTAGATTGTAAAAGTATCGGCAGAGACGGCGGAGACTTCCCGTGCTACAAAGGCAGCGATGTTATTGAGGTAAGAGCCAACTTTCCGGCAATATTCAATGCCACGATAGACAAGAGCGGCGGCGATGAGGATGTGCTGAAAGAAGTTAATCTTTACTGGGAGAATGGTGTTAATACAATCCAGGGCGGCACCGGCTGGGAAGAATTGAAACTTTGTCTGGAGGTCTGGGATGTTGATACATATAAGTCTGCCGTTGGTACAATTAAAGTTGGTGAGATTACGATAGGCGTAAGACCCCTCGATGAGACACAATTAGAAGACTAAGCTCTGTTTTTTTTAGTTTTTGATTTGAAGATAGGGCAGCAGGACTTTTACATCTTTCCTTTTCGCTTTCTTTTCCTTAGGCCCAATTTGACAATTCTCAATCTTGTCGCCTGTACCGTTCTTCCAATCCGGTCGGCTATCTGCTCTGCGGTTTTAGTGGGATAAAGTTTCCTTATCAGGTTCAGCTCTTTCTTTGACCAGATACGCTTTGGTTCGCTAATTCCCAATTTGTGTGCTCTGGCCGTTACCGCCTGGATAGTCCGTCCAAGCTGGTTCGCTATATCCCGTACGCTATTATGTGGGTATAGTTTCTTAAGGAGAGTGTTCTCTTTTCCTGACCAAGCGGGAGGTGTTCCCACTTTTTTGAGGCCGTTGAGATATGCTATTGCTTTTACCGAATCCACAGGCCGCCCAAGTTTATCAGCTATGCTTTGCGTTTTCTCAGTCGGGTAAAGTTTCCTGAGCAGTTTGATTTCACTGGCTGACCAGAGACGCCGCGGCCTTGTATTAATCCCCATGTTGTATGCTTTTTGTCTCACCGTTCCCAGAGACCGCCCAGTTCGCTCGGCTATTTCCCTTGCTTTTCCACGCGGGAAAAGTCTCTTTAGCAGCTTAACCTCGTCTTTAGACCATGCTACCCAGCCGTTCTTCTTGCTCTTTGCCATTGTTCCTTAGTTCCTTACTTCTGTCCTTGCCTCGATACATTGCCTGCACTTTCACGAGACCATTCTAACAATCCCCTGTTTTAATTCAACTGATAGTTTCGGCCAAACAGCTACTATTGAGGAGTATGATCTTCGCTTAGAAATACGATATTGAAGATTGCCGCGTTGGCCTACGGCCTCCTTGCAATGACAAGCATTATATATTATGCTGTTAAGCTGTAAATGCCTTTAAGCATGGCCAAGTCCATTGACAGCAGGCAGGCAGGTAATTACAATGTTAATTGTGCGTATCGCGTAAAAAAAGAATGCAATACGATATACGAGACAATATATGCAAATATTACTGACAAATGACGATGGCATTTTTGCCCCGGGCTTAGCAGCAATCTACAAAGAGCTGGTCAAAATGGGTGATGTAATGGTTGTTGCCCCGGCTGATAGCCGGTCTGGGGCAAGCCACAGCATTACATACCATCACCCCTTAGTGTGCAATAAAGTTGACATTAACGGCCAGTTCACCGGTTTCAGCGTAGAAGGCTCGCCGGCCGATTGTGTAAAACTGGCCGTAATGCAACTACACGAGGGGCCAATAGATTTACTCGTTGCCGGCATAAACAAGGGGGCAAATGCAGGAATAAATGTCTATTACTCCGGCACTGTCGCCGCTGCTATGGAGGGGGCGTTCTTAAAAATTCCAGCCGTGGCGATGAGCCTCTCGGCTGAGGAGCAAATGGATTTCGAAAAGGCCGGACGCTACTGTGCCAAAATCCTCAAAAAACTTATGCCGGTCAAAAAAGGCGATGTGATAAATATCAATATACCACAATTATCAAAAGGCCAGCCCAAAGGCGTAAGAGTTGTGCCACAATCGAGCAAGGGCTTTGACGAGTATTATATCCGCCAGACAAATGAACAGGGCCAAACCGTATTTCAACTGGCCGGAAACTCCCATCGCCTCGATGAGGCACCCACCGACACAACATCCCTTGAGGAAGGCTTCATCACGATAACGGCACTGGCTCGGGATATGACTAATCACGAGAAAACACGCCGATTAAAGCAAATAAAATGGTAAGCGCTTTGTTCAAAGAACGTCGGCCCTGAACATAGGAGTACAAATGAAGAAAATCTTAGTCACCGGTGCAGTAGGACAAATTGGCTCGGAATTGACTCTCGCCCTACGCCAAAAATATGGAAACGACAATGTTATAGCAGCAGGCCACAAAACAAAACCATCTGAAAAGCTGCTTAATTCGGGGCCATTCGAACTTATCAATTGTACCGATATCAATACAATCGAGGCAGTTGTAAAGAAACACAACATCGATACCGTTTATCACCTCGCAGCATTGCTTTCAGCAATAGCAGAGGCCAATCCACAGCTCGCATGGGATGTGAATATGAACGGCCTCTATAATACACTCGAAGTAGCCCGCGAATATAAATGTGCACTTTTTACACCAAGTTCCATAGGCGCATTCGGGCCTTCAACACCCTTAGATAACACCCCGCAGGACACCACTCAGCGGCCCAATACAATATATGGCGTAACAAAGGTCGCAGGGGAATTACTCTGCGATTACTACTACAAAAGATTCGGCGTCGATACACGGGGAGTCCGTTATCCTGGAATCATCTCCTACGAGACTTTACCGGGCGGCGGAACTACAGATTATGCCGTGGAAATTTATTACGAAGCTATCAAACATAAACAATATACCTGCTTCCTGAAAGAAGAAACTTACCTGGATATGATGTATATGCCGGACGCAATAAAAGCCGCAATTGACCTTATGGAAGCAGAACCGGCCAAATTAAAGCACAGAAACGCTTTTAATGTTACGGCAATGAGCTTTGCGCCGGAACATATCGCCGCAGAAATAAAAAAAACAATTCCGGAATTTACTATAGATTACAAAGTTGACCCGGTGCGGCAGGCAATAGCCGAGACCTGGCCCAACAATATGGACGACAGCGTCGCTCGCCAAGAATGGGGCTGGAAACCAAAATATAACCTTGCATCTATGACAAAAGATATGCTCGAAAAACTCTCACAAAAACTTAAAAAACATTAAAATATATAACTTACAGGAGAAACAAATGTCAGCCAAAAAATTAAATAATGTGTTCACAAAAGCACTGGACGAACTTCGAAAAAAGGGAACAGCCAAGGGCAAAGAAATGGTGATAACCGGCGTAAAACCCACCGAAGGTGCAAACGGCCCAAGATACTTTATCGAAGGTAGGGAAAACAAGGAATTCCTTAAAATGAACGCCAATGCTTATCTCGGCCTCTCTTTCAGGCGGGACGTAATACAGGCAGAAGAGGATGCTGTAAAAAAATTCGGCGCCGGACCGGGCGCCGTCAGATTTATCAACGGAACATATAAACCGCATATTGAATTAGAGGAAAAACTGGCAAAGTTCCACAACAAGGAAGCGGCAATGATATTCAGTTCCGCTTATTCGGCAATGATGGGTATCTTCGCACCACTAATATCAAAGGAAAGCATAGCAATAAGTGATGAATTGAACCACAATTGTATAATCAATGCTCTTAGACTCTCCAGGCCGAAGGTAAAGGAAATTTACAAACATCTGGATATGAAGGACCTTGAAGAAAAAATAAGAAACAATATCGGCCAGGGCAAAAGGGTCGTAATTGTTACCGACGGTATCTTCAGTATGAGAGGTGATTATGCACCTCTGGATAAAATATCAGAGCTTGCTAAAAAATATGACGCAGAATTCGAGGAAGGTATTACCTTGATTGTTGATGACTCTCACGGCGTCGGGGCCTTTGGTAAAACCGGCAGAGGAACGGAAGAATACACAAATTCTGACGGCGTAGATGTCCTTATCGGCACCTTAGGAAAAGCGTTAGGAGTAAACGGCGGATATGTGGCCTCAACTGCTACCATAATAAAATACCTGCGCGAAACGGCGCCAACCTATATCTACTCTAATCCAATTACGCCTTCAGAAGCAAGTGCAGCAGTAAAAGCGCTGGAAATTCTCGATAGCAAAAAGGGGCTTGAGCTGCTTGAATGGCTACACAAGTTGACAAAACGCTTTGAAAAAGGACTGGTTGACCTGGGCTATGAAATCATAGAAAGTGACCATCCTGTCGTGCCTCTAATGGTCAGGGATACAAATAAGACAACCGAGCTTGTAAAGTATCTAACGGACAAAGGCATACTTGCTACCGGCTTAAATTTCCCTGTTGTCCCAAAAGGCGATGAAGAAATCAGATTCCAGATATCTGCTGCTCACACAGAAAGCGATATTGACTATGTGCTCAACGTACTAAAGGAATACAAACAGACACATTGAATGTGTAGCCGGCCTGTCGCTGGAAAGGCGGAAGAGGCACTCCCGAACACCGCGGGGTAATGGGACGCATCGACATTAACACCGGGACGCTCGGCAAAGCCCTCGGAGGCGCCAGCGGAGGCTACACCAGCGGAAGAAAAGAGATTATTGAGCTTCTGCGACAGCGCTCGCGCCCTTATCTTTTTTCAAATACGCTTGCGCCGGCCATCGTTGCCGCCTCGCTCAAAGTCCTTGACATGCTCTTTGATTCCACAGAATTCCGCGACAAGCTTATGGACAACACACGATATTTCAGACAGCAGATAAGCAGGCTCGGATTGGACGTTATCGCCGGTGAGCATCCTATTGTGCCGATTATGCTCGGAGATGCTGTTCTGGCCCAAAAAATGGCAGAGAAACTTTTGGAAAAGGGTATTTACGTCATAGGATTTTCCTATCCAGTGGTTCCCAAAGGAGCTGCACGAATTCGCACACAGATGTCCGCCGCCCTGGTAAGGACGATTTGGATTTCGTCATCGAGAAGATTGATGAGGTCAAACAGGAGCTGGGGATATAGCTTGCCAAAAGCTCATAATCTTTGACCACATAAGAAATTCTATAACAAACAATACGACTTCGCCCGACAAGGCAATGCAGAAAACTGCAAATTTCCGTGTTGACATATTAGGCCTGACGTAATATAATACATAAGTCCGAAACGTTAAGAAAATTCAGAATTAGCAGAGAACAACACCGCTTTAGCGCATCTTGTTTTTTTTACAGTAAATATAATTAGGAGTGATACTGATGAAAACAAGAGCTTTTACACTAATCGAGCTGCTTGTCGTAATTGCAATCATCGCAGTATTGATGGCGATTTTACTGCCCTCTTTGAACCGAGCCAGAGACCATGCCAAGCGCATCCACTGTGTCAGTAATGTAAAGACCCTCTCGCTGGCCTGGTTTATGTACAAAGATGCGAATGATGATAAATTGGTTGGGGGCAATGTTGGTATCCGAACAACCTTATGGAACTGGGTGTTGGAGCCATCAGGTAACTCTATCGAGGATAAGAAAGAAGCTATAAGAAGAGGCGCGCTTTTTCCCTATGTTAACAATACTGTTGACGTATATCGCTGCCCTGCCGACAGAAGGATGAAGGACCCGTTACAATTTGCCTTTCGAAGCTTTTCCATCGCCGGCGGCGCCAATGGAGAAGGCTGGGATGGGGCAGTTCGGGCCAGGATATACTCTGATATAAAGAAACCGGCCACCAAATACGTATTCCTGGAGGACATAGACCCCAGAGGATTCAATACTGGCTCCTGGGTCATGAATTTTAACCCGCCAAGGTGGGTGGATCCATTGGCGATGTGGCACAATGAGAGGAGCACTATTGGTTTTGCTGATGGCCATGCGGAAATGCACAGATGGAATGACAGGAGTTTCATTGTCTGGTGCCAAAAGGCCATGTTTGATGATCCAAGGAGATTCTCATTCAATATGACACCTCCAGCCGATGAACGTGAAGACATCAATTATATGGCCAGAGGGTACCCGTGCAAGTCTCATGATTAGTTCCTGTTGCGCAAAGCAATAAAAGCGATAAAATCTTAGCCCCCTGCTTTTAGCAACAAGCGAGATTTTAAAGAGGGAGCAGGGGCATTGTCCAAATGATAGTATGATTATAGACCTTTTTAGCGAGGCCAAGGGTGTCTTGGCGGTTATATGATACCCCTCAATAAGAATTCGGCGTTTAAATGGCCTGCTGAACGCTTTAAATTGAAAGATAATGGGGGGGCTTTGAGATTGTACAAATAGACTTAAACTGTCTTTTTATTGAAAATGTCTGCGATAGGTCGAAGAAGCCACCCCAAAATAAGCGATATTGTCTTGCCCTTTCCGCTTTTTACACAATCTTGCCAAAAAATATGGTGAATCGCGTGGAGATTTTTATTGACGAGAAAGTGGATATTGTGGTATAAATAAGGTTGATTTTGTGTCCGCATAGTCGGACATCTGTGGTTTTTGGGTTCTTCAGCGGGCAAATTTTCTTTTGGTTTTTCGATAGAGGAGGAGTTAGTATGTGGGGTACAGAGTTGCAGCAGAAACTTTGTGCTTCGCAGTGAAAATATTTTACATTTCAATTAACGGCTAATATTGGTTTTATTTGAAGGAAGGAGGATTATTATGATTACAAGAAACAGAACCGTACTTACCTTCGCCGTAATCCTGGGTGTCTTCACGGCATTCAGCGGATCACTGCAGGCCCGCTTGCTCGTCTACGAGCCGTTCGACTACCCGGACGCGCCCCTCAACGGGCAGGGTGGCGCCCTGGGCACCACCGGCACCTGGACGACAAATGACACCGGTTTTGAAGCAGGTTGGTGGTGTCACCCGGAGGGCGAACTGACCGGGCAATTTGACGATATCGGCGGAGGACTAAACATGTTCGACGGGACTGTGGACAACCTGCCCACTTCCGGCGGTTTCGTCGGCAGCGCGGGCCCGGAGGAGCAGGGGTCGGCCTTCGGAACGCGGGATCAAACCGGCAACATGGATGCAAACATCGGACTCGACCCCAGCGTGACGGCGACGTTCCAATCCGGAACCACGACTTGGTTCAGCTACGTGGGGGCCCATGCCGACAACCGCAACCAGGGGTCACCTACTTTCATGCTCTGCACCGACCCGACGGTTGATGGCGCACGGGGCCTCACGATGCAGAACTCGGGGAACGGAATCGGAGGGGTTGGTGGTCCAACTCGCTATAACCTGCAGGACGTTTACCCGCACTACTTCAGCGGTGGGGTGCACCACCAAACTCCGGGCGGATACTTGGGCGAAGTATTCGGTGGACACAACGGAATTGTGACAGCCTTTTGCAGCACCGGAACCTGCGATGGCGTCCTGGACGAGTCGGGGCAGCCACGAACCCAGACCATGGCATGGCAGATTAGTGATGATAACGGATTTGGCGCGCCGAACATCGTTGTCGGCAAGATCGAATGGGACGCCGACACCGGCGGGGAGGATATCATCTCGGTCGTCCGGTTCCTGGAAACCGACACGCTGAGCGAGGCGGCATTCGACGCCCTGATTACCGCCCTACCCGCTCTCTCCAGCGCCAACTGGGCTTCCAACAAGCCGAACCTCGACCAAAGTCAGTTCGACACCCTTAATATCTCAAGCCTCAAGTTCTATGTCGACGAGATCCGCATCGCCACGACGTTCGGTGAGGTGGTGGGCGCCCCCTCGAACGCTGCCTCAGACCCCAACCCGGCTGACGAGGCGACGGATGTGCCGCGAGATGTGGTTCTTAGTTGGACGCCCGGAGAGCTTGCTGACACGCATGATATTTATTTCGGCGCAGTTTTCGACGATGTCAACGACGCCGACGGAAGCGATCCACGGGGTGTCCTGGCCAATCAAGGTCAAATCGATACAACGTATGATGCCGGACGTCTTGATTTTGGCCAGACCTATTACTGGCGCATCGATGAAGTCAATGCCCCACCCGACTCCACCATCTTTAAGGGCACTACCTGGAGCTTCACGACCGAGCCCATTGGTTATCCCATCGAAAATGTAACTGCCACAGCTTCCAGCAGCATCCAGGGTCAGGGGCCTGAAAATACCGTCAACGGTTTAGGATTGGATGTTAATGACTTGGACCTGCACTCAACTGAGCTTACAGCTATGTGGCTCAGCGATACTGCGGGGCCGCAGCCAACCTGGATCCAATATGAGTTCGACAAGGTTTATAAGCTGCACGAGATGTTGGTATGGAACCATAATGGATTGATGGAGCCAACGATAGGCGTAGGCTTCAAAGATGTTTCCGTTGAATATTCGGTCAACGGCACCGACTATACGACATTGGGAACTACTCATGAGTTTGCCCAGGGAACTGGTGCGGCCGACTATGAATACAATACCACTGTTGATTTTGGTGGTGCAGCAGCAAAATACGTCAGGCTTACGGCTAACAGCAACTGGGTAGGCTTCCTGGTCCAATATGGTCTAAGCGAGGTGCGATTCTTATATATACCCGTCTTTGCAAGAGAGCCAGGCCCGGATTCGGGTGCAACAGATGTGGACTTGGAAGCGACTCTCAGTTGGAGAGCGGGAAGAGAGGCGGCTAAGCACGATGTGTACCTGAGCACAGATGAGCAGGCCGTCATAGATGGTACTGCGCCTGTTAGTACGGTAACTGAGACCAGCTACAGTACCTCACTCGATGTAGGCAGCACTTACTACTGGCGGGTCGATGAGGTCAATGACGCCGAGACCCCCACAACCTGGCAAGGCGACATCTGGAACTTTACGACACCCGAGTTTCTCGTTGTGGACGATTTTGAGCTCTACAATGACCTTGACCCCGGTGACCCCGATAGCAACAGGATATTTAACACGTGGATAGATGGATATGGGACCACGACAAACGGCTCTCTCGTTGGTTATGATGTGCCTCCTTTTGCCGAGCAAAGTATCGTTCACGGCGGCAATCAGTCGATGCCGTTTAGCTATGACAACAGCACTGCCGGCTATTCAGAGGCCACGGCAAATGTCGCTAATCTACAGATAGGCCCGGATTGGACCAAGCATGGTATTAAGGCCTTGACGATAATGTTCTTTGGAGATCCAACCAATGCTGCACAACAGATGTACGTGAAGATCAATAACTCCAAGGTAACATACGATGGTGATGCCGATAACTTAAAGCTAATGGGATGGCAGATGTGGTATATTGACCTGTCCTCGCTCAACGTGAGCAACGTCACCGAGTTAAGCATTGGCTTTGAGCCTATTGGAGCGGATGGTGGTCAGGGAGTGGTTTACTTTGACGCTATCAGGCTGTATTCTCGTGACCGTCAGTTAGTCACGCCGGCTGACCCCGGCACTGCTGGTCTGTTAGGACACTGGAAGCTGGATGAGACTTCGGGCTTTCCCGCTGCCGATAGCAGTGGTTTAGGCAACAACGGTACTTTGACGAACATGACCGGCAGTGAGTGGACAACAGGCGTCTTGGACGGCGCCCTGGAGTTTGACGCTGTCGATGATCATATATCAATTCCAGTAGGTGGGCCATATTCTACATTTACTGTATCTTTGTGGATTTCTCCAGCAAGCTCA
>Ga0114922_10005930_pt1 | contig 11223 bp, 7 predicted proteins | sample AartaG_FD_100975 | JGI IMG/M metagenome (GOLD analysis project Ga0114922, IMG submission 100975) | Deep subsurface microbial communities from Aarhus Bay to uncover new lineages of life (NeLLi) - Aarhus_00045 metaG | ecosystem: Environmental > Aquatic > Marine > Oceanic > Sediment | place: Aarhus...
CCGGGTCATCACCTCCTGCCGCTGAACGTCGATGTTCTGGTTGCGGGTGCTGATGCGCTCCATGCGTTCCACGACGGGAATCAGCAGGATGAGTCACGGTCCCTTCACCGGAATAAGGCGGCAGAGCCGGAAGATGACCGCGCGCTCGTATTCCCTCAGTATCCGAACCGCGGCCGCCAGCACGATCACAGCAAACGCCACAATAGCGATTATGATCGGCAGTCCGTATCCTCCGTCACTCACTGGTACTCACTCCTTTCCGCACATTTGCGCTACCGTCGGAGACTAGCTGCGCGCCTCGCCGGATTCGCTCTGCTGCCGCTGGCGCACGAGCAGCGTGAATCCATCTTGTCTCACCACCTGGATCTGCTCCCCCTCCGCAATCTCGCCCTCCACCGCGCGGGCCCGCCATCGCTCGCCCTCGACAAGGACAGTGCCCCGCGGGCCCAGCACGCTCAGCGCACGGCCCCGTGCGTTGAGCATGCCCTGCTCGCCGGTCTCGACCTTGCGCATGTGCGCTCGGACCGCCGCCCCCACGATGAACAGGAAGAACAGCAGCACCAGGACGGTCATCACGACGATAACTTGCCAGGACACTCGCAACGCCGGCGACAACGATGTATCCATAAGCATCAGTGCTCCCACTACGAACGAGGCCACGCCACCGACCGTCAGCACTCCGTGCGAGACCATCTTCACCTCCCCGAGGAAGAGCAACATAGCGAACACGATGAGACCGACTCCCGCGTAGTTGACCGGCAGCACGGCCATCGAGTACAGCGCCAGCAGGAGGGACAGCCCGCCGATGACTCCGGGCAGAATCGCGCCGGGGTTCTGAAGCTCGAACATGATCCCGAGCCCGGCCAGCACGAGCAGCACGAGGAGGATGTTCGGATCCGCCAGCACGTGCAGGAATTGCTCCTTTGCCGTGGCCGAAACCTCAATGATCGGCGCCCCTGCGGTCGCCAGCGTTACCTTTCGATTGCCAGGCAGTGTTACCTCTCGCCCATCAATGGCAGAGAGCAGATCCTCCGGGCTGTCTGCGACGAAGTCTATCACCCCTTGCTCCAGCGCCTCTGCGGCAGAGAGGGTTGCGCTCTGGCGCACTGCCTTCTCGGCCCAATCGGCATTGCGGCCCCGGGCCTCCGCAATGACCCGCGCCTGGAGTGCAAAGGTGTTGACCATCTTCTCCATCGTGGCGTCTACAGAAGGCAGGACCTTTTCCTCGGCTCCCTCGGTTTCCTCCTCCCCTTCCGCCTCCTTGGGCTCCTCGGGCGCCTGCGGCATCGAGAAAAGCTGCACGGGGTGCGCAGCACCTATCGTGGTCGCGGGCTGCATCGCTGCGATGTGCGCGGAGAGCGTGACGAACGTGCCCGCCGAGATGGCGAACGCCCCCGCCGGATAGACATAGACGATGGTGGGGAGCGAAGCGTTGAGCAAGGCTTCGGTCATGTCCTTCATCGGCTGTCCGAGCCCGCCCGGAGTATTCAGAAGCACCAGCAGGCACTGCGCCTGCTGCTCTTCGGCGACCCGCAGCGCGCGGTCGAGATACTCGGCCGACGGCACATCGATGGCCCCCCGCAGTCGGATCATCGCAACGTGCCTCTGCCCGGACTCCGCATCGCCCACCGCCGGGCCGACGCTGGTCAGGGCGAGTGCCGCCAGGAGTGTGAGAAACGCCGCTGTCCTCGTCCTCATCCTCATGCCGTCACCCCCTCAGAACTCACTCCGGCGCGGCCGGAGCCACTTTGTCGTCTGCCAGCATGGCAGCCCTTGCTCTGCATTTCCGAACTCACCTGGAAGCTCGCCGCCGGAGATGCCGCGGAGTCCGCGCACGAGCACGAGCGCCAGCACGAACAGCGGAATCGTCGCCCACTCCGCCTTCTTCTCGAAGAGATCCTTCGCGAGTGCGTACGCCACCCAGACGCCGCCCGCCGCGGCCGCGGCGAGCGACCGCCACATCTGCCGCCCACGCCGTCGCGCCCGGAGGGCCCCCGAGCGCTTCTGCTCGCCCCTTGCCACGCAGTCGAGACACTGATCGGACAGCGCGGCCCAGTCGCCCGGCCTGGCCTGCCGCAGGAAGCTCAGCTCGACGCGCGCGTCATCCCACTTCCCCTGCATCCGCATACTACATGCCAGCATCGAGCGGGCCGTCGCCCGGAGCCCGCTCTCCCCTGCGAGGCGCCTCAGGTGCTCCTCCGCTTGCCGGTAATCCTTCTTGTGGTACCGGGCCACCGCGAGGGCAAGCTCCGACCGGAAATCCCCGGGCACCTGCTCCACCGCTCGCTCGAGCGCGGCGACCGCGGCCGCGTTCGCGCGCGCGAACAGATGGGAGATCCCGAGATGCCACCATACCTGGGGATGGAACGGATCTGCCTTCGCCGCCTTCTGCAGGACCGAGCGCGCCGTCTTGATCCTGCCGATGGCCACGTATGCTCGTCCGAGCGCCAGCAGCTCATCCGCCTCACGGCCGTATTCCCGCGCTTCGGCGCGATGGTCGGCTATCCCGGCGATGTCGGCGTCGGCGAAGGAGATGACGAACGCGGTGTATGGGTCGATGATGGCGTTCGTCGCCTTCTGCTGCGCATCACGCACCTGCCCCCAGTACTCCTCGTAGCGCGCGTCATAGCTCAGTAACGGGCGCTCCCGGAGCAAATTGAGCTCCCGCAGTTCCTGCCGCGTCTCCCAGACCTGCCGCCGATCCGGCGGTTCTTCCTCGCTCTCTTCGGGCGGCTCCGGAGCAAGCCACGCGTCCGTCACCAGCACCTCGCCGAATCCAGCCGGCCGGGGCTCCGTGAGCAGGGAGCGCGCTTGAGCCACGTCGGGGGCTTCGACCTCGGGCTCCTCAAACGCAAGCTCCTCCTCGACCGGCTGCGCCCCGCCCTCCGCATTGGCGGCATACCAGTCGGGGCCCTCGCGCGAGACGGTTTCCTGAAGTTCCGCTTCGAGTCGGCTCAAGCCAGGCCTCGCTCCACGACCCGCTCGAGGGCACTGACTGCCTCGGGGTCGTATTTCTTTCCCGCGTTCTCCCTGAGCTCGGCCAGCGCCTCCGCCTCCGACTTCGCCTCTCGGTACGGCCGGTTCGCGGTCATGGCCGCCATGACATCGGCCACCGCAAGTATGCGCGCGCCCAGCGGGATTTCGTCGGCCATCAAACCGTCCGGATATCCGCTTCCGTCGAGCCGCTCGTGATGGTAGCGCACCGCGGGCTTCACCTCCCACGGAAACTCCAGGGCGTCGAGGATTTGGGCTCCGACCAACGGGTGCGTGCGGATGATCTCCATCTCCAGGTCGGTCAGCGGGCCGGGCTTCAACAAGATCATGTCGCTGATGCTCACCCGACCGATATCGTACAGCCTCGCCGCCACGCGGATGCCCTCGGCCAGCTCGCCCGAGATGCCTATCTCCGCGGCGATCGCCGAGGCCAGCCGGGCCACCTTGTCCGCATGTCCCCGCGCGTAGCGATCGCGCGCTTCCACCGCTCGGACGAGCGCTCGGACGACGCCGTACATCATCGAACGATCGAGGGCCGCACCCCCCACCTCCAGGTAGTCTCTGGCGCGCGCTCCCCGGTCCCGCTTCCGCTCCTGCAGGAACCGCTCCACGAGCGCGCTCTCGGGCAGGGCGCCGTCATCGTGCAGAACGGTGAGGCCCTCCACCTCAACTCGCGGAGGCTGCGGCCCAAGGCAGGAGAGCGCGGCCTCACGCTCCGCTTCTCCCAGGCGATCCCACATAACGCTGAGCACCGGCTCAAGCTGCTCGTAGGCGCGGGACTGGACGTATACCCACTCCTGGTCGGTGAGCGGCTCATCTCCGCGCTTCCGCTCGAAGAGTTCATAGGCGACTACCTGGAGCTGATAGGGCGACCCGTCCGCCAGCCTGAGGATGGAGTCCCGCTCGGGGCCGAGGTCACGCCCGGCCGCCACAGCCAGATCGTTGACCGACCTCCAGGCATTGTCCGGCGCCAGCGGCCGAAGGCGAACGAGCGAGAAAAGGTCCGCGAACGGAGAGCCCACCGCCCGCCCCGCGACCTCGAGCTCGTGGAGCCGACATTCGGTCGCGGTCACGAAGCACACCCCCGGCCGGGCGGCGATATGGCGCAGCGCGGAGAAGAAGTTCAAGTCGAATGCCGCGTTGGTGGCCGCCAGCTCGACCTCATCGAGCAGGAAGATCAGCCGTTCCCCTCCTACCTCGAGCTGATCCAGGACCTCCTTTAGCTCGAGGAAGCTCATGGCATCCCGCGCTTCGAATCGAGGCCACACGACTCTGATCTTCCCCAAGCTCTGGCGCGCCGTTTCCCTGACGAGCAGGTAGAAGAACTGCTCCGGGCTGAGGGTCCCCAGGCCTTCGAAGCTCACGTAGACCGCGGAGTGCTGCGCCGGCGCGAGGCCGTGCGAAGCCAGCGTGGCCGGCCGCGCGAGGTGCAGCAGCAGCGATGTCTTGCCGGACTTCATCGGACCCACCAAGGAGCAGTTCTGCGTGCCTGCCAGCAGGCGCAATATCTCCCATGTCTCCCTGGGCCGGGCGAAGAAGAACTCCGGCTCGCGCACGGGTCCCCGGTTGAAGAACGGGTTCCGCATATCTAGCCTCCGCTGCTTGTGGGACTCACGGTCCGCAGCCAGCGGGAAAGCAGCCCCATATGCACAGTATAGCGGCCTGAGACTTCTCTTGCTAGTTCCGACGCCACCAATCCGCCTAAGGTCTCGCGCATTCGCCTCGCCGGCGTGTCGGTTTGCGTCTGAAGTTCCTCCGGCGTCGCTCCCCTCTGCGAAGTCGAGAGGGCACGCAGCACCTCCTGGCCCTCGCTCCCCGCGCTCTCCCACAGGTACCGGAGGTGGATGTCCCCTTGCTCAATCACTTCGTCCGCGGCGCCCTCGACAGAAGCAACGCACACCGCCGCCTGCCGCGACGCCACACAACGCTCCACGAGGCGATAGCCAAGCAGCTGGAGGAAATACGGGTGTCCGCCGGTCAGCCGAATGACGCGCGCCATGGCCGCATCTTCCCACACAATCCCCAGCCGCTGAAGCGGCACCTCCAGCACCTGCCGCGCCTCTTCTCGGCCCAGGCATCCGATCCTTCGATACGTCGCCAGGTTCAGGAGAAACGACCAGCGATCTCCGCCGAGCTGCTCCAGTCGGTGTGTTCCCGAGAGCACGAGGCTGATATTGGGGGTGTGCTGGATCAGGTTCCGGAGTTGGTCGAACAGCTCGCCGCTGAGGCGACCCGAGCTCACTTTCTGCTCGAGGTCGTCGAACTCGTCCAGCAAGAAGACCACAGGCCGGCCGGTTTGCTCCACCGCCTCCCGCACCATGTCTGGGCCGGCCGCGCCCCACACGGCGGGCGCGTCGCCGTCGCCGAGCATCCACCCCCCGGCGGATTCACCTGCGGCGCTTCGCGCGAGCTCCCGGAAGAAGGCTCCCGCGTCGGCCACCAACATGCCCTGCACGTCCACGAACCCGACGCGGTAGCGGTCGGCCAGCCGCGCCTCCAAGCGCCTGAGAAGGCTCGTCTTTCCAGTGCGCCGCTGGCCGTACAGCACCGCCACGGCACCGCTTTCTCCGCTCGCGAGCACTCTTTCCACAAAGGCCATCTCTGCGCCGCGGCCGAAGAACATCGCGCTCTCCGCGGTCAGCGGTTTGCCGATGACAAAGGGATTCGTCACCTCCTCGAACAGCCCGGCCTTCACCACGGTCACGGTGCCGTCGAAGGCGTGCGCGGCACGTCGGCCCTCGCTGCGGAAAGCGACGGCGCCGCGCACCAGTCGCACCCCAGGCTCTACCGGGCCCAGCGGCGCTTCCACCTCGACGCAGTCTCCCGGGGCAAGATCGCCAACCTCTACCGGGCCTTCGTCCCCCCCGAAGCTTACCGAGACGTCGCGCGCGGCGGCCCCGCCCACATTCTCCAGCTCCACGCAGAGCGCAGCCTGAGGCCCGACGAGCACGCGCCTGCACGTCAGCCGCGCCTCTATTTGGGGCCCGCCGACTGATTCTCGTTCTGATTCGATCAGCCGGGCCCATCGCCCGGCGATCCGCTCCGCAACGAGCCACAGCAGGTCGTCGCCGTCATGGTCCAGAAGAGCCTCGATCCCTGCCTTGGCGCGGGCGAACCGCCGCTGTCGGCTCTCTTTCCGCCCTGCCCGCAGGGCCCCGGCCACCGCCCGGCCGACCGCCGCGAGGTGTGAGATGGCATCATGCTCGCTTCGCGGTCGGGGCTCGGCGGCCGCCGCGACTTCGGCAGGGCGCGACGCGCCCGCGCACTCGGCAAGCCACTGCCACAACTCAGCCCAGTCCTCTCCGACGACGGCCAGACAGGCCGCCGATAGGTCGTCCAGGGCCGTCCGCAGCTCCTCGTCGCCCTCGAGCACGTGCCAAACGGTGCGAGCGATCTCCGCCACCTTGGGGTCCCGCGCGGCACGGGCGATCCGTGCGACGACGTTCGGGCTGGTCCTTCCGACCTGCCTGCGGAGGAAGGTCTCCGCCGCATGCGGTGGGTCGCGGTCCAGCACAGATGCAACTCCCTCGACCGCGGCGCTGACGGCCGGCCCTTGCTCGGCCAATTCGAGAAGCCGTTCCCAGGCGTCGCCGCTCTGCTCCCGCACGCAGCGACCGAGGGCCGCCGCCGCGGCCCGCACGACCGCTCCGTCCCGATCGCCAGAGAGTTTCAGCAACAGCGACAGGTCCTGCGCTGACCGCGGGGCCAGCACCGAGGTTGCCGCGGCGCGGACCTCAGACTCGTGGTCGGCACAGCCTCCCCGGACGGCATCCTGCATATCCATCCTGCCCAGCGCGTGCATCGCGGCTGCCCTCACGACCACAGCCCCGTCGGCCACAAGCTGCCAGAGCAGTGAGGCTCCCTGCTGGTCGCCGCGCCTTGCCAGCCCTTCTGCCACCCCTGCCCGGACCAGTGGTGACGCATCTGCGGACAGCTCCGACAGCAAGCCACCAAGCTCCACCGTCCTGCTGCTGCCGATCACCTCGGCCGCGGCCGAGCGAACGTGCGGGTCGTCGTCGCGCGCCAGTAGCCTCAGATCGCGCAGCGCCGCCCGGTTCCCCTCCGCCGCCCACCGGCCAATCGCAGGCACACTGAGCGCCCGCACCCGAGCGTCGGCAGCATCTCGGCATTTCGCCGCGGCTGCTCGCGCCGCGCCCGGAGGCAGCTTGCGCACGGCCAACGCAACTGCACTGAGCCCCGATGGACCACTCTCGGCCACATCGAGCAGCAGGGATGCAGACGCTCTCTTGCGGGCCGGCCAGAGCGCGGCGGCGCCGAATGCTGCTCCCGACACCGCATGGTCATCCCCGGATTCCAGCGCACGGCGCAGCCACGCGAGCGCGCGTTCGGAGGCTGCCCGCCCGCGCGCCCTCCCCAGGCCGGTGGCGGCCGCCCATCTCACCCCACCGTCGCTGTCGCCCAGAGCCGCTCCCAGCGCATTCACCGCCTCAGCTTGCCCACAGGCCGCAGCCTCCGCCAGTCCGGCGACACCGGCCAGCCGGGTGGTCACCTCCTGGGCCTTCGTCGCGCGGACGAGCTGTTCGGCGAACCTCGACGCATCTCGGCCCAGAGCCATGCCTGCGACGAGGCTCGCGGATGGATCGCGGCCCCGAAGGAGATCGAGGACCGCGCGGGGCTCAACCCGGGCCAGCTCCTGAAGCGCAGGAACCGCGCTCTGCGAGGGCAGGCTTAATCTGCCGTGGACCACATCAATGAGAAAGCGACGCGCCCAGCCGTCGCGCGCCGCTTGCCGCCCCAGCTCTCTCGCCGAAGCGTCTGAACCTGCCTGGTGGCCCCCTCTCAGGCCCTCATACAGCGCCCCAGGCTCCCGAGTCTCTGGAAGCCGTCGCCTTCTCCGCACGGAGGCACCACTCCTGGTTCGGCCAAACCGATATCAGCGACTCTTCTCTTCTCTTTTCCAGTCTCTTCTCTTTTCCAGCTCAGATAGATTCTCGTCAGCTATTCCTGTTGTTTCTGCCTAGTAACGGGATCGACTCACACTCTGTTGTTCTGATGAGCAACGCTAGCTCCTTCTAGGAAATACCCTATATTTGCTAGCCGTTTCCACCCCGTGCCCGCCGGCGGCTCGCCTGCCCGCGCGCACGAGCGCGCTCTCTTGTTCCGGCGCCCGAGTTGTGGTAGAATACCCTCGGCTGTTGTTTGGAGGAGTTCAGGAGATGCACGGCAGACATCTGGTCGTCGCCGGGCTGTTTCTCTTGGGCGCGGCGGTGCCGCTGTGGGCAGCTCCCTTCACGGAGGTGCCCGCGGACCACTGGGCGTATGGCGCCTGCACCCGGCTGACGGCGGTCGGCATGTTGCCTTCCGACCGCGCCGTACGCTTCTCCGGAGATCCATCGCTGACGCGCTTCGAGTTCGGGATCGCCATCCTCGAACCGCTCAGCGTGATAGACGGCGCGCTCACTTCGCTTCCACCTGATGCCGACGCTCGAACTCGCTTCGCCGCCGTCGCCGACGCGTTCCGGCTCAGCGTTCGGCTTTCGGAGGATGAGATCTCTCGGGGCTTCACCGATCTTCGTCGTCTCAGCCGCGAGTTCGGCGACGTGCTAGGGGCTCTCAACTTTGACGCCGACTCCAGTTCCCGCGCGCTCGCTGCGCTGGCCGATACGGGGACAATCCACGCGTGGCGCAGGGACGCCCTTGTCCGGCCGACCCAACCACTGGCGCTTGCCGGCGGCAGTGTCGGCGGGGCCACAGTAGAGCTGCCTTTTGCACACGGGACGGTGGCCCTGAGCCTGACGGCACCGCCCGAGCCTCCCGAGCTGCTGGACTATCTCGCTCGATCGGCCGCGTCTCTGCGGGGCCAGGAGGGGCGGTCCCCGGCCGGAGCCGAACCGGCACTTGCCGACCCGCGCGTCTCTCGACTCCGCACCGCGTATGAGTACGGACTCGGCTCCGCCCTCACGCTCAACCTTGCCTACGAGGAAATCGCCCGACGGGGACAGGGTCTGGCGGCCCTCGACGTCGCCTCGCTGACATCGGTCGGGATCGGGTACCGGCTCACGCCCTCGACTTCGCTCAAGCTCTCCTACTCGCTTCTCGAGTACTCCAACTACCTGTTCGACACGCCTCCCCTGCGCGACCACCTTGCGGAAACCGCCGTCTCTGTCGAGTTCTAGCTCGATGCCGCACCGTGGGCCCGCTCTCTGTCTGGGGCTGATCCTGTTCCTCCCTCTGCTCTCGGCGACGGCCGCGGCCCAGAACGTCGCTCGCATCCAGGCCGACGTCGTGGGAGTTGACTTCGACCGAAAGCGAACGCACGCCGTCGGCAATGCGCGACTCGCCTACGGCGACTTCGAGATCTGCGCGGACGAGCTGACTGCGGACCGCGTCACCGGGCAAGTGAGTGCCACCGGCAGCCTTCAGCTCCGCCAGGGCGAGCGTCAGCTTCGAGGACGAACGCTCGAGTACAACATGCGCACTGAGGAGGGGGTCCTCACCGAGGCGCGCTCGGCGGAGCAGGGAATCATCATCAGGGGCGAACGGATCACCTTCTCGCCGCGCGAGCTGGTGGCCCATAATGCCTACTTCACGACCTGCGATCGGCCCGATCCCCATTACTCCTTCAACGCAGAGCGCATTACGCTTACGGCGGCGGAAACACAGCACGGCGGCACGCCCAAGTCCGGCCGCTTGAGCCTCAATCGCGCCCGCGTCACTTACCACGGCCGCACCCTTTTCACGCTCCCGCGCTACTCCGTCGCCGTCGGGAGTCTGGGCGAGCCGGGAGGCGCTCCGCTCCCCATCACGGGCGTCAGTCGCGACGACGGGCCCTACGCGGCGATTTCCTACTCGCTCGCGCCGACCGACGAGCGCACCATCGCCGATTTCAGCTACCGCTACACCACCTTCCGCGGGGTTCGAGGACACGTGCGCGTCGGGCGCCACGTGGGGCCGGCCGAGCTCAGCCTCCAGTACGTGCGGAGAGAGGACGGGGCGGACAGGGAGCTTCGCGCCGATGATCTGGAGACCGGCCTCGCCGACGTCATGATCAACCGCTCGCCCGAGTATGGCCTTCGGCTGCCGGGCCTCGCCCTGGGGCCGCGGCTGCGGGTGCGCGGCGAGTGGCTGCGGGGAAGCTACTCCGAGGCCTTCGCAGGGGAGCAGTTCGCCCGCGCCGACGCGGATCGCTCCTCGGCCAGCATCCTGGTCTATGCAGTGCCGTACGCGCTCTCTCCCACGATCACCTTGAGCCACGCCTTCGGATGGCGACAGTCCCGCTACGACCCGGGCGATGAGTTTCGCGTCCGGTTCTACAGCCACACGGCCAGCATCACAATGGGGCAGCGCGGCCGCCTGGCCGTCTCTCACGTCGCGCGCCGCGGCTCCGGCGAAACGCCCTTCCTCTTCGACGGCCTCGGGCCCGAGCGAGAGCTGCTCGGGGATGCTCGCTGGCGGCTAAGCCCAACGTGGCGGTTTCGCCTTGTCGAGCTTTACGACCTCAGGGCGCGGGACGTCCGTGATATGATCTTCGAGGTGACGCGAACCGTGCACTGCCTAAACTACACTGTAGGTTGGCGCAAGAGCCGCGGGGCATTCTATGTAGGTATCGGCCTCGCCCAGCCGAGCGCCGAATAGAGAGATGACCGAGCGCGAGCGCCGCAGCAGGATCATCGGCTATCTGCGCGCAGGGAAGGCCGAGGACGCGGCCAACGAGCTGGCCCACTCCCGGGAGTCCTACCCCGGGGACGGCGTGCTTTACCACGCGATCGGACTCGCCTTCGCCTCCCGCGGGACGCTCGGCCGCGCGCGGGGGCAGCTCGAAGCGGCGGTGAAGCTGAGCCCCGACTCCGCCGAGATACTCTCGGACCTGGCCCAGGTGTATCTCGCCGATGGGCAGGCGGACGAAGGAGTGCACGCGGCGGAGGAGGCACTCGCGGTCGAGCCCGATCTTCCGATCGCCCACTTCACTCTGGGACGGGCGTGTTTCGTGACGGAGTGCGCGCGCCAGGCTCGGCGACCGGAATCCCGTGAGTCCCGATGTGAGTTTCCCCTCATAGATGGGCGCACTCCGCTCTACCTGCGCGCGCAGCAAGAGATGGAGACGGCACTTTACGCGTCTCCGCCCTTCCTATCGGCGGTGCGCTCGGCTCTGTCGTTCGCCTACCTCCGCGCCGGCCACTATCACGCCGCGACGGAGCAGCTCACCGCTCAGCTTTCCGATCTCCCGCCGGGAGATGAGTCAGATCGCACCCGCGCGCGCCTGCACAA
>Ga0114922_10005931_pt1 | contig 11222 bp, 5 predicted proteins | sample AartaG_FD_100975 | JGI IMG/M metagenome (GOLD analysis project Ga0114922, IMG submission 100975) | Deep subsurface microbial communities from Aarhus Bay to uncover new lineages of life (NeLLi) - Aarhus_00045 metaG | ecosystem: Environmental > Aquatic > Marine > Oceanic > Sediment | place: Aarhus...
ACTCGTCTCACCGCTCCGTTTCCGCCCGGAATGGGGGATAGGCCGGATCCTGGAGTCCTCACCCGCCGACCTCGCCGGACTGGCCGCGGTACGGGGGGTCGAAGGCTTCGACCGCTATACGGACTATCGCGGGCACAGAGTCTTTGCCGTCACCCGGTGGATCGAACCCCACGGCTGGGGCATGGTCGTCAAGATAGACCAGGCTGAGGTATTGGGGGTATGGCGACGTAACGCCCTGCTCTTCCTGCTGGCCCTGGCGGGATTCTTCAGCGCCTCGGCGACCCTCTACTGGGGGACCCGCAAGGCACTCGAAGAACGGCGACAGCGGGATTCGGCCGAGCGGGGACGCCGTTTCCGCTCCTTGATCGAACAGAGCCGTGATGCCATCGCTCTCATCCAGGAGGACCGCCTGGTGCTGCTCAATCCGGCCTTCCGGGAACTATGGACCTCGGCCGGGGTTGAGGTCACCGAAGGGGAGGGACTCGAGTCTCTGCTGCCGGCGAAGGAGGCTGAGTACCTGTATGCCTACTTGCTGGACGCGACCACCGAACGGCGTCGGACCGAACCGGTCGAGGTCCGGTTGCCAGGTCGCTCAGGTCAACCGGTCGATATTGAGATCCAGGCCGGTCCCATCGCCCAGGACGGGATCGATGCGATCCAGCTGGTCTGCCGGGACGTCACCCTGCGCAAGCAGATCGAGGAACATCTGCGGCTCATGCAGTTCACCCTCGACAACGCCACCGACATGGTGGCCTGGATCCGGGAGGACGGCACGCTGGCCTACGTCAACGAGGCCTTCACCCAGGCCATCGGATGGCCCCGCGAGCAGCTGCTGGATCGTCCGATCTGGGAGTTCGACCCTATGATGGATGCCGCCGGCTGGCAGGACTACTGGCACCTGGCGAAGACCCGGGGGAGCGCCTCCCTGGCTTCCGAGCGGGTCGCCCGGGACGGGTCCCGATCCCCGGTCGACATCTCCTCACGCTTCATCACCTATGGAGAGCATGAGTACATCTGTTCCATCGCCCGGGACATCTCGGACTGGCGGCGGCTCGAAGAGCAGCTTCATCAATCGCAGAAGATGGAGGCGGTCGGCCGGCTGGCCGGCGGGGTGGCCCACGACTTCAACAACATGCTCACCGTCATCACCGGGAACCTGGAACTCGGCCTGCGCACCCTGGAGGAGGGGGATCCCCTCCAGGAGCGCCTGCACACCATTCTGAAGGCGGCTAACAGCGCGGCCGAACTCACCCGGAAGCTGCTGGCCTTCAGCCGCAAACAGGTTGTCGCCCCCCGCACCCTCGACCTGAACCGGGTGCTGGCCGGTCTGGAACCGATGCTCCGACCCCTCATCGGTGAGGACGTCCGACTCGTGGTTCAGCCCACCTCTGACCCCTGTCCGGTGCGGATAGACCCCAGCCAACTCGAGCAGGTACTGGTCAACCTGGTGGTCAACGCCCGCGAGGCTATGCCCCAGGGGGGGGGACTCACGATCTCCTCCACGGTTGTGACTCTCGACGAGACCTGGGTGCGGTCGCGTCCCTACGCCCGGACCGGACGGTTCGTGCGGCTCAGCGTAGAGGACACCGGCCAGGGCATGGACGAGGAGACGATCCGACAGGTGTTCGAGCCCTTCTTTACCACCAAGTCCTACGGCAGCGGGCTGGGTTTGGCTACCGTCTACGGGATCGTGAAGCAGAATGACGGTTTCATCGAGGTCGAGAGCGCCCCCGGGGCGGGTACGACCTTCTATGTCCTCTTCCCGGTGGCCCGGACGGGTGAGGACCGGGCACCTTCGGTGACCGCAGTCGCCTCCCCGACCGGCGGACGGGAGCGGGTGGTGCTGGTGGAGGACCAGGAGGGAGTGCGGGAGCTCGCGGCGAATGTACTCCGAGAGCGGGGCTACGAGGTCATGGACTACCCCGATGGGGCCTCCGCCCTGTACTACTGCAACGAGCATGGAGCCGGGGTCGACCTGCTGCTTACCGATGTGATCCTGCCGGCCGGGAGCGCCGTGGAGCTGACGGCAGCCTGCCGCCGCAACAATCCTACGATCCGTATCCTCTATATGAGCGGCTATACCGACGACGCCATCAGCCGGCGGGGTATGCTGCCGGAGGACGTGGCCTTCCTGCCCAAGCCCTTCACCCCGGACGACCTGGTCCGCAAAGTGCGCGAGGTTCTGGACGCCGAAGTCTGACCGCCTGTCTCATGGTCCGCCATCACATCCAACGATCGCATTGGAAACAGTACCCCGAGAGGACCCGGTAGCGGACGGATTCCCTGAACACGAGAAGAGCGGACCGGCCGGACGGTCGATCCGCTCATCATGGTGGGCCTAGGTGGACTCGAACCACCGACCTCACGCTTATCAGGCGTGCGCTCTAACCAGAGCTGAGCTATAGGCCCGCACGTAGATCAGGCGTTCCTGCAGACCTTCAAATATAGAGGAAGTATCCCGCCCGTCAACCGCCCGCCGGCTTCAGCCAGGCCCGGCCGAAAGGTTCCAGGGTGATCGGGAGACGATCCCCGTGGGACCTGAGCCCACGGTCGGTCAGAAGTTCCCGCCAGCTCGATGTCCCGGCGCACGGCCCTTCCAGGGGGATCGCCACCTCCACCCGGCTCCCCGAGACGTTCGTCAGGGTTATGATCTGCTCATCCTCCTCCGGTGAAGTCCGCCGCAGGGCGAAGACGCGGCGGTCGAGCTCCAGGACCCGTTGGCTGCCGCAGGAATGGAGCGCCCTCTCCCGGCGGCGGGCCAGCAGCTGAGTCCGGCCGTGCTCGCGCAACCGGGCGATCTTGGAGCCGGGATCGGCCATCGCCCGCTCCACCTCCGCGGCGTCGATCATCCCCCGGTTCACATCCCGCTTCTCCCCTGACAACTCGGCCGTCCGGTGATCGCTGACGGAACCGAGCAGGCCGTGGATGTAGAGGCCGGGCACCCCCCGCAGCACCAGGGGAATGCTCCGGGAGGCCAGATAGCGCCGCACCTGCCGCTCCAGGTCTTCCCCTGGCTCGGTCGGGTTCAGGGCGCTCCACCAAGTGCTGTTGATCTCGTACGGTTCCTCCCCACCCGCCCCGGTCGACTTGTAGGAGATCCGAGCACCTCGTCCGCGAGCGGTCGTCACCAGCTCTCCGATCTCCTCGTCGGAGAGCAGATCCCGGACACCTTGCAGGCCGATGCCGTCATGGGTGTCCAGGATGTTGAGGAACGCTGTCCGGTCCGAGGGGGGCTGGAGCTCCTCAGCCCAGCGGGTGAGGTGGGAGGCATCCCCGGTGTAGAAGGCGTACAGGACCAGAGGGGGAAGGGCGAAGTTGTAGACCAGGTGGGCCTCGTCGTAACCGTCGCCGAAGTACGAGACGTTCAACCGGTGAGGGATGTTCGTCTCGGTGACCAGGGCCACCCCGGAGGCCACCACGTCGACCACATCGCGCAGCAGCTTCACGATCTCGTGGGACTGGGGCAGATTGGCGCTCTCGGTCCCGGGCTGGTCCCAGAGGTAGGTGACCGCGTCCAGCCGCAACAGGTCCGCCCCCCGGCGGATGTAGAAAAGGATGCTCCTCACCACCTGCATGAGCACCGCGGGGTTCCGGTAGTTGAGGTCGATCTGATCGGCCGAGAAGGTCGTCCAGACCCAGCGGGGTCCGTGGATCGTCTCATATCGGGTCAGGATGTCGGAGGTCCGGGGCCGGAAGATCCTGCGGCGCTGCTCCGGATTCAGTGCCTCCGGGGACTCGAAGGCGAGGAAGAAGTCCCGGTAGGCGGGATCCCCGTTCAGGAAGGCCTGGAACATCTCGCTGTACGAGGAACAGTGGTTGAGCACCGCATCGAACATCAGGTCGTAACGTCGCTTATGGTCGCGAATGTCCGCCCAGGAGCCGAGTCGCTCGTCCACCCGCCGGTAGTCGATGACGGCGAAGCCACGGTCCGAGGAGTAGGGGAAGAAGGGGAGCAGGTGGAGAGTGTTGATAGCCCCGTCCGTATAGGTGTCGACGAACCGGTGGAGGGTGGCCAGTGGGGTGGGACCCTCCCCCTGCACGATATCGCCGTAGGTGATCAGGATGATGTGCTCCTGGCAGAAGCGCTCCCCGGGGTCGTAGTCCCGCTCTTTCTCCAGCATCTCCGGTGGCTTGTGGGCGTGATGGACCGTGAGGATACGTTCCAGTTCCGGCAGCCACGCCCGGGCCGCGCGGGCTCCGTAAAGACGCTGCAACCGATCCCTCATCCGCTCACGGACCGGCGGCGGGACCTCCAGGCGGGGACGGCGGTAATCGGGATACTCATCGTAGAAGGTCCGTCGGCGCGGTGGGTCTGTCCGGTCGGCCATAAAGCAGCTCCAACGGTGGGGCGTCGGGCACATTCCGTGGCGAGCCTACCGTCGGGAGTCCGCACCGTCAATCAGGTGGACCGTACGACTCCCCTCCTCGGTTCCCATGACGGTTTCCCCTGATCACCCCCTCCACTATGTTTCTGCCGACGGCCCCCCTCACTCCGATCACCGGGAGAAGGCTCATGAGCGAGACCCCCTTTGAGGGCGATATGCCGGTCACCGAGTTCCGCGAGGCCGGACACCGCATCGTGGACTGGATCGCCGACTATCTGGAGCAGGGACCGCGGGCGCCCATCCTGGCCGCCGTGCGTCCCGGTGAGGTGGCCGCCGGCCTGCCGGAGGCGGCACCCGAGGAGGGGCGTCCGCTGGCGGAAATGCTCGATGAGTTCCAGACGGTCCTCTACCCCGGGCTGACCCACTGGAACAGCCCTCGCTTCATGGCCTACTTCCCTTCGGTCGCCTCCGGGCCCGGCATCCTGGGCGAGATGCTGGCCGCCGGCATCGGGCAGAACGCCATGCTCTGGCGCACCAGCCCGGCCGGGACCGAACTGGAACTGCGGGTGCTGGACTGGCTGCGCGACCTGCTCGGCCTGCCGGAGGTCTTCCGGGGCCATATCGTGGACACCGCCTCGATCTCCTCGTTCCTGGCCATGGCCGCCGCTCGGGAGGCTCGTTCCGACCTGCAGGTGCGCACCCGCGGGATGGCCGGCCGGACCGACCTGCCGGTCCTGAACGTCTACGCCTCCGAGGAGGCCCACTCCTCCATCGAGAAGGGGGTCATCGCCTTGGGGATCGGGCAGGAGAACCTGCGCAAGATCCCCACCGACGAGGTCTTCCGGATGCGGGTGGATGCCCTGCGGCAGGCGGTCGAGGAGGACCGGGCGGCCGGCCGGCTCCCCCTGGCGGTGGTGGCCACCGTGGGCACCACCTCCAGCACCAGCATCGACCCGGTCCCGGAGATCGCCGAGGTCTGCGCCGAGCACGGTCTCTGGCTCCACGTGGACGCCGCCTACGGGGGGGTCGCCGCCATCGTGCCGGGGCACGAGCAGGTCCTGGCCGGGTGCGAGCGGGCCGACTCGCTGGTGGTCAACCCGCACAAGTGGCTCTTCACCCCCATGGACTGCAGCGCCTTTTTCGTGCGCGACCCGGCCCTGCTCAAGGCCGCCTTCAGCCTGGTCCCCGAGTACCTGACCAGCCGCAGTGTCGGGGACGAAGTGGTCAACCTGATGGACTGGGGGGTCCAACTGGGGCGGCGTTTCCGGGCCCTCAAGCTCTGGCTGGTCCTGAGCCGCTTCGGGCGCCAGGGGCTGGCCCGGCGGCTGGCCTACCATATACAGCTGGCCCGGGAACTGGCCGACCGGATCGACGCCCAGCCCGGGGTGGAGCGGCTGGCCCCGGTCAACTTCGCCACCGTCTGCTTCCGGTTCCAGCCGGAGGGGTGGACGGACGAGGACGGAGACCTGGAAGCCCGGCTGGAACGGCTGAACGCGGCGGTGATGGAGAAGGCCAACGCCGGCGGAGAGGTCTTCCTGAGCCATACCAAGCTGAAGGGTCGCTACACCCTGCGCCTCTCGATCGGACATATCCGGACCACCCGTGAGGACGTGACCGCGGTCTGGGAACTGCTCACACGGCTGGCGGAAGAGGAGGCGGCCCGGATCGGTTGAGCCGCCGGGAGCCTCCTCCTGAAGGTGGAGTCCGGGACCCAGAGGGGGCCTGTCCTCCTAGCGATGCTCCGGGGCCCCGTAGACGATCCGGCCGTCCACCACAGTCATGAGTACCTCGGTCTGGAGGATCTCCTCCGGGGCGATGGCCAGCAGGTCACGGTCCAGCACGGTCAGGTCGGCGTACTTGCCCACCCGGATGGAGCCGTACTCCTCCTCTTCGAAGGTCGCCCAGGCCGGGTTGATGGTGAAGGCCTCCAGCGCCTCCTGGACGGTCAGCTTCTGCTCCGGGTACCAGCCGCCGGCCGGTTTCCCCTCCAGGGTGGTCCGGTTCACCGCCGCGTGGATCAGATAGCGGGGGTGCTGGTGGTACCAGGCGGCGTTGGTCCCCGGCCAGTCGCTGCCGAAGACCAGCACCGCTCCTCCTTCCTTGAGACTGCGGAAGGCATAGGCTCCCCGGCAGCGCTCACCGATCCGCTCTTCCATCCAGCGCATGTCGTCGGAGAGATGGTAGGGGTTGATCTCGGCCACCAGTCCGAGTTCCCCGAAGCGCGCGAAATCCTCGTCCCGCACCACCTGGGCGTGGATGACCCGGGCCCGGTGGTCGGTCAGGCCCAGCTCGGTGATGACCCGCTCGTACATCGTCAGCAGGGTATCCACACCCTTGTCTCCGATGGCGTGGATGTGAGGAGGGAAGCCGTAGGTGAAGCCCTGGCGGATCAGTACCTCCATGCTCCAGGGGTCGGTCATGCGGGTGCGCCAGAGGCCGTGGTTCTCGGGGCGGTCCTCGTAGGGTTCGTAGAACATCGCCCCCCAGGTACCCATGATCCCGTCCACGAAGTCCTTCAAACCGGTCAGCCTGATCCAGGGGTCGCCGTAGCCCGAGGTGAGTCCGACCTTGTGCAGCAATTCGGCCTTCTCCAGGGTCGGTCGGGGACGGATGCGGGCGGTCAGTTCCCCGTTGGCGTACAGTTCCTGGAAGATGAGGAACTGGTCGGGGGGGGTGATGTCGTGGATACAGGTGATGCCGGCTTCGGCCATGGCCTGCAGGGCCAGACGCGACTCAGCCAGTCGCTGCTCGTGGGAGGGGGGGGTGATGGCCCCCGCGAAGAGCCGGCGGACGGCCCCGCCGTCCCCCTCGAACAGACCGGTGGGCTCCCCGTCAGGGTCGCGGTGGATGGTCACCCCTCTGGGGGCCCGGGTCGTACGGCTGATGCCGGCCGCTTCCAGGGCCCGGGTGTTGGCCAGCAGCATGCTGTTGTCCCAGCGGTTGACCAGGACGGGATGGTCGGGGCTGACCGGATCGATGGTCCGCCGATGGGGGCGCCAGAGATCCTGCTTCTCCCCGGCGGTGGTCTTCTCCTCGCCGGTGGAACTCGCCGCCCACGACTCGTAGGCCCCCCACGTCCCGCCGGTGATCCAGGAGCCCTGCGGCATCCGCTGGGCGGCCGCCGCGATCTCCCGGCGCAGTCCCTCGTCATCGCTCACCGCCAGCAGGTTGGCCCCCAGCAGCAGTCTGCCGGCCGAGTCGAAGTGGGTGTGCCCGTCGATCAGTCCGGGCAGCACGAAGGCCCCCTGCAGATCCACTACCCGTGTGCCGGGACCGCGCCAGTGATCGGCCTCCCGCCGGGAGCCGACAGCCACCAGCCGACCCCCTTTGACCGCCACCGCCTCGGCCCAGGGGTCCTCGGCCTCCATGGTGTAGAAGCGGCCGCCGGTGAAGATGGTGTCGGCGACCCGGCCCTCTTCCGGGACCGGTCCGCCGCAGGCCGCCAGCAGGACGAGGGCGGCGGCCAGAGGCCCCCCGAACGAGAACAGGCGGTGCGTCCGCACCGCCCGTCCGTCAGAGGATCTGTTCATACGGGACTCAGGAAGGATCATCCTCACCATTGCGGGTCACTCCGGTTTCCGGTCGGGTCTTCCGCCGCTCGCTCGGGGCGGCGATCTCCTCCTCGTACCAGCGGGCGTGGTGTTTCTTGACCGCATGCTCGGACATCCGCCCGGTCAGCCACGTCCAGCTCATAGGGTACTCTTCGGGATGGAAGATCACGAAGAAGAAATGCCACACGATGATGGCCAGGGTGGCCAGCCAGGCCTCGTAGTAATGGATGGTCTGAGAGGCGGGGACCGACCAGGCCGGCAGGAACTTGACCGCTTCCCCGGGGAACCAGAGCACCAGTCCGGTGACGATCATCGCGATGGTCCCCCAGATGAGGGCCCAGTACTCCGCCTTTTGGGAGTAGTCGTAGCGCCCGAACTTGGCCTCCCGCCGGCTCATCCAGGTGTAATAACGGATGTTCTCGAACAGGTCCTTCACATCTTGCCAGGCCGGGAGCATGGCCCGGAACTCCTCCCGCCCCCGACGGGTCATGAAGACATACCACATGTGGTAGAAGGCGGTGATGATCATGAGCACCGCGGCGATCCGGTGGGTCAGTGCCCGGGTGGTCTCGTCGAGGCCGACGGCAGCCAGTGACTGCACCCACCAGGCCTCGGGGTAGCGCAGGGCGAACCCGGTGACCACCAGGGTCACGAACGAGATCGTCAGCAGCAGGTGCTGTACGACCTGCTGGCGGTCGAACCGCATGACCCAGGAGTGGACCTCCTGCTGCCGCCGGCTCTCGATCATGTAGAAGTTCATGATGACCAGATTGTGCACCACCATCCCGCCGATGATGAGCACGATGAGCACCAGGTAGATGTTCCGGATCCACCAGTTGACCGGGTTGAGCACCAGCGAGGCCGAGGTATGGGTGTAGCTGGCCGCAAAACGTGCGTCGACGTTAGGATGGCACTGCTGGCAGGTCGAGACCACGTTGGCTGCGTTGACGGTGGAGCCGGGATCCCGCTCCGGTAGTACCTCGTGGGCGGTGTGGCAGCTGATACAGGTGGCCGCGTCTTCATGTTTCCGGCGCACCGCCCAGCCGTGGTAGCTGTCGACGTAGGAACCGACCACCCCACCCTGCAGGCCGTACTTTCGGATGATGATCGGGTCCTCGTGGCAGTTACCGCAGGTGGAGGTAGCGATCCGGCCGATGTAGGTGCTCGACTCGGGGTCGCTCGGTCGAAGGATCAAGTGCTCGCCGTGGCAGTCGGTGCAGGTAGGGCTGTCGGTGACCCCGGCCTGGAGAGCACGGCCGTGGATCGAGCCGTCGTACATCCGCTGGACACCACCGTGACACTGTCCGCAGGTGGCGGCCACGTTGCGCTGGTTGATCGGGCTGGTCGGGTCGGCCGAACTCTTCAGGTCGTGGACCTCGTGACAGTCGTCGCAGGAGGCGGCGGCCTCGACCCCGTGCCGGGTCCCTCGGCCATGGACCGACATGTTGTAGTCCTGGAACGACTCGGGGAGTTTGACGATGGAGTCCTCGAACAGACCCCCCTCTCCATGGCATTTGGTCGAGCAGGTTTCGGGCAGGTTCGCCTTGTGCGTGGTCGAGGCCGGGTCGGAAGAAGAGCGGATGTCGTGGGTGGTGTGACAACTGGCGCAGGTGGGTGCCCGCTGGTTCCCCCGGTCCAGCGCCCAGCCGTGGAGGCTGCCGGCATAGATCTCGCTCACGTCGGCGTGGCAGACACCGCAGTCGACCGGGGCCAGATCCGCCTCGTGGGGGAAGTCCATGAATCCGGCCAGGTCGAGATGGCAGTCCACGCAACTCATCCCGAACTGCCCATGGGTTGAGGCGGAGTAGACCTGGGCGTCCACGACCAACTGTGCAGCCCGCTCCATCCCTTCGAAGAGCGAGGCCTCCCCGTGACACATCTGACAATCGTCCACGCTCTGGGCACCAGCGGTCACCGGCCCGCTCAGCAGACCGGCCAGGATCAGACAGCCGGCTAACAGCAGACCCGCACCCGGATGTCGGCGAACCGCATGCATGGTGTATCTCCCGCTTCTGAGCAATATCCGAACAGAGCTGCGTCCTCGCGTCGCTGGGAATCTAGGAGCGCTATTTCAGATAGGCAAGTCTTATTAGCCGACCAGCCACGGTGGTTCCGGACGGGCTTGTGATGGGAGGCACTTTCAGGGTTCGTCACGTCCCTAATCAGTGTCAATGCTTGAAGGATCTGATGTAATATGCTGTTTATCGTTGCAGGGAAAGAAGGGCTTGCTATGTTAATCAAGAGTTAAGAGTCCTAATATCCAGTTTTCCCGGAAAAAGGTGCCAAGGAGCGCGAAAATGGGCGGACTCTCACGAAGGGACTTCCTGAGACGGGGGGGCCAAGCGACTGCCGGCGCCGCCCTGACCGGGGGTCTCCTGGCCACCACCGACACCCAGGCCCAGATCAAGGTGCCGGACGAACTGGGGCAACCCCCCTGCGACGAAGCCGAGATCGAGAACCTGGCGGCCCGGGCCTGTGACCAGGCAGCCATGCTCTACGACGCTACTCTCTGTATCGGCTGCCGGGCCTGTGAATTGGGCTGTGAGGAGTACAATCAGCTCGGTCGCACCGAGGACGAGATCTTCGAGGGGCGACCCGCGGAGGATTCCCGGGCCCTGGCCACCGACGTCTACACCTACATCACCTTCCACGAGGCCATCCCGGGGGACCCCTCTTCAGCCTCTTTCGGCAAGGTCCAGTGCATGCACTGTATCGAACCGGCCTGTGCCTCCTCCTGTCCGGTCTCGGCCCTCGAAAAGACCGAGGAAGGTCCGGTCATCTGGCATGACGACCTCTGTCTGGGCTGTCGCTACTGCATGATGGCCTGCCCCTTCCTGGTCCCCCGCTTCGAGTGGCACAAGCTGAACCCGAGGATCCAGAAGTGCACCATGTGCTACGACCGGCAACTCGAGGGTGGAATCCCGGCCTGTGTGGAGATGTGTCCCACCGGATCGCTTCTCTTCGGGACCCGGGAGGAGTTGCTGAACGAAGCGCGCACTCGAATCGAGACCAACCCACGGGGATACGTCCACCACATCTACGGGGAACGGGAGGCCGGCGGGACCGCCTTCCTGCACCTGGCCGGTCAGCCCTTCGAGGACCTGGGCTACCGCCGCAATCTCCCTTACCGCTCTTACCGTGACTACACCCGGCCGGTCATGCACACGATCCCTTACATCCTGAGCGGGTTGGGACTGGTGCTGGGGGCAGCCGCCTGGATGACGGCCGAGGCAGAGGATGCGGCGGCGGAACACGGGAAGGAGGCGGGTGATGAAGAATAAGCTCGAGGCCCGTCTCACCCTGACCCCCGACATCGTCATACTGATCGCCCTCTTCCTGCTCGGGA
>Ga0114922_10005932_pt1 | contig 11221 bp, 31 predicted proteins | sample AartaG_FD_100975 | JGI IMG/M metagenome (GOLD analysis project Ga0114922, IMG submission 100975) | Deep subsurface microbial communities from Aarhus Bay to uncover new lineages of life (NeLLi) - Aarhus_00045 metaG | ecosystem: Environmental > Aquatic > Marine > Oceanic > Sediment | place...
AAGCAGAGAAAATATTAAATTTTGAGGAATAAAAATGTCAAAACATCTACATAATAAAGCAAAAATAACGCAAGACCTGTTGGAGTTGCGACAAGCAATCGAAAAGAAGAGCATTACGGATATTCAAGCAATTCTAACGAAACTCAATCTTCACTATCCAACTTTCCAATGGAATCTCGAACCTGTATTAAAGGAAACCCTTACTGAATTGTTAGATCAAGCTAATAAAATACTTCAACCCAAGACCTAACTTTTTTTGGATACGAGTTAAGAATCCCTTAACTCGCTAAAAGACTTAGGAGAAATGGAAATGAAATTTAAATTCCAAAAAGGATACCGAGAAAGTTTGAGCAATGAATTAGATGAAAGATTAAGCGAAATTATCAATCAATATTCTCGGAGATTAAATAAGAAGGAAATCATTTCCACATTGAATTTGTTGATAATAAAGGAAAGAAATAGATAGAGGAAAACTGACAATGGGAAAGATAATTCAGAAATGGTTTAAATTAGGATTCATCAAAGGATTTGACGAAGCTACAACAACTATTTGGGGAATGTCGGTATCTCCATTCTATTCTAAAAAAGATATTACTAAATACATAGAAGCTTTGATGAATAAATCTTGTCATTTTGACAATCCTGATAAAGATGTTTCAACTTTTGATGATCGAGATTTGAAAGACTTGTTGAAAATATATTTTGATATGTGGAAAGAGTTTGAAGGATTTGCTCGATCAATCAAGCAGGAATTTCTTAGACGATGGGGTACAGAAGAAGAATTTAAAGCATTATTTAATGATGGAAGTGAATCGAATGGAGAATAAAGATAAAGAATGGACAAACGAAATTCTCTTCATAGCGATCTCCGATTTCTCAATACCCATAGACATTACCGAATACTTAGAAAAGAAACAAATCCAATTCACGACAAATAAAACATCAAAAAATCTTTGTTTCTATTGGGATGAAACGAGTATTTTATCCATTCAAATACTTAAAGGAGAATCAGTCAACCAAGCAATTAAAGTAAGAATAGAATTATGGTATAAAGGATGGAAACCATTGAACCAAGACAAAAGAGAAACCGAAATAACTTGGAGTACTAAAATATTTAATCAATTTATTTCCCCTTTATTAGACTTTCAATCAAAACGGAGAAGGATACTATGAAATGTTTTACCTGCAATGCGGAATTAACTGAAATAAACGATTGTGAGCAATGTCAAGCTAAATATCTTACCCAATTCCTAATATTTGAAAAGAAATTCCAAGCTCTCTTTATGATTTGGGGAATTATGCGGAGTAACAGCAGAGAAAAGGAAACGAAAGAATATTCTTATTCTTTCTATGAGATTGAATTTAATACAAATCATAAAACCGAGAGAGTAACTATCAAAGCAAAATCAATTAAGGAATTAGTGAAAAAAATAAACGAAACTAAGAAGTTAAAATGTAAATATATCAAACAATATCGTATTTATAATGGAGATTGAATGAAATGCAAAACAATCAAAAATTTATCAAAGAATACGAGAAACGAGCTGATGAATTGAAAGTTTTGGAGAAGGAGAATCAACAAAAATATAATGAAGAATGTAATAGATTATGGAAGCTTCAACAGGATTGTCAAGAGCATAACACTATCGAATACAATACCACAACACTAACAATGGAGAATAATGATACTCCCATTGGGAAAGTGGTTTGGATGATCTGTATTAATTGTTTAGGATTATTTTCTAAACGATACAGTTTTAAAAGTGAATGTCCGTTTTGCAAGATTCCCTTACTAATCAATGAAGAAAATACGAATGACCAACAGGTTGATTTCCGATGTGAGAACTGTAATTATCAACAAATTATAATAAGATAGAGGTAATTGAGAATGAGAAACAAAAAGAAATTAGATAAGTATGAAAAAAAGATTTCACAATTTGGAGATTTAATACAATCAACCGTAAAGCAAACAGCTATTCTAATGTTACAAGACGAATCCTTAGAGAAGGCAGTTTTTAACGATATGACAAAACAATTTCTCAAACAATATAGAAATACTCCTTCCCAACAAATAATATTCATTGAAGGGTATTCTCCACAAAAAAACCTTCTCGCATTACAATTAGCGACAGAAACGAATCAAAACAATAATGTAGAAGTAATTTCTTGTACTTTTGAAACACAAGAATTTATGGATTATCTCAGATCCATACCAAACAGAGAAGTAAAACCTATTGGAATTAATCGAGTTATCTTATTTGAAACCACAAGAGATGTATTTAAAAAATATGCTATTCAACAAATGGTAAAATTTGTCCGAATGTATCAAATAGATATAATCTTCACTTCAGGACATTATATTCCCCTCTCTTTCTATAATTACCATTTACTCTACTTTGGATATAATGATACTAAAAACCAATTCCGATTCTTAGTGAAAACTAAAGGAGAGTACATTGGATATGTGGTACTCCATAATACTCTTTCTGCTGAAACGATTAAAAAGTTTGACGATGAAATGGATCGATATATGAATGAATTGATGGGTAGAGGGAAACGGAGAAGAATACTATGAAATGTTTTACCTGCAATGCGGAATTAACTGAAACAAACGATTGTGAGCAATGCGAAACTAAATATCTTACCCAATTTCTTATTTTTGAAAAGAAATTCCAAGCTGTGTTTATGATTTGGGGAATTATGCGGAGTAAGAGCAGGGATAAAGAAACTAAAGAGTATTCCTATTCTTTTTATGAGATTAATTTCAAGAGTAATATCAAGACGGAGAGAATCAATATCAAAGCGAAGTCAGTTAAGGAATTAGTGAAGAAAATTAATGGAGAAAAACAATTGAAATGTCAATATATCAAGCAATACCGAATTTATAATGGGAATTGAAAGAAATGGATGATAAAGAAAAGGCAATTCAAGAATATAAAAAACGAGTTGCGGAGCTAAATGCTTTCAAAGAGAAGGATATGGAAGAATATCATAGAGAAGGTCAGAAAATTCAAAAACAAATCGAAGAATGTAAAGAGCATAACTTCATTGAATATAGTGAAACAATCTTAACGATGGAAAATAGTGATACTCCCATTGGGAAAGTGGTTTGGGAAATCTGCTCAAAATGTTTCGGATTATTTTCAAAACGATATAGCTTCAAAAGCAAATGTCCTTTCTGTGATATATCTCTGCTGATTAACGAATGGAATACGAATGATAAACAAATTGATTTTCGATGTGAGAAATGCAACTATCAGGAAATTATAATGAGATAGGGGAATCAGAAATGAAAAGAGAGAAACAAATAGCTAAATACGAGAAACAGATTGCGAAGTTTGGAGATTTATCGAATACAATGATAGGAGAAATTGCTTGTGAAATGACAAGAAATGAATCCTTCAAAAACGCAATCTATAATGATATCTCCCATCAATTTCTGAAAACCTTCCGTAATACTCCCTCACAACAATTAATCTTTATTCAGGGATATTCCTCTGCAAAAAACCTTCTCGCATTACAATTAGCAACAGAAAGAAACAACATTGCTAATACAGAAGATTTATTCTATTGTTTTCGATTAAGAGATTTTATCAATTATCTTCAATCATTAATGAATCGAGAAGTAAGACCTGTCGGAATCCATCGAGCAATCGTCTTCGAAATACCGAATCGGGAATTTCAAAACTCTGCAATAAGAAATATCCTCTCCTTTACAAGAAGCAATCAAATAGATGTTACCGTTACTTCAGGAGAAGACATTCTATATTCCCATTTCAATTGTAAATTATATTACTTTGGGTTACGCAATGGGGATGAAAGAGCATTTCGTTTTTTAGTTAAAATAAAAGAAGACTATATCGGATATGTAATACTCCCAATTACTCTTCCCTCTCTCGATATTGAAACCTATTATGCTGAAATGGACAAACGAATAAACGAGATAATTGGGAAGGGGGGAATCATTGACCAACTCAAAAGGGGGGAAATCTTATTATGAGCATAGAAATAGACGATGAAATATTGAAACAGCTAGAGGAAATCCGATTATCAGGGGAAACCAATATGTTTGATTTTCATACTGTCCATAGATTAGCTTATGACAGGAAATATTACGATTTAGTAATTTGGATGGATAATAATAAAGAAAAATATTGGAAAGGAATCAGAAAAGGATTCAAACCAATCTGAATGTGAAGAAAAATGGAAGGAGAAGACGAACCTTTGAGGATATGTAGATTTTGCGAAAGTACAAAATTTCCAATACGATTAAGATTTCCTGTTGCTGATGGGAAAATTATACAAAATCATTTCTTCTGCTGTAAGGAGAGTTTATTAAGCTTTATCACACAAAATCAAGACATACCAAATAGTAAGGATATAATACAGGAGAAGTAGAGAATGAGTAAAGGAATATCATTAGCTTACATCAATAAAAAAATCAACAAAGTCTTAGTGTATGTTGAGAAAGTAGAGCAGAAGGTTGATGAATTAACAGAAAAGATTAAAACTCTCGAAAGAGCAATTGAATTTCTCAAAGGCAATGCTAAACCCTGTTCTTTTTGTGAGAAAGAATATCTCGAAGACGAAATGCAAAAAATTCTTTTCGCAGGTTTCGGTTGTTGGGTTTGCAATGATTGTAAAAAGAAATTAGATACAGTTGGGGTATCCGTTTTTCAGAAGTGATAATAATGGTTGAATATCTCTATATGATTATGAAAGCAATTACAGAATATAATACCTATGATAAACCCCATACAATCACAAAATCAAGAAAGAAAGCTATCGGATTATTCAAAATATTAATGAAAGAAAATTATACTGATACCTTTTCAATCCAAAGATGGAAATGGAATAAAGCAACAGGTACTTACGATTTTGATTCGCATTTAGGAAGGAATGAAATTGATAATGAATAAATTAACAATCCTGCGAGTAATTAAAAATGGACAAAAGAATTGACATCATTAAAGATTGGTTAACAAATTGCTTTGATCTCTGTAAATTAGTTGACGATGATTGTGATAGTTGTATTGTAGATTTGTTACAGGTTCTATCAGAGGTTAGCAAATGACATCTAAAAGATGGAAGTGAGTAAAATGGAAGAAAAAACTATTGAAGAAGGAATCTTCAAAATCACTATTATCACAAACAAAAGATCAACTGATCCTCAATGGATAGAAGTATTTTGCGAAAATTCTGCATTAGAATTTCCCATTGAGAAATTTGGAGAATTAGAGAAATTAGTTAAAAAAACTCGCAATTTTTTTCAAGAAAAATACGCAAAGGAAGCTTTAAAGAAACTATTTAGAATAGATGATGATTGCGAAGTCATTTTGGATGAATCGGTTGAAAAACAATTCGGAATTGATTGAAATGGTTCTTGAATTTATCTTGATGAAAGTAAAGGAGAAGTCAGGAGAAGAAATCTATAAAGTGAAGGGTACAGCTTATCGAATATTTTTTAAACCTAAAACTATCCTAATCAAAATAATGAAGGATAATAAGCTCCATTATAACGATCAAATTCTCATTGGGTTCTTAGATTTCCTCAAAGATAATGGAATGGAGAATCGAACCCTAAAACAATTTGTGGATGGAAATAACAAATTGAAATGGATGTTTCAAAGTGAATAAAATGGTCTACAAAACTGATCCAACTGAATCTAATACAATAATCAATCAAAAAATTGAAGAGTTTGCAGAATTACGCAAACAATTAAAAACCATTCGAGAGAAAATCGAGCAGGTCAGAGAGAAACTTTCGAGAGAATTGAAAACCCATTTCAACTTACTCGAAAACACAAAAGACTTTCATCTCACATACAGGTATAAGAATATTTACACACTTAGCATAAGCAAATACTCAAGAGAAAAGGAGAGATTAACTTTTTACATTAATCAATGATCCGACAAAAATTGTAACCCTATAAGTTTAAATAGAATTATTAACCTAAGAATTATAGAAATTAATTAAGTTATTTAATTTAATTGGAAGTGAAAACTGAATTGGAAGATCAAAATAAAGCAGATTTTATCGAACCTATCTTGGAAGTTGTAAAACGAGAGATAGGAGCTGTATCAGGAAATTCTCTAATTTTAAATTATTCTTTTACCGAGCTTTATGAAATTTGGGAGAAAGCAACAGCAGAAATGAAGAAAATGCTTTCGGAGAATGAGAAATCTCCGAAGTTTGGGGAATACTTTTGGTTTATTTTGCAATTACAAGTTGGATTGAAGGAAAAATTAGAGAAAACTGAAAAAATGGTCAAGAATGTAAAAGGATGGGTAGATTCGCCAAAAACTCCCATTCTCTAATCCTTTTTTATGATGGAAGTGAAATCAATACCGAAATTGAATGAAATTATAACCGATTGGGATGAATTTCATAAGAAAGATAACCAAGAAATGACCACAATTGGCAAATTTGTCTTTGTCATTTGTAAAGGAATACAATTCAAATGCGTTTCCTGTGGAAATTGCTGTATTACGAATCAAACTCCCATAATGAAAGTAGACATTAAACAAATAAATCAGTTTTTAGGCAAAAATCCAAAATTAAAATTCCTTAAGGATAAATGGTTAGTGAAAGGAGAAATAACTGAGAAATCACATACAGGTTTTTATATTAAGAAAGTATCTATCCCTAACAAAAATATAGGGGGGAAAATATTCTCAGAGAAGTGTATCTTTCTCAAAAAACTCTCACAAAGTAAATACATTTGTAAGATTCATTCAGTCAAACCCCTTATTTGTTTAAGATACCCCTTTGAATACTTAATTCCTCTGATTCAAAATGATCCTGCTCATTTCTATATAGGAATCAACATAGAAAGCTCGGGATTATCAGAGGGAGAAAGAAGCTATCACAGATTAAAAAATGAGGAAACCTTTGATTATGTATGTAATGGTTTCCATTTAGGGAAACAAAACAAGAAAAATCTCATTAAAATTGCTAATGTATTCAAAAGAACCAATGATATATTGTCAAAGGACATATACGGAGTTGAAATGTCCGAAGATTTAACAAACCTTTCCGATACTGAAATTATGAATAAGATGTATGCTCACTTTGAAAAATTATATGGAAAAGACTTAGCTGTTGTGAAATTATTTGAAACAATGTTTACGAGAAAACTTTCAGAATTAAAATCCAAGAAAGAAGGAGAATGAAATGAAACCAATAATGGACATACTCAAAAAATTATTCAAAACTTACGACAGAATAATCATCTTTGCTGTTGCTTTTGTCTTAGGATTGTTATTCTCCGTTTTCCTTTGGTATATCATTGTTTTTGTTGTTGGATTCTTAGCAAGATGGATTTGGGATAAATACCGAAATAACAAAGAGAAAAAACCGAATGGAGATAAAATTTGATGGAAGCTAAAGCAAACACAATGTTGAAGGAGATAGAAATCTTCAAAACCCAATTCAAAGAAAAACACAAAGTCAATTGGAAAATTGAAAAACCTAAGAAATGGACAAACGATAATACTCAAAAAGCGACAATAAGAATTACTTTCAGAATGACAGGAAAAAAACGAGATTTAGTACAAATCCAATTTCAATTTGAAGAAGAATTTGACCAATTCTTAGAAGCTAGCAATTGGTTTAGGGGAGCTACTAACTGTCATTACAATACAGGGGGAAGGTTAACTATCCGAGTTACAATAAAATTCAATAATGGAAGTGAAGAAAAACGAATGTTGCAGAAACGGTTGATAATATAGACAAACGAATTGCAGAAATCCGTAAAAGGATTTGGGAATTAGCTTCTCAATATAAATTCCCTGAGTTGAAAGCATATCTGCAAGAGGAATTTATTCGATGTGGTAAAGCTTCCTGCAAATGTATGAAGTTAGGAATCCTTCACGGTACATATTGGTATGTGTATATTTTCGATTCAAGAAAGAAGTCAGGGTTACGCAAAGTCTATATCTGCTCAAGCAAAAAAACAAACAAAAGCTTAGATGAATACCGAGAAAAAATCAAGAATTACCGTTTTAATCGAGATTTAGACAAGCAAATTAAAGTTAGAGAGAAGGAAATAATAATATGGAAAAAACAAGTAAAACTAAAGAAGAATTAGGGTTTATTATCCATTTTTTGCATTGTGAAATGGAAAATTGCGTATTATGTGAAGCGTTTAAAGAAGCATTTGAAAGTAAGTGAAATTGATGGGTAAATGGAGAAAACATTTGAGTACCGACAAACCAAACCGAATTAGAAGTGATTTAAACTTCTTCGAGAAGTTTATAAATAAATTGTATTGGGTAATTTGGAATCCTGAGAAATACAATGTCGAAAACATTCGATTGTTATTGAAACTGATGGAAGATTGGTTAAAAACCAATAAAAATATCATTAAAGTCAGAATGGAAGACTTCTTCACTTTAAAAAATGCGAAATGGAAGATCGAAGAATCTGAGATTCCTGAAGGAGAATACGATTGGGGTAGATACGAACCCTCTAAAAAATGTTATGATTGCGGAAATCTTATGAAAACCATATATCTCCGAGATAAAAGCAAATCCCGAACTTTCAAGACCATTGGATTGTTTTGCATTGATTGTAATAAGATAATTATTGATCCAAAACGATTTGAAAAATATTTAGATTTATTAAAAAAACAGGAAGGAGAAATTGATGAATCCAAAGGACAAGCAGAATAAAGAAGAAGTAACAATGACCTGTAAAATTTGTAAAAGGCAATTCGGATATACTGAAGATTTTGCAGAATTAATCAGAAGTAAGCTAGATCCTTTCGTTATGTATTTGGGAAATAATAATATTATCTGTTTCAACTGTAATGGAAAGGAGAAATAATGAGAGAAACGCAATTCGGAAAACATTATAAAAAAGTAGAGAAAACTGTTGCTCTTAGAGGATGTCAGGGAGTTGCAGATACTCTTCAAAAATATTATCTGTTGAATTTAGAGAAAGCAAGAGGACAGGAAAGGATAAAATTAAGCTCAAAATTTTTCTATGATTTGGAATTGAGTACTCTCTATGTTAATGACTATCAACTTTTAATTACATTAGATTTTCTCAGAGAAAACGGAATCTTAATACCCAATCAAGAATTAGGTGAACCTTTAGACGAAGAACAGAAACAAAAATATTGGGGATTCTATCTCTTTGGAGAAATGCTCTTCCTTTGGGAAATCAATGACAATTATTTAATTTCAGTATCCGATATGAATGGGGGAATGGTTTATACCCCTGCGAACCCCAAAAAAACCTATGGAAAAGCAAAACAGATGAAAAAAGGCAAACGGAAGCTCCAAAAATTCAAGAGGAAGTAATTGAATGAAAAAAAGCAAAATATTGAAACAATTCTTCAAAGAACCTGAAATAGCATTAGAAATTATAGATGAATTTATGCTAATTAATAATTTTAACAATTTACCTCTTGGACAATCTATCAATATGCTCTTTGGATTGAGATTAGTAAAAAAGGATGAAAAGACTTTGGAAATTTATGGTTCAATTCTATGCGATCAAGAATCTTTTGAATATTTCAAGCAACAAACCGAACCCGTTTTTAAGAAATACGGAATTTCAATAAAATACACAAATTATGTTATGGTATTTCAACCTTTAAAGAAGTGAAATGAATTGGGAAATATTGTTTGTGATATTAAGGAAAGGATTGAAGAAGTAAAAGACTTTCCGATTTTCTGTATTTATTGTAAAGATGGGTATATTGCTATTTATCGGTATGGGGAATACATAGCTTCTCCCTGCTTTGACGAAGAACCTGACACAGATAAATTCTTTCTTTGGGAAAGAGAAATCATCTATCAAATGCAAGATTATCTCGAAGAATTAGTGGATAACGATATAATTTTCATTTATGATGAAAAAACTTACGATAGAGAAACGCAACAGGAATGGTTTTAGATGAAAGAATGGACAATACAGATTAAATTCAATAGCAATTATAATCTATCTTGGTTAGGACAGGATTCAGAAGAGAAAATAACAGAAGAGTTTTTTCTGAATACAATACAAGATATTTTAGGGAATCGGTATTTTCCCGATTATGAAAATCTTTCAGTTAAAACAGAAATCAAAGAAATATGAAAAAGGTATGAATATGAAAAAATTAACCGAAGAAAACAAAAAAAACATATCCGCAATTACCCAAGCAAAAGCTGATAAATTAAACCAAACCCCAATGAAAGATTGGGAGTTTGAGGATTATAACTATTGCATTAATATAATTTACCGAGAGTTAGGAGAGAAAGAGATAACCTGTGAAGAATGTAAGAAAGATATTCTCGGTACTTACGATTTATGTCAATTACGACAAAAAGCAATTAAGGGTTTGATTGAAAACAACAAGAAATTGGATGAAATAAGGAAAAAATACGAGAAGAATGAGGTTGAAGAAAATGGAATTGAAAAGAGAGAATATTAAGATTCATACAGCAGGAAAATATAACGAAATCAATCGAATTGGAATTATTGAATTAAATTTAACGGATCAAGAAATCTTCCAAATGATCGAAGAATTGATAGTTGCAAAACGGAATCAATCAGTCTTACAAATAGGGATTTACGATGAATCTGAATGTAAAGAATGTAGTAGAGGGGGATATATCAAGAAAGATGTAATGCGGAAGATAATTACCTGTAAGGTATGCAAAAAGAAAGTAATATTGATTGAAGAAAATAAGAACGCATATATCGTTTGTGAATGTCATTTTTTGGAATTAGATAACTTAAAAACTAGCTTCCCTGAAGATTGGAATTTCTAAAATAAGAATAAAATAGTGTGAGAGAAATGAATGAAGAACCGATAAAGTTTGAAATAAAATGTAGATGTGGAAACCCAAATTGTCAAATGAAAATCAGATATGAAGACACAACAGGGAAACTTGAGTTATTCGATACTGATGGGAATTGGGGTGGAATAAATCTAACTGTTGAGGATTTATTTGATTTGGATAAATTGATAAAATATATTATCTTAAAGAAATCTCAAAACAATTTATCCGAAGAGGAAAGATACGAGCTTTTTGAGAATGAAATCTCCGAAATGACTGATTTCCTCAAAGATATAAATAACTTTGTATCAGAAAATAACCTCTCCCTTCAAAATGCTTTGAAGTTTATATTCAAAATGCTCATAAATCTGAATACGAGAATCTACAAGCTAGATGATAAAATGAAAAAATTACTTGAAAATAAAATTTAGGAGATAAAATATTGGGA
>Ga0114922_10005933_pt1 | contig 11221 bp, 10 predicted proteins | sample AartaG_FD_100975 | JGI IMG/M metagenome (GOLD analysis project Ga0114922, IMG submission 100975) | Deep subsurface microbial communities from Aarhus Bay to uncover new lineages of life (NeLLi) - Aarhus_00045 metaG | ecosystem: Environmental > Aquatic > Marine > Oceanic > Sediment | place...
AATACCATTCCCCAATGATGTTTACCAGCAGAAAACTCTTTTTCTAGTTTAAATCCTTGTTTTTTAACTAATTCCTGAACCAAGTTCTTGGAAACAATAAGTTTCTTAGGCGGACCCAGTGGCTGATCTTCTTGCCACTCAATAATAATCATTTTCCCCTTTTTTTTGAGAATCCTTTTTGCTTCTTCTATTATATCAGCTTTTTTAGGTGATTGAAACAAAATATTTGCAAGCGAAACTATATCTGAAGATTCATCTTTTAGTTTCGAACCACCCGAAATCTCTAAATTAGCCCAGACAGTCTTGATATTAAGTAAACCTTCTATCTTTGCCTTGCTTCTCACTGATTCGAGGGAAGTCTTTAAAACATCAAGAGCATAAACTACGCCATTTTCACCAACGCTTTTTGCTATTGGAATAGTAAAATAGCCAGCCCCACAACCAAAATCAGCAATCCTCATGCCCTCTTTAATACCAAACTCTTTAATTATATTGTCAGGGATAAGAAAGCCCCCGCTACCTTTTGCCATAAATGTCTCAAAAATTCGAAATCCGAATATCGAAATTCGAAACAAATTCAAAATTCGAATGCTCAAATTCTCAAAACTTTATTCTGATTTTCGTATTATTGAGCCAAAGATATTCATTAATTCTGTGGCTTCGTTTATTAAATCTTTCCGTTCTTTTTCTAATTCTTGATTGTCTTTAGTATCAACTAACTTTAACCAATACATAGCTTCTTTTGATTCTTTTCTAGAGATTTTTATTCTCATTAGAAAGTCTTTTTTACTCAAGGCTTCGTTAGCTTCAATATAGTTTGCTCCGACAGAACCCGAAGCCCTTATAAGTTGTTTGCCATCTTCAAAATTTCCAGAACTTTTAGGCAATTCTTTAACAAATTTTCTAGCCCTCTTTGCAAATTCTAATGTCCTATCCTCTAAGTCGTATTGTTTTTGACTTTCGTTTTTAGTTATTGACATAATAAAGAAGAAATTAATACAATCAAAAACGTGACCGAAAGGCATCTAGCTGAGTAGGTCTTTTTTGTTTAGAATTTTGAATTTTGGTAATTTGGATTTGTTTCGGATTTCGGATTTCGTGCTTCGGATTTGAAAATTTTGCTTGCAAAATTTTATACGCAAGTTACTGACGCCACTTTATCCTCTTCCCCTAATCTCATAACTTTTACTCCCTGGGTTACTCGGCTCAATCTAGAAATATTCCCAAGAGGCGTCCTGATTACCTGACCTTTTTGGGAAATAGCTATTAAATCTTCTAAATTTGGCTCAACAATTCGAGCTACTACTATTGGCCCGGTTTTTTCAGTAATATTTGCAGTTTTAATACCTATGCCTCCTCTTCTTTGCTGTTTGTAATTTTCTAATCCTGTTTTTTTGCCATATCCATTTTCCGTCACAATCAACAAATCCAATTCCTCCTTTTTATCTTTTACCTTCTCTTTTTTGTTAACTGTTAACTGTTTCTTGTTAATTCTTTGTATCACCCCCATTCCTATCACCTTATCATCTTTTCTCAATCTAATACCCCTTACTCCACGTGCAGCCCTTCCCATTGGCCTTAAATCATTTTCAGAAAACCTTGTGGCTTGTCCCTTTTCAGTTATTAAAATAATATTATGACTCCCGCTAGTTCCTTTAACCCATTTTAAATCATCGCCATTATCAACTTTTATAGCAATAAGACCGCTTTTTCTGATATTTTGGAATTTTTCAATAGCCGTCCTTTTTATTATACCCTTTTCTGTAATCATTGCCAAAAACTTGGCATCATTTTGTTTCTTCAATGGAACAACAGCGCTAATTTTTTCTTGAGAAGAAATTCCTAAAATATTAACGATTGCTTTGCCTCGAGAGACTCGACTTGCTTCAGGAATTTCATAAGCTTTTGTTTGAAAAACCCGCCCCTGATTAGTAAAGAAAAGAAGATCATCATGAGTTGAACAAACAAAAAAGTGTTCAACAAAATCCTGTTCTCTGGTTTTAATTCCAACAATCCCCTTGCCTCCTCTTCTCTGAACTCGATAAGTTTTAGGATTAATTCTCTTAATATAACCTGATTGAGTTACAGTAATTATAGTCTCCTCTTCGGGAATCAAGTCTATCTCTTCAAACTCACCTACCTTTGATTTATGAACTTTTGTCTTGCGCTCATCTCCATATTTTGATTTGAGCTCCAAAAGTCCCTTTTTAACTATGGTTAAGATTCTCCGAGGGCTTTTTAGTATTACTTCTAACTCTTTAGCTATCTTCTTTTTTTCCTTAAGTTCATCGGCAATCTTTTTCCGCTCAAGTCCAGCCAATGTCTGAAGCTTCATTTCTAAAATGGCTGTAGCTTGAATTTTAGTTAATTTAAATTTTTTCCTTAAATTTTCATGGGCTATTTCTCTGGTCCGAGATTGCTTAATAACAGCAATTATTTTATTTATCTGATCTAAGGCTTTATTCAATCCTTCTAAAATATGAATTCGCTCCCTGGCCCTTGCTAAATCATACTTTGTTCTACGAATCACTACTTCTTTTCTATGAGAGGCGTACTGAGCTAAAAGTGTTTTTAAAGATAAGACTTGCGGTTGAAGACCATCAACCAAGGCTAACATATTTAAGTGAAAGGACTTTTGAAGGTCAGTATATTTAAAAAGTTTATTTAAAACCTTTTGGGGCTGAGCATCTTTTTTAAAGTCTATAACCACTCTAATCCCTTCTTTGTCTGATTCGTCGCGAATATTCTTAATTCCTTGAATTCTACCCTCTTTGACAAGCGCGGCAATCTTCTCAAGTAAAACTGCTTTATTGGTCTGATAGGTTAATTCATTAATCACTATTCTAAACTGTCCTTTCTTGTCTTCAACAATTTCGGCCTTTGCGCGAGTAACTATTGGTCCCTTGCCCATGGCATAAGCCTGAACAATATCTTTCTGACCATAGATTGCTCCTCCGGTAGGAAAATCCGGACCTTTTATAAATTGAAGAAGGTCTTCTACTGTAGTTTTAGGATGATCAACAAGAAATACTGTTGCATCAACTACTTCAGTTAAATTATGAGGAGGAATATTAGTTGCCATACCAACGGCTATACCAAGGGTCCCATTTAAAAGAAGATTTGGAACAGGTGAAGGCAAAACAACTGGCTCTTTTCTAGTGCCATCATAATTATCCATGTAATTCACTGTTTCTTTTTCAATATCTCTAAGCATCTCTTCGCCAATCTTAGATAATTTAGCTTCTGTGTACCTCATCTGAGCTGGAGAATCTTCGGTTGATCCGAAATTTCCTTGTCCATTAATCAAGGGATATCGTAAAGAAAATCCTTGAGCCATTCGAGCCAAAGCATCATAAATTGCTTGGTCGCCATGAGGATGAAACTTTCCCATACATTCACCTACTACAGTAGCGGATTTCCGGTGCTTTGACCCTGCCCCTAAGCCCATTTCATGCATAGCATAAAGAATCCGGCGATGAACCGGTTTTAAACCATCCCTAACATCTGGTAAGGCCCGAGCAATGATTACGCTCATAGCATAATCTAAATAGGAATCTTTCATTTCTTCGGTTATCTTCTTGAGCTCGATCTTGCCTATATTTTGTTTTTTGGGTTCCATAACTATTTAATTTCTGCTTCAAATTCAATTTCTTCTTCTTTTTCACTCCCTCCTACTATTTTCATAACCCCTGCCTGCAAACTCTTTTTCAAAATTGAAAAATCTTCTTTAATTGTACCAAATAAGGAAGGAATAGACTGCCTCTGTTCTTGGGATTGAGCTTCTTGATTTGGTCCTGGAGATTGTAAAGACGATTTCAAATAAACCAACCAGATGGAAATTATAATAATCATTACTAAAATAACTAAAGTCCACAAAATCTGAATCCGGATAAAACGAGACTTATTTTGAAGTTTTTCTACAAAATTCATAGTATTAAGAAATTTTCATAACAATTACCCCCATCTCCTCTTTTGATAAATCTTTCTTTTTAATTGTTAACTGGTCAACAACTTGCTTTTCCGCCCCAATTTCTTTCAAAAAAGTATCTACCCCCTGGAGCTTTATAGTCAAATTTGGAATTTTATAATGCATTGGGATAACTATTTTTGGTTCAATTTGATTAATAATATTTATTGCTTTTTCGCTGCCAATAGTATAAATTCCGCCTACTGGAATCATTAAAATATCAATTTCTCCTAATAATTCTATCTGCTTATCAGTTAGTTCTTTTTGTCCCAAATCACCTAAATGACAAATTCTTATACCCTCTACTTCCATAACAAATAAAGTATTTAGTCCCCTGTCCCTTCCTTCTTTCTCGTCATGAAAAGAATTAATTCCTCGAATAGCCACTCCCTTGAATTCATATTCGCCTGGTCCATTTATAATAAAAGGGGACCCTCGCAGGCTTGAGGTGTTATTATGATCATAGTGATCATGCGATACAGTAACAATATCTGCTTCGCAGCGAATTGGTTTCAATCCAATATCTTTACTAAAAGGGTCAGTAACAATTACTGTATTTTTAGTCACTATTCTAAAACAAGAATGACCGTGCCAAGTAATCCTCATATACTATTATTCTAACAGATTTTGATGAATTTAGCAACTGCTCTTGCTAAATTTTTTAGAATAATTTATACTCCATAATAAGCGGTTATAATATGACCCTTCGATAAACTCAGGGTCATGGTGAGCGAAGTCGAACCATGAAAAAAGATAAAAACAACTCAATAAAAAGTCTATTCCTAAAAACCAATTTTCAAATCCCTAAAGTAGGAGACGTTATTAAAGGTGAAATTATTGAAATCAATAAAGAAGGTCTCTTTGTTAATTTAAAGAATTTCAAAACCGGAATAGTTCCAATGAAAGAACTTAAAGAAAATTCTGAGTATTTAAAACAATTAAAAACAGAAAACAAAGTTTCAGTCAAAATCATAGAGATTGAAAACGAAGACGGCTATATAGAACTATCACTGAAAGAAGTCGGTTCAGAGCAAAGCTGGGATAATCTAAAAAATAAAATGGAAACAAAAGAAGTTGTTAAAAGTAAAGTTCTAAAAGCAAATAAAGGCGGTTTAATCCTAAGCATTGAAAGAATTCCAGCTTTTATGCCAGTATCGCAACTTTCAGGAGAACACTATCCAAGAGTAGAAGGAGACCCCCAAAAGATCCTGCAAGCCCTTCAAGGATTAGTAGGAAAAGAGCTGGATGTAAAAATAATTGACCTCGATCCCAAAGAAAATAAACTCATTGTTTCAGAAAAAATTGTTCAAGAAAAAGAGATTCAAGAAATCCTTAAAAAATATAAAGTCGGAAATATTGTTGAGGGAATAATAACTGGCATAGTGGATTTTGGGGCTTTTATAAAATTTAATAGCTTAGAAGGACTAATTCATATCTCAGAACTTGCTTATCAGCTTATTGAAAATCCTCATGATATTGTCAAGATAGGAGAAAAACTCAAAGCAAAAATAATTGAAATTGACAAGGACAAAATATCGCTTTCAATAAAAGCTCTTAAGAAAAACCCATGGGAAAAAGCAAAAGAAAAATATGAAATCAATCAAACAGTTAAGGGCAAAATAACAAAATTTAATCCTTTTGGTGCTTTTGTTCAATTAGATAAAGACATTCATGGACTTGCCCATATCTCTGAACTCGGCAGCGAAACAAGAATGAAAGAAGTATTAAAAATAGGAAAAAAATATGATTTTAAAATTTTATCAATTAAACCAAAAGAATACAGAATAGCCCTAAAACCAATATTTGAAGAGCCAAAGGAGGTCAAGCCCGCTAAAAAGAGTTGACACGAGTTTGACAATATGCTATAATAGAAGTGTATCTTAGTGATACACTTTTTGTTCTTTCCAAATCTCATATGGAAAGATATTTCACAAAAACAAGGAGGTTTTTATGAAAGGTTTACATTTTAATCTTATTGGCGTTATCAAAAATGCGTTTTCTATTCCTGAGAATCTCAGAAAACACGGATCAATCCGTGCATTTCCTGACAAGAAAAAAGAAGGCAATTACTTCGCTTTCGTAGAGTTTCAAAGGAAAACAGATGGAACTTTCGGTTCTCCGGTTACAGGATTGGCAGAAAAAGACATGGATTATTTCTTAATCCAAGCAGTCAACACTTATGGAGGCTCAACTCTTATTGTAAAGCATGCTGAAAGTGGAAAGTCCAAGGAAGTAAGAACTGATAAAAGAGGAAACCAAAGATGCAACATCAGAAGTGCTGGCATAGTGATAAGAGTAAATCAGAACGGACAAGTTGAAGTCTACTATGTTGCCTCTCCGACAGTTAATGACAAAAAGGAAATCCAGTGCCATACTTTTTATGAAGGAAATCTACCTTTTGGAAATTCTCAGATTCTCGATGTTATGTTGGCAGCTGATAAAAACCTAAACGAACACGCAGAAGACATCAAGGCAGCTTACAAACAGATAAAAGAAGACAAATTTGAGAACAAGATGGACTTGAGTGCGGCCCAGTTACGGCTATCCCAAAACCAAAAAAAGGAAACCACTGAAACCGCTCTTTCTTTGAACGCAGAACCTGAAATTGAAGAAGAAAAAAAAGACAAAGACAAAAACGCTAAACAACCCGCACAGAAAACAAAAGAAGAAAAACGAGCTTCAACTTCGAAAAGAAATCGAAGCGAAGAAATCGCCAAAGAAGAAGCTGAAGAAGAAATCAAAGATTCAACAATAGAAGATGAAACCTCAGACGAAAAGTCTAAGGACAAAACTGAAAAGAACACCGATGTTGGACTCACCAAAGAGCCTCTTGCCCAAAAGCTCGATATTCCTGTCCAATCCAAGACCAAACCCAAAGCTAATAAACCCAAGGGAACCAAGATCGCGAAAAAATAACGCCCACAAAGCCTTAAAAAGCCTAATTACTGCCACGGCGCCAAACGCCATGGAATAACAGTAATTAGGCTTTTTTCCTTTACGAAATTTCTAAAAGTATGTTATAGTAATGGTAATGAAAAAATTAATTATAAATATATTCTTTGCCCTGCTAATCCTGCTTGTTATTTCAGGGATTTTTACTTTATACAGCGCCCCTCCTGAAAAATCAAAAGAGATTCCCTTAAATGAACTTGCTACCCAAATTAACGAAGGCGAGGTTGCTAAAATTCTTGTTGAAGAAGATAATTTAACCATTGAACTTAAGAATGGCACTAAGCAAAAATCCCACAAAGAACAGGAAGATTCTCTTACGCAATCTTTAATAAATTACGGAGTAAACCAAGAAAAGCTTAAGGAAATAAATTTAGAAATAAAACAACCCTCTGGTTTTTTGGTTTGGGCAGGAGCTATTCTTCCTTTTCTTATTCCTTTCCTTTTTATTGCATTATTCTTGTGGTTTATGTTTCGTCAGGCCCAGAAAGGTCAAACTCAAGCTCTTTCTTTTGGAAAATCAAAAGTTAGATTAACAGACCCTTTAGATAAAAAAAATAAAATTACTTTTAAAAACGTAGCTGGAATCGAAGAAGCTAAAGAAGAGCTAAGGGAAATAGTTGATTTTCTTAAACATCCCAAAAAATTCATTGATATTGGAGCAAGAATTCCCAGAGGAGTTCTTCTTATGGGTCCGCCAGGCACTGGCAAAACTCTACTTGCTCGAGCAGTGGCTGGCGAAGCCAATGTTCCTTTTTTTCATATTTCTGGTTCTGAATTCGTTGAAATGTTTGTTGGAGTGGGCGCTTCCCGAGTAAGAGATTTGTTTAAAACTGCCAAGAAAAATGCTCCTTCAATTGTTTTTATTGATGAAATTGATGCTGTTGGCAGGCATCGAGGGGCTGGTCTTGGCGGCGGACATGATGAAAGAGAACAAACCTTAAATCAAATTTTAGTAGAGATGGACGGTTTTGATACTAATACTAATGTAATTGTAATAGCAGCTACAAACAGGCCTGATATTCTTGACCCTGCCCTTCTTCGACCAGGTAGGTTCGACCGTCGTGTTATTCTTGATTTACCTGATATTAATGAACGAGAAGAAATATTAAAAATTCACGCGGAAAATAAACGTCTTGCAAAAAATATTAATCTCCGTCACATTGCTGAACGGACTCCGGGATTTTCTGGGGCTGACTTAGCCAATCTTGTTAATGAGGCAGCAATTTTAGCAGCCAGGAAAAATGAAAAAACGATAACTCAGCAAGACCTTATAGACTCAATTGAAAAAGTTCTATTGGGCCCGGAAAGAAAAAGTCATATTCTTTCTCAAGAAGAAAAGAAAATTGCTGCTTATCATGAAGCTGGTCATGCCTTAGTGGCTGCCAACTTGCCTCATGCTGATCCTATTCATAAAATCTCTATTGTTTCCCGTGGAAAAGCAGCTGGCTATACTTTAAAATTACCAACAAAAGATAAACATCTCCGCTCTCGTTCAGAATTTCTTGCTGACTTAGCTATTTTTCTCGGCGGCTATTGTGCTGAAAGAATGGTTTTCAAAGAATTAACCACTGGAGCGGCTTCAGATCTTCAACAGGCGTCGAATCTGGCAAGAAGCTTAGTTACCCGCTATGGGATGAGTAAAAAACTGGGGCCAATGACTTTTGGCGAAAGTGAAGGCTTAGTATTTTTGGGAAAAGAAATTACTGAACAAAGAAATTATTCTGAAAAAGTAGCTGCCGAAATTGATGAAGAAGTGAAAAAATTAATCCGTAATGCTCAAAAAACCGCTGAAAAAATACTCAAACAAAAAAGAAAAAAACTTAACCAAATCGCTGAAAAATTAATTGAAAAAGAAGTAATTGAAAGAAAAGAATTTGAGAAATTAATCAAACAAAGATTGAAAAAATAGCTCTTTTAAAAAGGAGGTGATTTGTATTGAAAGATAAAGAAAAATGCAAAACAATTATTGTTCTTGATTGCGACGGAACTATTTTAGATACTGTTGGCCCATCTCAAGAAATCATTAAAATTTTAGCTAAAGAATTTGATATTATTCTCCCAAACGACAATGACCCAAAATTTAAAAACAGCTGGGGAACTGGCGGATACAGCCTTATAAAACTCTACTTTCCAAATTATAATCCCAAATTGGTTCACCGAAGATGGAAAAAGCTAGAAAAAAGTATGAAAATATATTTGATAAATGGTGTTGAAGAAACTGTTAAAAAACTAAAAGAATTCGGATTTATAGTAGGCTTAGTTACAAATCGGTCATGGAAAAGTTTAAAATGGTATAAAAAACTATGGAAACCTTTAAATTTCGACTTTATTCAAACTTCAGAATACAACAGATTACACAAGATAATCCCGACTCTGAATCCTTTTAAAAAACGTTTGACAACAAAATATTTCAAACCTAATCCAAAAGCATTCGAACATCTCATTAAGATGTTAAAAAAACAAGATATTATTCCTCAAAAAATTATCTGTGTGGATGACACATTGGCAGGATTTGAAGCAGTTTTTTGGGCTAATTTTAGAGTAAAACCCCAACTTAAATTCGTAGGTGTTTTGACTGGCCCGTTGAAAAGCAAGCAAGAATGGTATGAACAAGCACGCGCGCAAGCATATATAAAGAAAAAGTTTCCAGTAATATCCTCAATTGCTGAATTACCTAATTGGTTAGAAAAAGAAAATATAAAATAACAAAGGAGATGAAAATTCATCTCCTTTTTGTTTACAAAAACATTAAAATTAGTTAGAATGATTTTAGTATTGCTTGCGCCCGTAGCTCAGCGGTTAGAGCATCCGGCTTATATCCGGACGGTCGGTGGTTCGAATCCATCCGGGCGCATAATCTACAATTTGGGCAGTTAGCTCAGCTGGCTAGAGCGTCTCGTTGACATCGAGGAGGTCACAGGTTCAAGTCCTGTACTGCCCACATGAAAATTCCAATTATCTACGAAGATGAGAATATTATTGTAGTTGATAAACCAGCTGGACTGTTAGTTCATCCAACCAGTAAAAAAGAAAAGGATACTTTAATAGATTTTTTGATAAAAAAATATCCCGAAATAAAAAAGGCTGGGGACTCATCAGAAAGACCGGGAATAGTTCATCGGCTAGACAAAGACACATCGGGCTTAATAGTAATTGCTAAAAATAATAAGACTTTTTTTCATTTAAAAAATCAGTTCAAAAACAGATTAGTAGAAAAAAAATATTTAGCTTTGGTGGCTGGTAAATTAAGAGATAAAAAAGGTATAATTACTAAAGCTATTGGTAGATCTCGAAAAAAAGGAATAAAACAAACAGTTGCCCCAATAGTTCCTCGCAAAGAAGCTATTACTGAATACGAGGTTTTAAAAGAATATAAAGACTATAGTTTAATAAATGCAATTCCTAAAACTGGTCGCACTCATCAAATTAGAGTTCATTTGGCCTCTATTGGTCATCCTCTTGCTGGAGATACTCAATATAAATTCAAACGCCAGCCATGTCCTAAAAATCTTGAACGCCAATTCCTCCATGCTGCATATTTGAAATTTAGATTGCCTAATAGGGAAATAAAAGAATTTAACTCTAATCTGCCAAAAGATTTAGAAAAAGTAATGAATGAATTAGTCTAATTGTTCTAATTACTCTAATTATTCTAACCAAATTATAGGTTCTAAGTTCTAAATTTAGACATTGGTTTTTAGACATTAGAAATTCTTTAGGTCAATTAGAATAATTAGGTTAATTTTAAATACTATTATGTCCAAAAAACTTGATATTTTCAACAAAGCGCAATTAAAACAAAACATCCCAGATATAAGACCTGGTGATGTTGTTCGGGTATTTTTAAAATTGGCTGAAAAAACTAAAGCAGGAGGCCAAAGAACCCAGGTTTTTGAAGGATTAGTTATTGCCATAAAACACGGCAAAGGAATTAATGCCACTTTTACTGTTCGAAAAATATCTCTTGGGGTAGGCGTTGAAAGAATATTCCCAATTCACTGCCCAACTATCACAAAAATCGAATTAGTAAAAAGATCAAGGGTCCGTCGAGCAAAACTCTATTATATGCGAGAAAGACGAGGGAAAAAAGCTCGAATGAAGACCAAAGAATTATTGGGAGTAAATTGGACGGAACCGAAAGAGGAAGCCCCGACGCCCGCCAAGGCTACGGATGGCAAGGAAAAACCAAAAGAGAAGTTGAGTGAGGGGAAATCCTCCGAAGCTTCTAGTAAAGGAGGAAAGAAAAAGGCAAAGCCTAAAGAAAAAACCAAGAAAGAACTCAAGAAAAAAGAATCAAAGTAA
>Ga0114922_10005934_pt1 | contig 11221 bp, 11 predicted proteins | sample AartaG_FD_100975 | JGI IMG/M metagenome (GOLD analysis project Ga0114922, IMG submission 100975) | Deep subsurface microbial communities from Aarhus Bay to uncover new lineages of life (NeLLi) - Aarhus_00045 metaG | ecosystem: Environmental > Aquatic > Marine > Oceanic > Sediment | place...
CGCCCCGCGGGATAAACCCTTCAGGGTCAGCCCTTGAATTCCAGGACTCGATTCCTTCGCCCACCAATACTCAAAAATCCCCAACACACCACCGCCCTTTTCATTTGGCCAATACCTCGCAAAGAAACAGTAGGGGCGAATTTTAATCCGCCCGATCGCGCCCCGCGCGATAAATTCCTACCAATCTCGCCAGCCCATGTAGCGGCACTACCCTCTTCCCGCGAGCCGATGAATTCGCCGCAGGCGAATGATTTGGTTTATGTACTTCTTGATCTCAGCGACGCGGAACTTGCCCGCCCCGCCTACGGCGGGGTTGCTCACTTATAAAGTGAGCCCCGGCAGCCTCTTGCCTGCACTGACAGATTATTTACGGTCGTTACGGAATCGTCACGTTCAGACCGAAGGTCGCCATCAACTGGTTGTTGAGTACTTCGCTGTCGAGATAGTGGTAGGTGACCTGCCCCGCGAAGCCGATCAGGTCGTTGATCCTGATATTCAATCCGCCGCCGAAATTATAACCGTAAACGTATTTGTTGTCGGTGATGTTGGTGAATACCTTCGTTTCCTCGGGAAAACCCTTCCCCGCATAGCTGAAGGGCACGCTGAAACGCACATAGTAGATGCCACCGCCGGCTACGGCGTAAGGCTCGATCGGCCCCGCGCCGAACTTAATCGCTCCCCCCGCGTTGAAATAGTTCATCCGGTAAGCGGACTGCTCGATATCGTAAATGTCGAACTCCAGTAGAAACTGATCCCAGAAACCCACGAACTCAGGCGTGAGCGCAACAATCCCCATACCGCCGTCGAAATTTGATGTGCCGCCGCCGATATTCAGATGGAACGGGCCGGCGAGCCTCATCATCATCCCGATCTCGAACGCCGCGCCGTTCTCGAATGGCTCACCTCCCGCGAACAATGCGCCCACTCTGCCCTGGAACGAAAACTTCGCAGGCCTGTCCTCTTCGTCTTGCGCCCAGGCAGGAAATATCGCGACACTTAGCAGCAGGGCGGTTAGCACTATCGTCTTTCTCATTCTTGTTCTCCTGATAGTTTGCCTACTCTCCCGGACCGGGCTCCGCCGGGTTCATCAAGTGTGAGTTAGGCCCTCTCGACGGTCCGTAACGATCATTACTAAAACGCCTTCATCTCCCGGATTTTCAGCATGCTAGCATCACCGCAGCCGCCGCACAACACGATCAGGACTCAGCGTTCCCCGCAGCAGCCTTGACTTCCCTCAAACACAAACATATCATTCTAAAATGGCACCGAAGGGGGTGACACGAGACGCCCCGAAATCATTGAAATACAATGAGATATTGCTCTAATCCGTAAACGATTCCGCACGTGCGCCCCCCGAAAGGGCGCTAGGGAGGTTTCCATGGCGATTTCCAAAGTATGGATCGATGAGGGCTGCATTGTGTGCAATGCGTGCGAGGATATCTGCCCGGAAGTCTTCGAAGTCACGGAAGATACTACTGTCATCAAGGATGGCGTTAAGATCGCCGACTTCGAGGATGAGATCATCGAAGCTGCCGAGTCCTGCCCCGTCGAAGTCATCAAATATGAGTAATTTAGACTGAACACACTGCCAGCGATTTCCACCGGCCCCGGAAGCGATCGGGGTCGTTTTGGTTCACCGCCCCGCAGGCCGACACGCAGAGCAAGCGGGCGCGCGCTGGCGGGCGCTCTTCCCCTGCGCGCGGAGCAATTATGAGGCCCGGAAACAGCGCAGAGCGCATGGAGGTTAATGTCGGCGGCACGGGCTTCGTGCTGCGAACCATCGATGTCGCCGATATCGACAAGCTCCATGAGCTCGATCGCATCTGCTTCCCCCCCGGCCGCGCCTTCACTACAGGATACTTCTCACTCCTCTTCCTCTATCACCGCGCCTTCGGGTGGGCCCTGGAGGATAACAAAGGCGGGATCGCCGCCTTCATCTTGCTTACCACACAGCGCAACCGCGGCAATATCGCGACCATCGACGTCCGACCCGGCTTCCGACGCTTGGGTCTCGCAACACGCCTGATCCGACTCGCCGAGGAAACACTGCGTCAGATGGGATTGAAAAAGTGCACACTGCAGGTCGAGGCCGACAACAAGGCCGCCATCAGGCTCTACACTAAGCTCGGCTACAACATAACTCGCACGCTGCCCCGCTACTACGAGGGCAAAAAAGACGGCTACCTGATGGAGAAGCCCCTGGGCGGGGAATCGCACACCTCCGCCGATGTTGTCTGAAGGCAGCTTTCGTTGTTACCATGGCCCAATGCGTATCCTCGCGATAGACTACGGCACCCGCAGACTCGGCATCGCGCTCAGCGATCCCATGGAGATCACCGCCCAGCCGCTGATCTCACTCGAGCGAAAATCAATCAACAAGGATTTAGCCGAGCTGAGGCGCATCGTTGAGCAGCATGGCGTCGAACGGGCCGTCATCGGCTTGCCGCGCAACCTCGACGGCTCCCCAGGTGCCCTGTGGCAGGAAAGCGAGGATTTCAGACGCCGAATCGAATCGGAGTGCGGAATCCCGGTCGATGGCTGGGACGAGCGGCTCAGCACCGTCCAGGCCGAAAGAATGCTGATCGGCGCCGACGTCTCACGCCGCAAGCGAAAGGGAGTCATCGACAAGATAGCGGCGGCGCTCATCCTCCAATCCTACCTCGATACCCGCGCAGCAGCGGGCGGAGGTGAGCTGCAATAATGAAGTCGAACCGCCTGCGCAGGTGGCTGTTTCCCGCGGTCATGGGAATCGTTTTGCTGGCGGTCGTCGTCGCTGTCGCCGTCTACTTCCATCAGATGCTCTACGTCCCGGTCAAGCAGCCCGGAGCCGGAGAGGAAATCGAATTCACCATCGAACGCGGCGAGAAACTTGATTCCATCGCGGCCAGGCTCCACAGGGCCGGCATCCTGCGCGACCCCGCGGCACTCAAGCTGGCAGCCTTCTTCGGGGGCGGGGGCAAAGGCGTCAAGGCGGGCACGCATCGCCTGCGGACCGATCTTTCCGCCTGGAGCATCTACCAACTGATCCAGCAAAGCCCACTGGCGGAGTTCGTGCGCCTCGTCATTCCGGAAGGATTCGACACCTTCGAAATCGCTCAACGACTCGCTGAGCTGGGCATCTGCGGCGAAGCCCAATTCTTCGATGCAGTCTCCAATCCCGCAACCGTCTCCGTTTTCGCGCCAGGCGCCAATACGCTCGAGGGATATCTCTTCCCCGACACCTATCATGTCCCCGTCGGCGCGGGGGCCGGCGAGGTGGTCGAGATGATGCTCAAACGCTTCAGGGAAAAAACCGACGCGCAACTGAACCGCGACATCGAAGCGGCGGGCTTCTCGCTACAACAGGGCGTCATCCTCGCCTCGCTCATCGCCAGGGAAGCCGGCAACGCCGAGGAAATGCCGCTCATCTCCTCGGTCTTCCACAACAGGCTGCGGATCGGGATGAAGCTCGATTGCGATCCCACATTCATCTACGCGCGCAAACAGGCAGGTGATTGGGACGGCGTCGTCCTCGCCGCCGACAGGCAGATCGACTCGCCCTACAACACATACCGCACCAACGGCCTCCCGCCCGGACCCATCGGCAGCCCGGGGCGCGAGGCCCTGCGCGCGGCAGCCCACCCCGCCGATTCCGAGTTCCTCTACTTCGTCGCCAAGGGGCCCGATACCAGCCTGGGGCACTACTTCTCCCGCACGGCCGCGGAGCACAGCAGAGCTGTCGCCAGATATCGGCGCGAGGTTCAGCTCGCCCGACAACGGGAAAGCGGGCGGCAGTAGCTCGCCGCTCAGGCCGAACCGTCCCGGCTCTTCTCGACACTCAGATATAGCGAAAACAGCGAATCCGGCGACAATTCCTCCGGCCGGGCGTCCAGCGAAATCCCGGCTTCCAGGCACAGGCTCTCCAAACCAACAGGCAGGCTGCCGCCGAGATACGATTTGACGCTGTTGCGAAGCTTCTTGCGCCTCTTCTCGAACAGCGCGGCCGCAAAACGCTCGAACCGCTCCTCCACCGCGCCGTCCACGCCGGCACGCGGCCTCAGCAGCAGCACCTGGGAATCGACCTTAGGCACCGGCCGGAAAGCGCCCCGCTTGATCATCGGCCCGAGACCCACATCAGCCCGACGCTGCAGCATCACCGTCAGCAGCCCGTACTCCTTGCTGCCAGGCGAAGCCGCCGCCCGCCGAGCCACCTCACGCTGCACCAGCAGCTGCGCGCGCGAAAAATCATCCGCTCTCGCCGCAACCCGGCGCAGGATTGGAGATGTGGCGTAGTACGGCAGAGACCCGTAGACCACCATCCTCCCTTCCGGCTCGGCATCGCGCACCGCCGCGAGCGTCGTCTCCTCAAGTATATCACCGCCGATAACTGTAACGTTATCAACACCTTCGAACTTACTCCGCAACAGCTCGACGAAGCGTTCATCAATCTCGACGACCAGCAGGCGGCGCACGAGCGGCGCAATCCGCTCGCTCAGACGGCCGTCGCCGCCGCCGATCTCCAGCACAACCTCATCGCCCACCGGCGCCAGCGAATCCACGATGCGCGAAATCGCAGCTCCGCTCCACAGAAATACCTGGCCCAGGCGCTTGAGCCGGCGCGGCTCCCCGGAGGGGCTGAATCCTTTTGTAAATCGACCCTTGCTCATTGTTAATAAAGAATTTAGCACGCTTGAAAAATTGCCGCTAGATTGGCGATTGCAGTTGACACTCTCTTCGGCACTATGCTAAGTTTTAAATGTCGGGAATTTTGCACGCCACAAGCAATGCAGGGAAGTTATACAGGGAGGAGGTTAGGGAGTATGAAATCCAGACTGCCATTATTGCTGCTTATCACCGTCATGGGGATTAGCCTGATCGCCTCCTCGGGGTGTTGCCGAAAGCCCCCGAAGGAGGTCGGCGAGGCTGAAGCGGCCGTTGCACAGGCCGCAGAAGCCTGCGCCAAGGAATACGCCCCCGACGACTACCAGAAAGCTTATGACAAGCTCAGCATGGCCCAACAGCTTGCCGAAGACCGCAAGTGCAAGCCCTCCAGGAATGCCGCTCTGGAAGCCATCGAGCTCGCTGCCGCCGCTGAAGAGAGCGCCAAGACTAAAGAGGCCGCACTCAACAGCGAGGCCGACAAGCTCATCGCCGCCGTCGAAGCCGACATCCAGAAAGTCAAAACGACATACGCCGACCTCGAGCGAAAGAAGAACAAGGTCGCCCAGGAGCGCAAAGATGCGCTGCAGGTGGCTAAGGATAAAGACTTCGCCAAGTTCGACGTCAAGATTGATCTGCCCGAGCCCAAGGTCGATCCCGCACCGATGAGACTCGTCGGGACCGCCGAGGGCGAAATCGCAGCTGCAAAGAAGATGAGAGCCGAAGGCAAATGCAACCTCCTCGACGTGATCGCCAAGCTCAAAACCATCAGCGTCAGAGACGCTTTCACACCCATGGAAGCCAACAGCAGAGCCCTCGATAAGCTCAGCACCGACATCGCCGAAACGCTGAAGATCAAAACAGCCGAGTGGGTCGACAAGCAGCCGAAGTTCTGGGAGCACGACGTCGTCAAGGGCGAGTGCCTCTGGAAGATCGCTGCCAACGAGAGCTACTACGCCGACCCCTTCAAGTGGCCGCTGATCTGGTGGGAGAACCAGTGGACCGAGGACAAGGTCCAGGGAATGAGCAAGGAAGAGAGCTTCCACCTCATCAAGGATCCCGACCTCATCTTCCCCGGACAGCACTTTAAATTCAGCATGAAACCCGAAGCGGCGAATGTCACGCGCGCTATCGACTACGCCAAGAATCGCTATGGCCTCACCGACTGGCGCGACATCCCGGACTTCCTTACGGACGGAAAATAAATAAACCGCGTGGAACTAACGAAACCCTTACCCCATCTAATGGGGTGAGGGTTTTTTATTTGCAGCGACCGGATTGAGATGGAGCGACTGACACTGCCCGAAGAAGGCATCCTGCACCTCTTCGGCATAAACGACGAAAACCTGAGGTTCCTCGAGAAAGCCGCGGGCGTGCGAATCGAGAGCCGCGGCAACGAGGTACGCCTCGATGGACCGCAGGAAAAAGTGGTCCAGGTCAAGAAACTGCTCAAAGAGTTCGCCAAACTCCTCAGGCACGGCTATTCGATGCAAAAAGGCGATCTCAAGGTCGCCTTGCGGCTCCTGCAGAAGGAACCCGATCTCGACCTCAACGACTTCTTCCTCAACTGCAACCTGCAAACCTCTTCCAAGCGCGTCATCTATCCGCGCTCCATCAACCAGCGAGCCTACATCCGCGATATCCAGAGCCACGACATGACTTTCGGCATCGGCCCCGCAGGCACCGGGAAAACCTACCTCGCCGCAGCCGCCGCCATCGTTGCCCTGCGAAACAATGAGGTCAAGCGACTCATCCTCACCAGGCCCGCGCTCGAGGCTGGCGAAAAACTCGGCTTCCTACCGGGCGACATGACAGCCAAGGTCGACCCCTACCTCCGCCCGCTATACGACGCCCTCAACGAGCTGATGGGCTTCGATAACGTCGCTCAGAACCTCGAGCGGGGCATCATCGAGATCGCTCCCCTGGCTTTCATGCGAGGGCGAAACCTCAACGACTCCTTCATCATCCTCGACGAGGCGCAGAACACCACTTCGCCCCAGATGAAAATGTTCCTCACGCGCATGGGAAACCGCTCCAAGATGGTCATCAACGGCGACATCACACAGATCGACCTGCCCAAAAACGAAAAATGCGGACTGCTCGAAGCCATCGAGCTGCTCGCCGGCATTCCGGGACTCGCCTTCATTTACTTCGAAAAAAGCGATATCGTTAGGCATCCTCTGGTCGAGAGCATCGTCCAGGCATATGAGGACCGCGAGGCCGATGGAGAGAGCCGCCGGCAATGAAGAACAATTCCGAAAAGCCCACCTTGCGAGAACACCTCGGCCTCAGAACCCGCTTTAAAAGCTATATTAACGAGACCGAGTGGCTCAGAGCTTTCCTCTACAGCGACCTCCTGTGGGGCGTCGTCTTCACCGTCCTCATCGTCATTCTCCTACTCCCGGTGCAGCCCATTCAGGGAGATACCTACTCGATCAACTCCATCATCCAGGAGCTGATCGTTGCCCCGCGCGACATGAACATACCCGACCCCGACTCCACCGAAAGAAAAAAGCAGGAGAGACTCGCCGCGGTCAAAAGCGTATACAACTTCGACGACACCAAATGGCGCCGCCAGGTCAGGCGCACCGAGCAGATCTTCGAGCTCGGAAGAAACGCAATCAACAACTACACACCGCCCGCGGGTGAGGAATCCGCCCGGGCCGCTGGGCCCCTGCACCAGAACGAAGAGTTACTCACACAGCTCGAAGCGCGGCTCGGCGATGAGCTGACCACTCAGATTCCACGCGAGGTACTCGCGCTGCTCATTCGCATGGACTTCGGCATCAGCCTCCAGAACCGTGTTACCGAGCTGATCGGAACGGTCATGCGCCGCCCGATCGTCAACACCACATACAACGCGCCGCTGCCCGGAGGCTACGAGTTGAGGCCGCTCTCCGATCCCGACAAAACCGAGCTGGAACTCCTCGACCTGCAGCGCGCGCTCCAGATTCTCCGCGGCCTCGTGGAAGAGGAGATCGGCCAGCTCAGCCCCTCGGAGCGCAGGCTCATGGCAGACTGGCTGCAAACAACAGTCGTCGAGACCGCCGAACCCGATCAGGAGGAAATCTCCAGGCGCCTCGCCGAAGCGCGCAACATCAACCTCTATTTCAGCATCAAGAAAGGCGAGGTGCTGGCGCGGCCGGGAGACAAAATCACCGATTCCGACACCCTGGCCAAGATTAATCACGTCATCGAATCGCGCACCCGCGGCCTCGACTACCTCATGCGCGCTACCAGCCTCCTCCTCTTCACCGCCTTCCTGCTCTACTCACTCTCAAAGTTCAGCCAGTACTACAGGCGCCGGCGCAAGGTCTCCTTCCACCTCTTCCTGCTACTCACTCTCGTTCTCGCTATCAACATCACACTCGTGCGCGTCACGATGATGATCGCCGACTCCTTCAGCTCATACGTCGCGCTGCCGCTGATGCAATCTCCCGAGGCTTTCTACTGGGCCGTGCCGTTTGCGGCTGGCACAATGCTGGTCGCTCTCCTCACAGGCACCGAAATCGCCGTCATGTACTCCATCGTGCTCGTCATACTCACCGCTTTCCTCTTCAACGGAAGCTTCATCATCCTGCTCTACGCACTCATCGGCTGCTTCACTGTCATCTACGGACTGCGCCAGTACAAAGAGCGCACCGCGCTGATCAAGAGCGGCATCGCCCTCGGCCTGATGAACATCATCGCCGTCCTCGCAATTAATCTCTTCAACGAGCAGCTCGGAGAGCCCGTGCCCTTGCTCTTCGGCCTCCTGCTCGGCTTCCTCGGAGGACTGCTCACCGCCTTCGTCGCTTCCTTCGTCCTACCAGTTCTTGAATCACTCTTCCAAATAACAACCGACATCAAGCTGCTCGAGCTCTCCAACCACGAGCACCCCCTGCTCAGGGAGCTCTTTCTCAAAGCACCAGGCACCTTCCAGCACTCGATCATGGTCGGCTACCTCGCCGAAGCCGCGGCCGCCGCAGTCCGCGCAAACCCGCTCTTCTGCCGCGTCGCATGCCTCTACCACGACATCGGTAAGATGCTTAAGCCATCCTATTACGTCGAGAACACCAACGAGGAGATCGGCAACAAGCATAAAGGCCTCTCGCCGCACATGAGCGCGCTCATCATCATCAACCACGTCAAGGAAGGCATCGATCTGGCGCGGCGTTACCGCCTGCCAGAAAGCATCGTCGACATCATCCCACAGCACCACGGCACCAAACTCATCCGCTTCTTCTACGAAAAAGCAAAGCGTGAACGAAAGCGGGAGCTCGGGCCCGTCAAAGAGGACGAGTTCCGCTATTCCGGACCCAAGCCGCAGACCCGCGATGCCGGCATCATTATGATCGCCGACGGGGCCGAGGCCGCCGCGCGCACGCTCAACGAACCCTCCCCGTCACGCTTCAAAGGCGCGATCAAGACCATCATCGATACCACCTTCGTCGACGGACAGCTCGACGATTGCGACCTCACACTCAAGGACCTCACAAAAATCTCCGAAGCCTTCCTCACCGTCCTCACCAGCATGCACCACGAGCGCGTCAAATATCCCGGCGTCGAGCTCGAAAAAGGCAGAAAGTCGGGCCGCGAGAAGAAAACCGCACCCCCTAACGAGAAGGTGCTGGAAACGGCGGCTGACCGGGATGAGGCGGTGCCGGTCGGCGAAAACGATCCGCCCCGGCAGGAGGAACCAGCGCGGCAAAAAGACGATGCCTGATTCGCAAAAGCACTCCATCGACATCATCGGCGAGCCGCAAGAGTGCCCCGCCGGCATCATTCTCCCCTTCGCCTCTGAAGTCCTGGCAGCATGCGGCCGCGGCGGCGTCGAGCTGGCGATCGCCTTCGTCGACGACGATGAGATTCAGCGCCTCAACCTCCAGTTCCGCAAGACGGACTCGCCGACCGACGTGCTCTCCTTCCCCATCGACGACGACACCCCGGAGGGAAAACGATATCTCGGCGACGTCGCCGTCTCGCTGCCCACGGCCGCGCGCCAGGCAGCCCGACAACGACACTCCCTGCGACGCGAGCTGCTCATCCTCATCGCCCACGGCATCATCCACCTCTGCGGGCACGATCACGAAAACGACGACGGCGAAATGGCTGCACTGGAGCAGAGCCTGCGGCAGAACCTCCTCCCGCGATATTGTGAACCATGAGCCTCTCTGCTAATATCTGCTCGCTTTGTTCAGTGTCCGAGGAGGAAACGCGCTAAGTGGACATTCTGATCTGGCTGATTATCGGCCTCTTCGTGTTGTTCCTGCTGTTTGCCACCGCTGAGGCGGCATCGCAACTTCTGAACACGCCACGGCTCCAGCTAATTCTCGATACCTATCGCCAGCGCTCGCTCATCGCCGCCAGACTGCTTCCACAGGAATCCGGCGCGCTTCGCTCATCCCTCTCCTACGGGCGCATGCTCTGCGTGGCTGCCATCGCCGCGGCCGTCACCGTCCTTTTTATCAGCCGACCGCTCCTCGGCTCCGCCGTCGGCGCCGGAGCCCTCCTGCTTGGCGTTTTCCTGCCCACTCTCCTGGCTGTGGCACGGCCCCGCCTCACTCTAGCCATCCTCTTGCCCCTGGTCAGGTTCGGTTACATCCTACTCCTGCCCCTCACATGGCCGCGCCGCGTCCTCTTCAAGCGTTACAAGAGCAAGCTACGGCTGCGCAATGGCGAAGCGGAGAACACCGAGGAAGAGGCGCAGCAGATCGAAGCCTACCTCGACGCGGCCGAGGAGGACGGCCTCTTCGAGCCCAGCGAAGCCAAAATCATGCGTATGGTGGTCGAATTCGGCGACACGGTCGTCCGCGAGGTCATGACACCGCGAGTCGACATGATCTGCATCGATCGCCGCGCGACCATACGCGATCTCTTCAAACTGGCGGCCGAACACAAATTCAGCCGCTTCCCAGTAATCGAGGAGATCATCGACAACGTCGTCGGCGTCGCTCACATCAAGTCCCTCCTCGAGCTCTCTGAGCAGCAATACGACACCATGGCCGTCTCCGAAATCATCAGCTCGCCCTCCTTCGTCCCCGAAACCAAGCGCGTCTCCTCCCTGCTGCGCGACTTCCAGCGCGACAAGCAACAGATGGCCATCGTTGTCGACGAATACGGCGGCACGGCCGGCCTCATCACTCTCGAAGACATCCTCGAAGAACTGGTCGGCGACATTGAGGACGAGCACGAGCCGAAAGACGAGGAAACCGAGATCGTCGAGGAGCCCGACGGCTCCCTCACCGTACTCGGCCACGTCGACGTCGATGAGGTCGAGGAGATCCTCGGCGTCTCCCTGGACGACGAGGCATACGAAACCGTCTCCGGTCTCGCCCTCAACCAACTCAAGCACATCCCCGTCCCCGGAGAGAAGTTCAACGTGCGAGGCGTAGATATTGAAATCCTCGAAGCCGACGAAAAAAGCATCCTCAAGCTCCGCATCGCCAAGCCCGAAGGCGATCAAGCCGGAGAGAACTCCGCCTGACATGCGCACCGGATTCATCAGCATCATCGGCAGGCCCAACGCAGGTAAATCGACCTTCCTCAACAGGGTCGTGGGAGAGAAAATCGCACCCGTCTCCCCCAAGCCGCAGACCACCCG
>Ga0114922_10005935_pt1 | contig 11221 bp, 12 predicted proteins | sample AartaG_FD_100975 | JGI IMG/M metagenome (GOLD analysis project Ga0114922, IMG submission 100975) | Deep subsurface microbial communities from Aarhus Bay to uncover new lineages of life (NeLLi) - Aarhus_00045 metaG | ecosystem: Environmental > Aquatic > Marine > Oceanic > Sediment | place...
AACACGAGGAAGATTCTCAATAATACCACCACCTGTGATATGTGCCATAGCTACTATATCATCTCTTAATGCTTTGAATGTTTTTACATAGATATTTGTTGGTTCAAGTAAAGCTTCTATTAATGGTTTGCCATTAAAATCATCTTCAAACTTCATACCCATTTTTTCAAATAATACTTTTCTTGCTAATGAGAAACCATTAGAGTGAAGACCAGAACTTGGAAGTGCTATAAGTTTATGACCAGCACGAACTAACGATACTCTATCCATTTCATTTTTTTCAGCAACACCAACTGCAAAGCCAGCTAAATCGTAATCATCTTCGCTATACATACCTGGCATTTCAGCAGTTTCACCACCAATAAGAGCACACTCACTTCTAATACAGCCCTCAGCGATACCTGCAACTACATTTGTAGCTACATTTACATCAAGCTTACCCGTTGCGTAGTAATCTAAGAAAAATGAAGGTGTACCAAAGTTACATAGTAAATCATTTACACACATAGCAACTAAATCGATTCCAACAGTGTTGTGAATCCCTGAATCTATTGCAAGTTTTAGTTTTGTACCAACTCCATCAGTTGCAGCGAGCATTACAGGTTCTTTAAATCCAGTAGGAAGTTCAAATGCACCTGCAAAAGAACCTATACCACCCATAACACCTGGGATTTTAGTAGATTTTACTAAAGGTTTGATATTTTCAACAAAACTATTTCCGGCATCTATATCAACACCAGCATCTTTATAAGAAATTTGAGACATTATTTACTCCTAGTTATTTGGTAAATCACATTTTTTAGTGATTATACAAAGTGGACAAAAATTAACTAAACCAGCAACAAGAGGAATTGCCCCTAAGAAAAACCATGCAGCGCCACTCATTGCACCTAGTTGTATAACACCTGTAGCAATAAGTGCTAGACCAATGATAATTCTGAAGATTCTACAAAAACTTCTTATTTTGTTTACATTCATAAGTGTACCTTTATAATAATATAAAATTTATGCAATTATATCCATAGTTAAGTAAAATTAATCCTAATATGCTAAAATCCATTTAAATAACTGACCTTACGTACTAAGTATCTATGCTTAGTATGTAAGGTCAGTTAAATATAAAGGAATTATCAATATGAAAAAATTTATCTATAATGAAATGATGGTTCATGTACCTGTATGTACATCAAAAGCCCCTCAAAATGTTTTAATTATAAGCGATGATGCTAAAAGTTTAGAAGATGAGATGAAAAAACATGATTCTATAGCTTATAAGAGTATTAAATGTTCGATTGAATCACTTCGTGATGAAGCTGAAAATAATTATGATGTTGTAATATGTGAATCAGATTCTGATGCCGCTGTTATTGGACATATTAGTCGTGTACTAAAAGAGGATGGTCTTGTTTCAATGAAACATCCATCTTTAGATATGATTCAAGAAAATAAAAATATTATGCATATACTTGGAAAATATTTTAAAGTGATTATGCCTTACGATATTGGTGCAGGTCAAACAGCTCTTTTATCTTCAAAAGAGTATCATCCAACAGCAGATATCAATCTTCATAGAACTGATATGTTAGATAATTTAGATTATTATAATTGTGATGTTCATCCAGCCGCGTTTGCAATGGGTAATCATATTCGTAAAGAGTATTTAGGAATCATTAAAAACTAATGGCTTTTAAATACGCTATCGCTCTAACGGGTGGAATTGCTACTGGAAAGAGTACAGTAGCATCACTGATGGCTCTTAATGGTATGCGAGTGATAGATGCTGATTCTATCTCTCATAAAATCTTGGATGATTCTCACGCATGGGTAGAAGAGACTTTTGGGTCAAAGTATGTGAATAACTCTAAAGTAAATAGAGCGTTACTTGGTGAGATGATTTTTTCAAATAAAGAATCTAAAAAGATTTTAGAAGATTTTTTACATCCTAAGATTCGAACTGAGATTGAGAAACAAAGCATTAAACAAGATAGTTTTAAATTCCCGTATCTTATAGATATCCCCCTCTTTTTTGAAAATGGTGCCTATGATATTGAGGATTCTGTTGTTGTTTACACTCCAGCTGATGTTCAATTAGATAGATTTATGAAAAGAAATGGGTATAGTGAAGATGAATCATTAAAAAGGGTAGAATCTCAAATGCCAATAGATGATAAAAAAGAGAAAGCTACTTGGATTATTGATAATTCAAAAAATCTAAAACATCTGCAACAAGAGTGTGAAAATTTTGTTGATATAATAAAAGCTAAATATTTGGAGAAAAAATGACAGTTGCTAAATATAGTGCAAATGGAAATGACTTTGTAGTATTTCATGCTTTTGAGAAGCAAGATAGAAATTCACTTGCAAAGAATTTATGCCATCGACAAGACGGGATTGGCGCAGATGGTCTGATTGTTCTTATTCCTCATGATGAATATGACTTTGAGTGGGAATTTTATAACTCTGATGGCTCATTAGCAGATATGTGTGGCAATGGAAGTAGAGCATGTGCTCATTACGCTTTTATAAATGAGTTAGCATCTTCAAAAATGAGTTTTTTAACAGGAGCAGGAGTTATTAATGCCAAGGTTTCTAAAAGTCATGGAAAGAAAAAAGCTATGGTTCTAAGTGAACTAACTCCTCCTCAAATTATAGATAAAGAGATACAGCATAATTCTAAATCTTGGTGGCTACTAAATACTGGTGTTCCTCATCTTGTTAGTATTGTTAGTGATATAAAGGATTTTGATATTCTTGAAGCAAGAGAGCTAAGAGATAAATATAATGCAAATGTAAATATAGCTTTTGTAGAGGGAGATAACCTTAGAGTTAGAACTTATGAGCGTGGTGTTGAAGATGAAACACTTGCTTGTGGTACTGGTATGGCTGCTTGTTTTTACAGAGCGCTACAAGAGGGATTGGTAAAAGATTCTATAGAAGTATATCCTACAAGTGGAGAAACACTTTATCTTGGTATGAATGAGAGAACTATTACTTTTAAGGGTGAGGTAAAAAACACTTTTATAACACAATGGTGAAACTAACTAACAGTGATGTTAGTTAGTTTTATTTATTATAGTCCAGCTGCTTCAACTATTTTAGCTTGATGGTCAGCTATAAGAGGTTCAACAACTTCATCAAGAAGTCCACCACTCATAATTTCATTCAATCTATAAAGAGTTAAATTAATTCTATGGTCACTCATACGGTTTTGAGGATAGTTGTAGGTTCTAATTCTACCACTTCTATCTCCAGTTCCAACTTGTGCCGCACGCTCTGCTGCATTTTCAGATTGTTGTTCTTGCATCTCAAGATCAAAAAGACGAGCTTTAAGAACTTTCATCGCTTTTTCACGATTCTTATGTTGAGATTTTTGATCTTGATTGGTTACTACTAGACCTGTTGGTAAGTGAGTAATCCTTACAGCCGAATCTGTTGTATTTACAGACTGACCACCACAACCAGATGAACGCATTACATCTATCTTTAAATCTTTATCTTCAATCGTTACTTCAACATCATCAACTTCTGGCATAACTGCTACAGTAATTGCTGATGTGTGTACACGACCTTGAGATTCCGTTGCCGGAACCCTTTGAACACGGTGAGTTCCACCTTCGTACTTCAATCTACTATAAACCTGTTCACCCTTAATCAGAGCAGTAACCTCTTTGAATCCACCTGAATCAGATGGTGAAGAACTTATTAATTCTATTTTCCAATCACGCAAATCAGCGTAACGAGTATAAGCATCAAAAAGATCTCCAACAAAGATAGCAGCTTCATCCCCACCAGCACCAGCACGAAGTTCCACAATAATATTTCTATCATCATTTGGATCTTTTGGTAGAAGAAGCGTTTTAATCTCCTCTTCTATGAGTGGTTTTTGTGGTTCAAGCTCTTTAAGCTCCTCTTTTGCCATATCGCCCATTTCAGAATCTGAAAGCATCTCTTTTGTATCAGCAATATCTGCGATTAATGTTTGATACTCTTTAGCTTTTTCAACGATTGGTAAAAGATTTGATTGTTCTTTGGAGAGGTCTGTCATTCTTTTGATGTCAGAAGTTATATCAGGAGAACTTAGCATATTACTAAGTTCTTCATAGCGATTGATAAACGGTGTAAGTTTATCTGCCAACATTTATTGTCAGCCTTATATAGCGTTTACAGCTCTGTGAAGACGGCTAACTTTTCTAGCAGCAGTTTCTTTTTTAAGAATACCTTTGCTTACAAATTTGTGGATTTGTTGGTTAGCTACTTTTAATGCTGTTGATGCTTCTTCTTTGTTACCTGCGTCGATTGCAGAACGCACATCTTTAACGATGTTTTTAAGACGAGTTCTGTAAAAACGATTACGCTCTGTACGAACGAGTGTTTGACGAATTCTCTTTATTGATGACTTGTGATTTGCCATTTTTGAGTCCTTCTTATATAATTTTAGTGCGAAATTCTAGCTAAACCATAATTAAACTTAAGTTAAAGATAAGGGGATTTGTATTATTTGTGAAATATATTATTATTTATGTTAAAATACTTCACTTAATAAATGGGAAAAATTGATGAAATTATTTGGAACAGATGGTGTTAGAGGTGAAGCTGGTTCATTTTTGAGTGCAGAATTAGCAATGAAAGTAGCAATGGCTGCTGGAATATATTTTAAAACACACTCAAAAACGAATAAAATTTTAGTTGGTAAAGATACTAGAATTAGTGGATATATGATAGAAAATGCAATTGTGGCAGGTCTAACTGCCATAGGTTATGATGTTATCCAAATAGGCCCTATGCCAACCCCTGCTATCGCATACATTACAGAGAGTATGCGATGTGATGCTGGGATTATGATTAGTGCATCGCATAACTCTTTTGAGGATAATGGGATAAAGTTTTTTGATTCTAATGGGGATAAACTTTCATTGGAGATAGAAAAAGAGATAGAAAATATATGTTTTAATGCAGATCTACTTATTGAAGCTCAATGTAAGGCAAAAAATATTGGTAGAGCAAAAAGAATTGATGATGTAATAGGTCGTTATATTGTTCAACTTAAAAATTCTTTTCCAAGGGATCTTTCTCTTCAAGGGATGAGAATTGTTTTAGATACAGCAAATGGTGCTGGTTATAAAGTTGGTCCAACTGTTTTAGAAGAGCTTGGTGCTGATGTTATTGTTCTTCATAATAAACCTGATGGCTTCAATATTAATAATAATTGTGGAGCATTACATACAAAAGATTTATCTCAAAGTGTTGTAAAATATAGAGCCGATTTAGGAATTGCACTTGATGGTGATGCTGATAGACTAGTAGTTGCTGATGAAAAAGGTGAAATTGTAGATGGTGATCAACTTCTCGGCGCATTAGGTGCATATCTTAGTGATACGGGTGCTCTAAAAGGTACTGGAATCGTCTCAACAGTTATGAGTAACCAAGGTTTAGAAGATTATATGGAATCTAAGGGGCTTAAACTGTTCCGTAGTGATGTTGGTGATAAACATGTTTTAGAGATTATGAAAAAAGAAAATATAAATTTTGGTGGTGAACAAAGTGGTCATGTAATTATGAGTGATTTTGCAAAAACTGGTGATGGCCTTGTGAGTGCTTTACAAACATTGGCATTGATTATTAACTCAAAAAAATCAGCATCTGAAGTTTTACGCCCTTTTTCACTTTATCCTCAAAAATTAGTAAATATAAATATAAATGTTAAAAAGCCATTAGATGAGATAGTTGGATTAGAAGAAAAACTCAAAGAGCTAGATTCTAAAAACATACGCCATCTTATAAGATACTCTGGGACTGAAAATAAATTAAGAGTATTATTAGAGGGTAAAGATTCTAAAAAGATGAATAGTTCTATGGAAACAATAGTAGAGTTTTTTCAAAAAGCACTTAATGCGTAATAATCATACTTTACGCCTTAGCGCGATGTTACTTTTGTCTTTAGTTGGGGTATTTATAATAGACCAAAATATTAAAATGCTTTTTGTAGATGGATTTCGTTACTACACCGATTGCATAGATTTAATATTGGTTTATAATAAGGGTGTTGCATTTTCAATGTTTGCTTTTTTAGAAGAGTGGTTGAAATATATTCAACTTATCATAATAGTTGGAATCTTGGGATATGTTTATTATCTAAAAGAGTTGTGCTACGCGATACCTGCTGGACTGATGCTAGGTGGAGCAATTTCAAATGTATACGATAGATTTATTCATGGTGGTGTGGTTGATATGGTGTACTGGCATTGTGGATTTGATTTTGCAGTATTTAACTTTGCAGATGTGATGATAGATGTAGCTGTTGTATGGATATTAGTACTAAGCTTTAAACCAAATTTATGTAAAAGCTAATTAAAAGAACAATTTAGATATTATTACCGAAAATAATAGTTTAAATTAACTAAATAGAACTTATCAAAGGAAATTTATGGAAATCAAATCAAACAAAATCGATAGTGCAAATGCTGAAATCACAGCAACAATCTCAATGGATGAGGTTAATGCTAACTTAGAAAAAATTGCTAAAAGCTTAACAAAAACTGCTAATGTTCAGGGTTTTCGTAAAGGTAAAGTACCTGTTGCAATCATTAAAAAACAATATGGTGAAAAATTAGTTCAAGATGCAGAAGCTGAAGCACTTCGTACTGTTTTAGAACAAGGTTTAAAAGAGATGGATATCTCTAATGAAGCTTTAATTGGTGAGCCAAATATCTCTAAATTTGATAAAAGTGATGATAAAATAGAAGTGGCTGTTAAAATTGCTATGAGACCAGCAATAGAGCTTGGTGATTACGCAGCAACAGTAAAAGATTTTGAAAAACCAGCAGTAGATGACGCAGCTGTTGAAGCAAGAATCACAGATTTAGCTCAAAATCAAGCAGCAATGGTTGATGTAGAAGATGATCGTGCAATAGCAAAAGATGATTCTGCTCTTTTTGATTTTGAGGGTTCTGTAGATGGAAAACTTTTTGAGGGTGGCGCTGCTAAAGGGCACTCTTTAGTTATCGGTTCAGGTCAATTTATTCCTGGTTTTGAAGATCAAATGATCGGCATGAAAAAAGGTGAAGAGAAAATCATTAAAGTAACTTTCCCAGAAAATTATGGTGGAGATTTAGCTTCTAAAGATGCTGAGTTTAAAGTAAATCTTACTGCTATCCAAACTAAAGGTGAAGTTGTTATTAATGATGAGTTAGCAAAAACAATGCTTCCAGGTGAAGATGATGCAGATTTAGCTAAATTACAAGAGTTAGTAAAAACTCAGATTGAAAATGAAGAGTTAGGTAAACTTTATAATGATGAGTTAAAACCAGCTCTTTTAGAATCTTTTGTAGAAGAGTTAAAATTTGATTTACCAGAGTTCGTTGTAGAGCAAGAGATTGATATGGCTTTAAATAAAAAAGCTGGTGAGATGAGTGAAGATGAGATTAAAGAGCTTCGTGAGAATGCTGATAAATTAACTGAACTTCGTGAGACTTTCCGCGATGAAGCTGTAAGAAGTGTAAGAGCTACATTTATTATTGATGCACTAGCTGCTGCTGAGAATGTAAAAGTTGAAGAGCAAGAAGTTATGCAAACAATTTATTACGAAGCGATGCAAATGGGTCAAGATCCTCAAAAAGCTTTTGAGCATTATAAAGAAGCTGGTTATATTCCTGCAATTCAAATGTCAATGGTTGAAGATAAAGTTCTTTCAGGACTTCTTAACTCAAAAATCAAAGAAGCGTAAGTTATGAGTTATATCCCTTATGTAGTAGAAAAAACAGGGCGTGGTGAACGCTCTTATGATATATATTCTCGTCTTTTAAAAGATAGAATTGTAATGCTAAGTGGAGAGGTAAACGACCAAGTTGCTTCTACAATAGTTGCACAGTTTCTTTTTCTTGAAGCTGAAGACCCTGAAAAAGATATTTATTTCTACATCAACTCCCCTGGTGGAGTTGTAACTGCGGGAATGGCTATTTTTGATACTATGAACTATATTCGTCCTAAAGTTGCTACTATTTGTATAGGTCAAGCAGCTTCAATGGGTGCTTTTTTACTTTCGTCTGGTGAAAAAGGGAAAAGATATGCTCTCCCTCATGCTAGAATTATGATTCACCAACCCTTAGGTGGTGCTCAAGGTCAAGCAACAGATATTGCTATACAAGCTGAAGAGATTCTTCGTATGAAAAAAGAGCTTAATACTATTCTTTCAAATAACACAGGTCAAAGTGTTAAAAAAGTTGAAAAAGACACTGATCGTGATAACTTCATGAGTGCTAAAGAGGCAAAAGAGTATGGCATGATTGATGAAGTTTTAGTTAAAAATGATAAAGATTAAAAACTAAAGGTTAAAATATGGCATCATCTTTAAGAAGTAGAAATCGTCGTGCCCCAGTTGATGAAAAAGCTGTACTAGCTAAGGTACTTGATACTGGAACATCATCATCTGGTGATGATGTTGAAGCTTATTCAAAAGATGTTCTAGAAGCATTAATACAGGATGGTTTACCTGCGACACCTAATAATTTTTCTTTATATTTTGATAGACTTTTAGAAGATAAAAGTGAGAGTTTTCGAAAGCAGATTAAAACTATGCTTGAATTAGAAGATTCTAATGATGATGAAAATACCATTATGCTTGAACAAAGTTTGAAACAGGGTTTTACATCTGTAAAAAATATCTTAGGTGTAACTGCTAATCTCTACAAAAATATGTCCTTAATGACAAAAATTCTTGAAAAAAGAAAAACTCAATTAGAAGAAAACACTGAAGTAAAAGTTGCTATGAGTATTGCAGCATCTTTAGAGGGTGATATATCTAAACTCAATAATATTTTGAAAAAGCAAACTGGTAGTATGAAAACTATGTATGATGAAACTGCTAAAATTGTGAAAAATGTTGAAAATGAAACGATTTTTGATAATAGATTTGGTGTATATAATAAACGCTATTTATTGACAATGGTTGAAAAAGAGATTGAATTAGTAAAAGAGTTTAAACATAAAAGCTCTTTAATTATGATTGAATTAGATAAATTTCTAAAAGCTGATGTTAATAATGAAAAAGCAATAATGTTAATGACAAGAACAATCGCTAGACTTCTTTTAAAAACATCAAGAAGAAGTGATACTGTAGCGCATTATGGGAATGGTAGGTTCTCTATGTTATTAAAACATACAGATATAGCAAGTGCAGAAAAAGCAAGTGAAAGACTTTGTGAATTAGTGTCAAATAGTAACTTTTTCTTAGCCGATCGTGAAATTCAATTGAAAATATCTATAGGTATAACTGATATTACATCAGATTTTTCTGTTGAAGAGATTATTGTTAGTGCTATGAATGGGGTTGAAAAAGCTTATGAAGATAAAGATACAGATTATGCTATTTTTCTAAGAGAAACTGAAGAAGAGACGGAAGAAAAGAAAGTATAGATGAAATTAAAAATTGTAGAATATCCAAATAAAAGATTAAAAGAAAAATCTAAAAAAATAGAAATTTTTGATAATAAACTACATAGCTTATTAGATTCTATGTACCCTATCATGATAAATACCAATGGTATTGGTCTAGCAGCAATCCAAGTTGATTATCCACTTCAAGTATTAATTTTGAACATTCCAGATGAAGAGGGTGAACAATATAAAGAGAGTTTGTTAGAGATTATAAATCCAGTAATCACTAGTAAAGATGGTGAAACAGTTTATCAAGAGGGGTGTTTAAGTGTTCCTCATTTCTATGAAGATATAAATAGATTTGAAACTATTAGTATAAGTTACCAAGATAGAGCTGGTAATAAAAAAACTTTAGATGCAGATGGCTTGTTAAGCATAGCGATTCAACACGAGATAGACCACCTAAATGGAATTTTATTTATAGATAAACTCCCATCTTCAAGACGAAGAAAATTTGAGAAAGAGTATAAAAAAATGCTCAAAGAGAAAAAAGATTCCAAATAATATATGACATAATGTCATATTCCTCATTTTAAATAAAATAATCAGATAAAATAAACCAAGCTTTAAATAAAGGTTGGAATTATGAAAAAAGTATTTTGTGCAACTTATGAGGGAATCGATGCTAAAGTTGTAACAGTAGAATCTACTCTTACAAAAGGCTTACCATCTTTTAGCATTGTTGGGATGGCTTCTACTGCCATATCTGAAGCAAAAGAGCGTTCAAAGTCAGCACTACTGAGTAATGATTTCTCCTTTCCCCCAAAAAGAATTACTATTAATCTTGCTCCAAGTGATGTGAAAAAAGAGGGTTCGCAGTTTGATTTGAGTATTGCTCTTTTAATCGCACTTGATTATTTAGAAGATGATTTAAGTGAGTGGTTTGTTTTTGGTGAACTTGGGCTTGATGGGCTAGTTAAAGAGAATCTGCAACTTTATCCACTCGTTCTATCTCTAGCAAACCAAAAGCTTATCACAAAAGCTATTGTTCCATTTTCTGCATTAGATAAACTCTCAAAGATTCCAAATATTGATTTTTATGGAGTAAAAACACTTCAAGAAGCTATTGATTTACTCAAGAATCAAGAGAGTGCAACTCCTAGTATAGAGCAAGGTACGATTAATTATCCATTTTATGAGATAGAATCTAGTAAATACTATTATCTTAAAGAGTATGATGATGACTTTGCAGATGTGAAAGGGCAGGAGGTTGCAAAAAGAGCGGCACTTATCTCAGCTTGTGGTTTTCACAACATATTATTTGAGGGCAGTCCCGGGTGTGGGAAAAGTATGATAGCTAAAAGATTGAGATATATTTTACCACCTATGAATTCAGATGAAATTCTTGATATTGCAAAACTACAAACACTAGATTTTATGGAACCAGATTTTAAGCCCCATAGAAATATGAGAAGTCCACACCATAGCTCTACTTTAGGTTCCATCTTTGGAGGAGGCTCTCACAAAGCTCAAATAGGTGAAGTTGGTTTAGCTCATCGTGGAATCCTTTTTTTTGATGAGTTACCCCATTTTTCTAAAAATGTTTTAGAAGCTTTAAGAGAACCGATGGAGGACAACAAGATAAGAATTTCACGCGTAAACTCTAAGGTTGAGTATCCAGCTGATTTTCTTTTTATAGGTGCTATGAATCCCTGCCCTTGTGGGAATCTTTTAAATAAAAAGAAAGAGTGTAGATGTAGCGATCTGGAGATTCAGAGATATAAAAATAGACTATCAGACCCATTTTTAGATAGAGTAGATATAACTGTTGTTATGCAGAGTGTTAGTG
>Ga0114922_10005936_pt1 | contig 11221 bp, 8 predicted proteins | sample AartaG_FD_100975 | JGI IMG/M metagenome (GOLD analysis project Ga0114922, IMG submission 100975) | Deep subsurface microbial communities from Aarhus Bay to uncover new lineages of life (NeLLi) - Aarhus_00045 metaG | ecosystem: Environmental > Aquatic > Marine > Oceanic > Sediment | place: Aarhus...
CATGATGAGCACACCAACCGCATCACGCTCCAGGTTGAATGCGATACCCATAACCCCATTCGCAAATTGAATGAGCTCCTGAGCACGTACGTCGGATAAGCCAGATACGCGGGCGATACCATCGCCCGCTTCTAGGACTGCCCCGACATCCTTCAGTTCAACTTCTGGAGAGAAGGCATCAATTTGGCGCTGCAACTCGCTGGAAATATTTTTTACGAGATCCGGCATAGGACCTCCCTTGAGGGGTCTGAATACGTGGATTTTCTCTTTCTAACCATCCGCGCCCACCTTCCCTGGTCGATTTGCGTTGATTCAAAAACCCGGATTTAATACACCGGTACACGTCATTTGATCAGTTTTTTCCGATCTGCCAAGGAAAATAAGCAACGCGGGGAATAATACCTGATGGCATTTGTTTTGTCCAGCAATCCACAGTCTAAGACCTAGAATCGGGTTACTTGTGGCATTTGTCGAGTTGAATCTAATCCTTCTTGGCAAATTGCTCAAGCATGACTCTTCGTCATTTCTCATTGTGAGAAAGCCATGAAATGGCAACCGAGAAATCCCTGTGATATTGCTCGTGTGACCTCGATCTCAGGAATCGAAAGGACCCCCCTTCCACAGATCCTTATACTCTGAATTGTGTCATCTCAGGGATTTCTCACCCCTTGCAGGGGATTCGAAAACACATGCAATGAAGCAACCTTATACCCAATATAGTGTTATGTATAGTGGTATCACAAGATCTACCCTCAAAAAAGATTGAATGTATGGGAGAATTCATCCCCATAGAGGATCCTTATGTCAGAACGTTACGCAAATATCGTCGGCTGGGGAAAATATACGCCCGAACAGGTACTCACCAATGCCGATCTCGAGCGCTTGGTCGAGACCAGTGATGAGTGGATCTTCAAACGTACCGGCATCCGTGAACGCCGGATCGTCAGCCCGACCGAGAATACATCTGACATGGCCATCGCCGCAGCGCGCGATGCCTTAGCCATCGCCGATGTGCGGGCCCGCGACCTAGGCTTGATCATCGTCGCCACCTCCAGCCCAGATTACCTCACCCCTCCAGTCTCTTCGCAAGTCCAGCATGCACTCGGAGCGCGCGACGTAGGCGCCTTTACACTTGTGGCTGGTTGCGCCGGTTTTGTCTACGCGCTCACCACGGCCCAGCAATACATCGCCAATGGCATTTGCGACAACGTGCTCGTCATCGGCGTTGAACTGCTGAGTCGCTTCGTCGATTATACAGATCGTTCAACCTGTGTGCTTTTCGGCGACGGCGCCGGAGCGGTCGTCCTGCAGGTATGCGACGAACCTGCCGGGGTGCTTTCATCTGTCCTTGGCTCCGACGGATCGGGCGCCGAGCATCTGATTCTGCCGGGTGGAGGCACAGCCATTCCCCCGACCCACGAATCGATCGACCAAGGGCTTCACAAACTGAAGATGAATGGGAACCAGGTGTTCCGCTTCGCCTCTCGAATTATCGGTAAAGCACTGCGACAGGTAATCCAACAAGCCGGACTGACGAGCGACGACATCGACCTCTTCATCCCTCATCAGGCCAATCTGCGTATCATTGAAAGCGCCGCGAAATATGTTGGCTTCCCTGAAGAGAAAATCTTCATCAACATCGATCGCTACGGGAACACCTCCGCCGCTTCGATCCCGATCGCATTGGTAGAGGCTTTTGAGCAAGGACGCGCCAAAGTGGGCGACACGCTGGCGTTCGTAGCCTTCGGAGCAGGTCTCTCCTGGGCAGCGGCCGTGGTCAAAGTGGCCGAACGCGTCCAGCCAATCCCCTTCCTTCACTCTCGCCGAAAAGCACCTGCCTGGATCTCAGCGTTGTATCCCTTGAACACCATCGTGATTAAACCTTTAGGGACGGTCTTGGGTTTTCTGCTGGTCGGGATCCAGCGACTGACGAGTTGGTTTCGGCGAAATCAGGGCTAAAGTCAAACAAGTGGATGTACCTGAAAAAGGATAAGGGTCCTACTAACCGTAGGTCTCTTTTACGGTAGCACGGTCGATTTGACCTTCGGAGGTGTATGGCAGTGCTTCAACAAACTGAACATGTCTGGGCTTCTTGTACGCAGCAATTCGCGCCGTGACTGCCTCGACCACTTCCTTGTCGGTCAACGTCTTTCCCGGTTTTAATTCAACGACTGCCTTTACCGTTTCGCCCCAGGTTTCATCGGGAACCCCGATGACACACACGGCGTTAATCTGAGGCAACGATGCGATGGCGAACTCCACTTCGGCCGGGTAGACATTCTCTCCACCTGACTTGATCAGATCCTTCTCCGGTTTGCGACCTAGGTAATAGAGGTAGCCTTCCTCATCGAAGCGTCCCAGATCGCCGGTATGGTGCCATCCATGGCGGGATGTGTACAAATTCGCATCATCATCACGCCAGTAGCCCTGAAAGACCAGCGGCCCTTGAACGACAATCTCCCCTGGCACTCCTGTGGGCACTTCAACGCCATTCTCGTCAAAGCAACGCACCTCAGCTCCAGGCAGGGGTTTGCCCGCCGCACCTGGTTTCTCCCGCACATCGATCAATGTGATAACCCCGGAGGTCTCGGATTGACCAAAACCAGTCCAGAAACTCGCGCCGCTTTCGGTAAGCAAGCGTTGGATCATCTCGGGGGCATCGAGCCCCAAGACATAGCGCAGCGATTCCCACTTGGCGTCGGTCGCTTCACGCGCCTCCAGCAAGGTCGCCAACACGGGAGGGAAGCTGGCTAGCAAGCTCACCTGATGTTGGTCCATAAGCAGGACTGCTTCAGATGGATTGAAACGCTCCTGGATGACATTTGCGCCGCCGGCTTGAAGTGTTGCCATGGAAAGCCCTAACCCAGTGACGTGGAAGAGCGGAAGCGCGGCGAGATGGCGGTCGTCAGGTGTTAGTTTAAGACTATTTATGAGTTGATCGCTGGCCGTCAGGATGTTGTCGTGTGTTAAAGTCGCCGCACGCGGCACTCCTTCGACGGCAGCCGTCGTCAGCAACACGAAGGCATCTTCCGCCCTGACACCTGGAAATTCCCCCGTCGCCTCGAGTGATAAGTCTTCAAAGGGTAGCCAATCCCCCTGGGGATCGTTGCCCATGACCAATCGATGTGGAATAGCCTCGACTTCGATGGATTCTAGCGTCCCCAGGTTAGCTGCATCCACGATCAACATCTTCGGCTCAGCCAATTCCAACACCGCTTGCACCTCAGCACCAGACAAGCGCCAATTGATCGGGAAGACGATCGCCCCGGTTCTTGCGCAAGCGCCAAACAACAAGAAGCTCTCGATGGCATTATGGGCAAGGAGACAGACGCGTTCTCCCGAAGTGATCCCCCTCTGGCTGAGACCCTCAGCAAGCATATCCACTCGTTCTATGAATTGATCGTACGTGAGCGAATCAGATGAACCGATGAGCGCTATTTCAGAACCACGTGCACGGGCGTTATCTTGAAGGATCGTGTAAAAAGTTCGTCCCATGATGCTATCCACCTTCCGCGGGATTATCTCTAATTTGAATGAATCTTATCCCAGCCAACGCTTTCTTCGCTTGTAATGTTTCACATCCCGGTAGCTCTTACGCTCGCCCAACTGATTCAATCCCAGATAAAACTCCTTGATGTCCTCATTATTAACCAATTGCTCAGCCGACCCGTCCAATACGATACGCCCGTTATCCATCACGTAGGCGTAGTCGGCCACACTGAGTGCCAGATTGGCGTTTTGTTCCACAAGCAGAATCGAAATTCCGCTTTGATCACGCATTTGCTGGATGACCCTGAAGATTTCGGCGACGAGTAAGGGTGCCAATCCCAGGGAAGGCTCATCTAGCAGGATGAAGCGTGGGTTGCTCATGAGCGCCCGCCCAATGACCAGCATTTGCTGCTCTCCACCAGAGAGGTAGCCGCTGACACGCTTGCGCATATCCTCAAGTCTAGGGAAATAGCGGTAGACCTCGGCCAGATCGCGTTTCAAGGTAGCATCGGATGTGCGACCGCGCGCCACCGAGCCTACGACCAAGTTCTCCTCGACCGTGAGATGTTTGAAGAGCCGTCGTCCTTCCAGAATCTGGATCAAACCCCTTTGGACGACTTCATCTGGCGGCAGGCGGTCGATGCGCTCGTCACCATACTCGATCGTACCGCGTGTGATCTTACCGTCCTGACTAACCAGCAAGCCCGAGATTGCTCGCAGAGTTGTCGTCTTTCCAGCACCGTTCGAACCCAACAGGGCTACGACGGTTCCAGGCTGCACCTCGAGCGATACGCCTCGCAACACCTGGATGACGTCGCAATATACAACCTCGACGTTATTAAGCCTTAGCTGCGACATAAGCACCTTATTGTTCCCGGGAGCATCTTCCCCAGATGCCCCCGGGGTTAATCACAACAGTGGATATTTTATTCTACAGGTCGCAGATCAGGGGTATCGGTCCAGTCTTGCAGGATATTAAAGGCATCCGGCCCACCCTGGATCATACGAATCTGGGAGACGTGTGGTGATCGGCTAGTACCTGAGTAGTCGACACGCAGCACACCGTCCAGCGGTTCGAATGGGCTCAAGTCCATCAGGGCATCATGCACAGCTTCACCGTTGAGATTCTCGTAGCCCACCGTATCGATAGCATGCTGGATCGCCTGCACCGCCATATCGACACCTGCGACAAGCAACAGATAGCCGACATTGTGCTCACTCGACGGCCGCTCATTGGCGGCGAACAAGCTCTCGGCATACTGCACACCGGCGTTATCAGCATCGGTCCACCAGAGATAGGGGAAGGCTGAGATTAAGCCAACGCCATATGCCCCGTCTGCGAGGAAAGCATAGGTGGCCAGATCCATGCCCCAGTTATCCGTCGCAACGACAAACTGGTCGCGTAAACCGAGACTATTGAGGTCATTCAAGACAACCGAGACGCCGAATGCCAGGGTATTTGTCCAGATGACATTAGCACCAGCCGCCTGGGCGTTAAGAATGGCGGTGGTTGTGTCCGCGGCCGGCGAGACATCGTATGTTTCTTCAGCGACCACCTCGATGCCTAAATCGTCCAGGAAGGCCTGCGTTTCGGGTGTAAGCGCCCCTTGGCCAAAGGCCGTGGGCCAGCTGATATAGGCCAGCTTGATCTCATCCCCTGCATCGGCTGGTTTATACGCCGCCCAGTTATCCTGTAAGAAAGTCATCACCAGGCCAAATTGATCGGGGTAGATCGGTCCCAATCCGAAAGAGTAGCCCGAATCGATGTAGAAACCACGGGCGCTCAATCCTGCGGTGATGTTGACGACCTTACTCTCGGCGAAGCGCTGCGCCAGCGCTTCAACTTCACCGGAGCCGTAAGTGATCATCACCAGCGGATTGTCATCTTCGCCGGTGAAGCGATCGAAGGCTGCCACAGCTTCATCGATGCTGCCAGCGGTGTCGGCGAATTTCACATCAAGCATGGCGCCGTAAATCCCCCCAGCCTCATTAACGGCCGCGACGGCATCTTCCGCTCCGTGCACCAATGGCGAAGTGATAGCCGCATATGGACCGGAAAGATCGCCGAAGTGATAGATCGTAATCGTTTCACCGGTCAGATCAGGCGGCCCAGCCGGTATTTCTGGCTCTGGTTCCGGAGCGGCGGGCTCCTCCGTAGGCTCTGGCGGTGGCGGTGGTGGTGGTTCTTCCGTAGCGGCAGGTGCGCAGGCACCCAACACCAAGGCTGCAACGACTAATAAGCTAAGAAGGATGTATATCTTGCTTCGCATGGCTCATCTCCTCGTTAAGTCTGACGGGTTCTACTCAGGCCTCTGGCTTCAATGTCAGGGATCGGGGTGTGCTCTGAGCGTTGAGAATAAACAAGATTTTCTTACACCTCCTTCCAGGTCAATGAGAGAATGGTCGCAATCGCCAGGCTGCTTTCATGAGATTCCAGCGATAGGCCAAACCGCGCGGCTCAAAGATCAGGAACAGCATTAATGCAGCACCAAAGAACAATGGACGCAATGCCTGGACAGCGCCATAAGCTGTGGATGGGAGAATATCGGAAAAAACTGGCCCGAGGATGGTAGCAATTTCGATCAACATCTCGACCACAATCGCACCGAAGAAAGGACCCAGATTGGATCCCAGGCCGCCGATGACCAGCATTCCCATGAGGATGATTGAGTCGGTCAAATTGAAGGTTTCAGAATTAATATGGCGCAGTTGGTGGGCCGCCAACGCCCCAGCTAAACCAGCGAACATAGCCGCCAGGAAAAAAGCCTGAAGCTTCACTCGGTAAAGATTAACTCCAAGCACCTCCGCGGCCAAATCATTGTCGCGGACCGTGATGAAAGCACGGCCAAGCCGAGAGCGCGAGACATTGTAGGCAATAATCGTGGTAATAATGAGGGCAGTCAATGTCAACATCAAGTAGCGCTGCGGCGTGTTGATTTCCAACCCGAATATCACAGGCACAGCTACGTTTATTCCCTGGGCGCCGTTCAACAGGTCTTTGAAGGCGTTGCGGGTGAACCAAGGGATGATGAATTGGGCTGCCAGAGTGGACATCACCAGATAGAAGCCCTTCACCCTCAGCGAGGGCAAACCGAATATCAATCCGATCACACCAGCTCCCAGAGCAGCGGCTGGCATCGAGAAGTAGAAAGGCCAGCCCAACTCGTTAACCAACAGTGCCGAAATATACCCTCCGGTGGTCATGAAGGCCGCCTGGCCGAGGGATATCTGCCCGGTATAACCTGTCAGCAAATTGAGACCCTGAACGGCGATAATGACGATGCAGATACGATTAACCAAGGCGACCATGCTTTGACTGGCATAGAACGGCAGCGTGTAAAGCGCAATGATTGACGCGAACAGAAGCACCCACTGCCACTTGCGACGGATGGTTGCCATATCCTCTGCATAGCTGGTATCGAATTCACCGGCGGGTCGCAACACGGTCATATCCTAGATCCTCTCGATCCGCTTCTGACCGAATAATCCTTCAGGTCGGATCATCAAGACCAGCAGAAGCACGACGTAAGGCATGATCTCGCCTGAATTGCGAATAAATTGGTTCGTCGAGGCTGAGACCAATCCTACCGATAGACCAATTAAAAGACCGCCGATGATCGTGCCCGGTATCGACTCAAGGCCTCCTAAGAGAACTGCCGGAAAAGCCGCTAGCACCACGATGGAAAGACTCAGGTCCAACCCGCTTGAAGTGGCCAGGAGGACCCCTCCGATAGTCGCAACAACGGCGGCCAGCATCCAGGAGATTCCAAAGATACGATGGATGCGCAGGCCGATGCTCTGAGCCAACTCGTGATCCTCGGAGGTGGCCCGCATCGCCAACCCGGCTTTAGTGAATTTAAAGAAGGCGCCGATCACGATCACACCCAGGATGGCCACTATAAAGGACCACACCAGGTTCTGCTTGAGGATCAGCACAATCGGGTTGCCTTCGTATATGAATGGGGTAATGATCTTATAGGGGGCACCGGCCGGGAAAATCTGTGGGAAATTGCGCTGATTGCCACCAAACAAAAGCAGTGCCGACCCTTGCAGCACCTGGCTGAGACCGAGCGTCATCAGGATAATCGACAGCAGCGGTTGACCAGTCATCGGTCGCAGCGTCAAGCGTTCAATGGCCAAACCCAGTAAGGCCGAGAGGACCAGCGCTAGGGCGATTGAGACCCACAACGGCAGCCCTAACTCCACCGAAAACCACCAGGTGATCAGAGCGCCGATGAGCAGCAGCTGGCCTTGAGCAAAGTTAAAAATGTAGGATGACTTGAAGATGAGCACCAAACCGAGCGCCATCAGGGCAATCGGACCCCCGGCCAACAGGCCAGTCGTGGCAAACTGAGGCAATAATTGCCAATTCATACCGGGTTCTCCTCCTTATCGAGGGCTTCGACATGTACTGTCGTCTCGATGACACCTTCACGACCATCCCGATAGCGCACGGAAGCCTTGACGCTCACTTCGGTGTTATCGCTATACATGGCATCAATAATTTCCTTATTATGTTCCCACAACGTCCGCCGGCGCAATTTACGGGTGCGAGTGAGCTCGGCTTCATCGGCATCAAATTCTTTATGCATCAGCACAAACCTGCGCACTGCTGCCGCCTCGACCAGCGTCCGGTTGACGCGCTGCACATCCTGTCGGATAAGACGATATATCTCTGGCTTTTGAGATAAATCTACGAACGTCGTATAAGCAAGACCTTGTATTTCAGCCCAGCGGCCCACGTTCTCAAAATCGATATTGATCAAAGCCGTGACGAATGGGAGATCGGCCGCGCCAACCGTCATCACGTCACGAATATAGGGGCTGAATTTGAGCTGACCTTCTATGAACTGTGGCGAGAAATGCTCCCCGCTTGCCAGCGGGATCATCTCCTTTAGGCGGTCAAGGTAGATCACATGATGGTCATCATCGATATACCCGGCATCCCCGGTTCGGAACCAACGTTTACCTTCCGGATCGATCTCGAGTGCTGCTTGAGTGGCATCAGGATCTTTATAGTAGCCTTGGAAAACCGAAGGACCGGCGATGAGAATCTCACCTTCATCAGCAATGCGGACATCCATCCCGGGTAGTGGCACACCGACAGTCTCAAAACGCACGTCATCACCGACGTGGAGTGTGTGGGTCTGGGCTTCCGTTGAACCATACAGCTGCTTGATATTGACCCCGATGGCACGGAAGAAACGGATCACATCAGGGCTCTGAGCTGCACCCGAAGAATAGGCTGAGCGGATGCGGGTCATGCCCAGTTTATCCCGCAGTGGATGGAATATTGTAATTTCGCCGAAAGCGAACAATACGCGCCAGATCCAGGGAATCGTTTTATGTTGTTCATAGCGTATATTGGCTACTTTATAGCCAACCGGCATGAAGAGTCGATAGAGCATACGGTTGATCCATGTGGCTTCGGTCATCTTCATCTGCACCAGGGCAACCAGGCTTTCCCACTGACGGGCGCTGAACAATTGGACGAAGGGTGTGATCTCGCGCAGGTTCTCCTGGACCGTCTCGGGAGCCTCTGGAAAGTTGACGATCATGCCTGTGCGCAGGTGAATCGTCAGACCAAGCACGTTCTCGGTGATCCAGGCCGGGGGCAGGAACGAGAGGTATTCATCATCCTCGGTGCGCGGGTCGACCTCCAGGGTTAGATCACAACCGTCGATCAAATTTGCGTGGCTAATCATCGCCCCTTTCGGTTGGCCGGTTGTTCCCGAGGTGTAGCAGAAGATGGCGAAATCATCTGCCTTTCCAGCGTCTACCAATTCATCAAACAGTGTCGGTTGTTCCTTTTGGAGACGTCTGCCAAGTTCCTGGACCTCAGCGTAATCCATCAACCAATCGCCGTCATAACTCCACAAACCCTTTTCATCCCAATAAATGACGCGCTTTACATTGGGAATCTGATCCTTGATCTCGATAAGTTTGTCACATTGTTCCTGATCTTTGGCGAACACCAGGGTGGCATCCGAATGGGCCCCAATATATTCAATTTCAATCGGTGAACTATCGGTGAAGATGCCTACAGCCACACCGCCCACAGATTGGATTGCTAATTGCGCCCAGAAGTATTGCGGATCGTTGTCGCCGATAATGCAGGCCTTATCGCCGCGTTGAAAACCCAGCCGGGTGAGACCCAGGGAGAGATCTCGAATTTGCTCAAACGATTCTTCCCAAGTGAAGGAGCGCCAGATGCCGCGATCCTTCTGCCGCATGGCGGTGCGTGTCTGACCGAGGCGTTTGGCGGTGGCACGCAGGCTTCTCGGGAGTGTATTGATCTCACCCACGTCAGTTAGCTTCTCCCAGGTAGGCATTGATCACGGCCGGATCTGCTCTGATCTCCTGCGGCGAGCCATCGGCGATCTTGGCACCGAAGTCGAGCACCACCGCCCGATCGGCGATATCCATGACAAGCCCCATATCATGTTCGATCAGCAAGATCGTCATATGCTCGCGCTCGTGGATATCGAGGATGAAACGCGCCATATCCTCCTTTTCTTCCTGATTCATACCGGTCATGGGTTCATCCAGCAGCAGTAAGCGTGGTTCGAGCGCTAGGGCGCGACCCAATTCAACTCGCTTACGCAGACCGTAAGGTAGCGAGCCCACAATTGCTTTTCGGATGTGCTCAATCTCAAGAAAATCGATGATCTCTTCGACCTGCACACGATGGGCAATATCTTCACGGTGTGCCGGACCCCAATAGATTAAACACTGTAAAAAGTTAGACCGCATATGGATATTGCGGGCTGCCAACAGGTTATCGAGCGTACTCAAGCCAGTATACAAGGCGATATTTTGGAATGTGCGCGCCACCCCCATCTGAGCAATGCGATGGGGTGGCAGACTCGTGAGGTCCTTACTCTCGAAGAGGATCTGCCCTTGATAGGGTCTATAGAAGCCGTTTAGGCAATTCAGCATGGAAGTCTTACCGGCGCCGTTAGGTCCGATAATCGCCAGGATCTCACCTGGATGGACGTCGAAGCTGACACTCGTGAGCGCCTGCGTTCCGCCGAAGCGCAAAGAGATATCCTCTACCTTTAGAAAAGTAGTTTCAGTTGTCATACAGACGGAAGAAATCCCATCGTTATAAGATTCATGGATTCAGAATGAATGGAACCGAGTCACCGAATTTTCTACGTTTCGTTATTCGTTAAATGAACACTGGTGGTTCCCAGTGACTGACTCTTTGGTGAAGTGAAACCAGTCGCGGGAGGCACGTAGCAATCCACTGTGTCTTCAATAGTAGCAATTCAAATGGAAATGTCAAATTTTTTTTAATAATTGTCATTTGAAATTGAAAAGTGGACTCTTTACAGTCATAAACCAGGTCCGTTCGTGGCATTTTCCAAGCAGAGTTTATTGACCAAGATAAAAGTCATAGGATTGCTCAATCCCCTCAAATACTATTTCAAATGGGGAAAATCCATCGACCTCAGGTTTCTTCGTAGCGAGAAACCTTAATATTAATGAAGATAGACGGTTCGCTGTGCAGGGATCGTTAGCGAGGTTTATCAAGAAACCGGTTTATTGGGTTAAGGAGAGGAGAAGTACTGAAGCGCCAAGCGGACGCGTTCCTCGAGGTCATCCTTGGCATCCTCAGGAATGGATTGGACTGCTGTTTGAGATTCGACAAGGCTATACCCCAGACCCGTCAGCACCCCGAGCACTTCAGTATCGACATCACTGGGGATGTGAACATCAACGGCCGGAG
>Ga0114922_10005937_pt1 | contig 11221 bp, 28 predicted proteins | sample AartaG_FD_100975 | JGI IMG/M metagenome (GOLD analysis project Ga0114922, IMG submission 100975) | Deep subsurface microbial communities from Aarhus Bay to uncover new lineages of life (NeLLi) - Aarhus_00045 metaG | ecosystem: Environmental > Aquatic > Marine > Oceanic > Sediment | place...
ATCTAATATAAATAAATATCGATTGTATTATATTAAATATTATAATACAAGCGCGTAAATTGAATAAAAACAATAGCTTGGAACGGGGATATATCAAATATGCTTGTGAAAAAATTCACAATCTTATATACCAATACCCAATTTATTTATTGGGGACGTTTTCTTAAAAGATACCCATGAGCTCCCCGCCACCATACAGCGCCCCCTCTTCCCACATCTCTCCCCTAGTTCCGGCTGACCGCCCTCATCGTTCCCATGTCCTGCACTTCTCCGCAACTGCAGAAGATTCGAACGGTGCCTGTTCACCCTTGTTCACTTTGTTCACTTTTCTTAAAACGGTGAACATGTACGTTTATTGAACACGTTCGCGAATCGCGTACAGGCTCGAAAAGCGAACAGATTTGACTTTCTTAAAATGATTTCGTATATTGTTCGGCATTAAGGAAGGATGTAGTCGATGGCAAACGAAGAATCAATATCCCGTTCATTTAAAGATCAGCAAATACATAGACTGAAAAAAGAAGTCGAAGAGCTGAAAAAGAAATTAAAAGAATGCGGAAAATACGCAAAAATAATCAAAGTAGGTTTGGATAAGAATGACGCTCGTTTTTTAGAAGCGGAGCAGATTGAAAGAATCGTAAAAAATGAATTGGAGAAATAGATGGATAAAAACAAACAATTAGAAGCATTTCCAATAGTATTTTTAAACTTTGAATCTGGCTGTTTTACCTTGTTTGATGGTGAAGAAGATGCTATACGTGCAGGAGAAACGGGGTTTAAGCATAAAGGGAATTATTTTATTGCTGATGTACGAAATACGCTAAAACTCCAAACTAAAATCAAACAACTGGAAGCGGAGAACGAAAATTTGAATGAAGCTGGACGAAGAGTTACAAAAGAAAATCAACGGCTGAGAGAGGCTTTAAAAGAAATAATAGAATTTAATGAAAGTGAACATATAAACGTTAATACTCGATCAAGAAAGATAGCACGAGAAGCCATTAAGAGTAACCAACGCCCCCGTAATACAAATGAGGGCAAGGAGGGGTAGATGGGGTTTTTAACTACAACATTCTCAAATGGAGAATATATCAAACAACTCCAACAACGGATCAAAGAACTGGAAGCGGAGAATGACTCAATTAAAAAATGGTTAAATGATAAACTTGAGGATTACGACTTTTCCGATTTTGTTAAAGATATTGAAAAAAGTGTTTTAAGAATTAAGAAAGTTAAGTCCGAACGAGACAAACTTCAACAACAGTTTGAACTATTGGGTAAACAAGATGATGCTAAGTTCCTCAAAATCAAACAACTGGAAGCGGAGAATATAAAATATAGTAAAGGCATGTTTGAAAATTGTTCATTACGACAGCGCATAGAGGAGTTGGAGAAAGGGAAAGATGATGCAATAATATTTTGCCAGAAATTTGAAGAAGAAAGAAATGATTTTCAGCAAGAAAACCAACGGCTGAAAGAGGCGGTTATATTTACAATGAATAAATTAGAGATGAGGGGCATTACGATGAAAAGATGTGAAAGATGTAATGAGCTTTTAATTTTAATTGATACCTGTAATTGTATAGCGTTTAAGATTGAAAGTGAAGACGGTGATATACATGAGCGGTACGCCGCCACAGCAGAGGGCGCAGCTTTATCTTACGCCGAGTGGACAAATGTACACGGAGATTATCATTTAGTAAACTCTGAGGAAGTAATAAAAGTAAATGGCACCGAGTACGTTATTTCAGCAGAACCAGATATACATTATAGCGCAACTAAATTATAGTAAAAGGCATTACGCTAGGAGGAATAATGGAATGGTATTGGATTGTTCTAATAATAATTGTGGGAGTCCCTGTGTCCTTTTTTCTTCTTTGGATCATCTCTCAACTAATTTACTGGAACTTTATTTATAAGGGGAGATCATGAGAAAAATTGCAAAAGGTATTATAGGAATTGTTTTTAGTTTTCAGATGGCGTTCTTCATACTTTTTATATGTCTTGTAGTTATGTTGATGCTTTCTGTTAAGTCATGTACAGACGATGTGAAGGAGCGTGGGCTGAAAAATATTTTAAATGATACTGTCGAAGAGTATTGGGAAGCGGACTCGACGAAAAGCGACTCAACGAAGTAATTTGACTTTTAAAGATTAGTTTCGTACATTAGAAGAAAAGGAGAAAAAATTATGAAAAAATTTATTACTGCTGGAATTGAAAATAAAAACTTTTGGGGCGGAGTAATGTCTATAATTTTGGCAATAGCTTTCTTTGTTGTAGCAACCGGTTGTTCAATGGTCGGCGGAGCATTTATGATTACTCTTTCTGTTATAATGTGTATAGCAGGTGTCGTATCTTTAATCTTTTTCTTTATAGCACTAGCGTGTCTATTCGAGGAGATAACATAATGAGAAGTAGTGTAATCGAATGGGGTAAAGATGAAGATCGTTAAGTTTGAAGATGGTAGATATGGTATACGAAAAAAATCATATGGAGTATATAGGTTTCTTGATCTCCAGACTGGCTTAAATTTTTGGTGGTCACAGGATTGTGAATATTTCAACTGCTGTAAAGGAAATTATGAAGAAGTTAAGAAAGCATATCTAGAAATAAATGATCCCGGAAAACCAATAGAACCATCATTCCTTAACAAGTTAATAAAAGCATTTAAATCAATAGAATGGAGTAAATAATGGGTTTATCAATATTTTTAGTTTTCATCGCATCTCTGTGTATTGCGTATTATTTAGGTATGAGAATATACAGACTTAAGAACGAAGAAGTTGCGGAAAAGATGGATGAGGTAAAAGAAGTCGATGATTTAGCGAAGACCATAAATAAAGTAGACATTAACCAAACCAAGAGGAAGAAAGGAAAAATCGAAGAATTTACTAAACTATAACTCAAAAGGAGTTTATTATGAGAGTAACAAAATCGAAGATCACACTGGTCTTCTTAGGTATTGGTTTTATCGTCCTTCTGTTTTGTCTTGGTTCTATTGTAGAGACGAATAATGAGGGGTATTTTCAAGTAAAACAAGCTGCTCTGTCAGGTGATATGAGCGTTCGTCTTTCTCCCGGGCTGTACTTCCAGAATTTCGGAACAATCTGGACTTACAAGCGAGTAGCTACTGTCGGCTTTGGTGAGCAAAAAGGCGAAGGATCAGCAGATATTCCGGCTATTCCCGTCATCTTTAACGATGGTTCGAAAGCTAACATCTCTGGACTGGTCAGGGTACGTCTTCCTGATAATCAAGATGATATCTTTAGTTTAAAAAGAGAATTTTCTGGCGGGTTCGATCATTTTATTATCGCTGGAATTGTTCCTATCGTTCGTAATGCTGTAAAGCTTGCCGCTAATTTGCGAAGTGCTCAGGATGCTTATACTACGCTAGCTTTATTCCAACAAGCTGTCGAAGATCAGCTTCGTAACGGGACGTATTTGACGGAGAGTAAAGTTATAGAGATCGAACGCGCTACAGGAGATGTTGAAGAGCGTCAAGTTACTTCTATTTTAAGATATCCAAAAGATTCACAAGAAGTTACTGAGGATGGAACGCCTCTTGCCAATAGACCTATGCGTATTGCTGACCGTTTTAAAGACCTTGGTTGTGAAGTAAACGAATGTGTAATTAGTATTCCTGACTTCGATGATCTGGTCGAGAATATGATAGCTAAGCGTAAAGAAGAAACGATGAAAACTGAGCTTTCAAAACAAGCTGCGATTCGCGCACAACAGGATGCTCTTACTGCTGTAGAACAGGGTAAGTCTAATGTAGCTGAAGCGAAATATCTTGAAGAAGTTGAGCTTATAAAGGCTACTACTGTTGCTCGTAAAGAATACGAAGTTGCTCAATTCAACGCTAAGAAAGCTTCAGAAGAGAAGAAGAAAAAGATTCTCGTTGCACAGGGTATTCAAGAAGAACTTCGTATTGCTGACGGTCTTAGCGCAAGGGAAAAATATGAAATCGATGCTAATGTTCGCAGAGATATAGGCGTAGCAGAACATATGTCGAAATGGGTTGGCCCTCAAATCGTTACTACTGGCGGTGGAGATGGTAAAGGTGGCGGAGTTGAGAATGCCTTGATGATTCAGATGATGCAAAATTTGATTGCAAAGAAATAATTGTAGCAGTGATAAAGGCGGGGGGGCAATCCCCCCTTTTTTCTTGAGGAGAAGAGATGGATGAACAAGGATGGACATTTATAATCGAGATTACCAGCGATAGCGGAGATAAGGTTGATTTCATAACTCATAATTTAAAAAGAGTGAAGTCGTTTATGGCGGGCATTGAGTATGGTCTATCAAAAAAGGTCTCTGTATACAGTTATTATGGAGTGATATTGGAATGAGAGCAAAATTAAAATCAATTTGCGTTAAATGTAACGCTGAAATACCTAGGCAAAAGACAACTTACTTCACATGTCCCGTTTGTGGGAACCAAACTTGGCAGTCTGTGATCATAGAAGAGTTTGAAGAGACCTCAAAGTGGGAAAAATTTAAACGAAAGGTGAAAAAATGGATAGGAAACTCTACTATATAGAAGAAACCGAGCAATCTGATCCCGATTTTGTGGTTGCTGAATCCGTTTCGGATGCAGTTGACATCTGGAAAGAGGCAATTAAGGAACGTGATAAAATATCTGGTCGTGAAACGGACGTAGAAGAGCCAGCATTGGTAAGATTTGTCACTGATACCGTTCTTGGAATCGAAAATTATACCCCACATGACACAGGCCCGATGTAATGGACTTACTTAAAAACAATTCTTTAGATATGGAGATAAAAAAGATGAGAAAATTCTTAAAAAAGGACAAAACCATACTATATGCCATGGGAAAAGAGGCTCATCACCTGCTCGGAGAAATTTCCAGAGAAAAATGGGACTTAATTTCAATCGACCAAGAGGACGAAGACAATTATTACGGGAGTTGGGTGTATGGATACGGGTTTATAGACATCCGCTTTCCTAAAAAAAGCATAAAAGCGCTGAATAAGAAAGAGATTAAGAAATATGAGGGCTCGGCTTGGGGTATGTCCGGGAATTATATGGGAAAATTAGAAGTAAAGGATATGTTGTGGAAAAAGCCTTAGTCATTTCAGGAATTCTTTTAACTGTATTGCTAGTAACTGTCGGAATTCCAGTTTTATTTATGTATATACAAAACAAAAGAAGAAAAAAGAGATATGAAGAAGAAGAAAGGAACAAATAATGCTTTGTTATCGTGATATGACCTTTTGCACCTATTATAAAGACTGTGTAGACGCGGGTGAGTGTCCTAGACCGCTGACACCAGAAGTTCAAGCAGCAGCAGACAAATGGTGGGAGTCTTTTAACTTCGAAGACGGGGCGCCAATCTCATTATTTACAAATAAACCCGACTGTTGGGTGAAAAAATGAAAGCATGGAGAGAATATCCGGAATCATGTTTGTTTTGTGGGTCTGATGTCGAAGTTTTTACCTTCATTGATTCAGATGACGGATGGGTTTATGACCAAGACCCTATTCGCTGTACTAAATGTAATGAAAAAGGTCAGATGACTGTAATGGAAGAAGATGATGTTTATATAAATTGGGAGAACGAATGAACACTTATACTAGAAGATTAGAAGAAAAAGTTCGAAAACTTGAGATGCAGGTTCGTGAGAACAAATCTCTTCGTGAGGAAAACAGAATGTTGACTGAAACCGTCAAAGAACTTCAAAAAGAAGAATCATTTCAGTATGCAAAGAGGCTTGCATGATCTTCACTCACATGAAAACTCCCTTACACAAGTTTACCTTCTCTAGAAAACCAATTAGAGAATGGGTTGAAAAGAATTGTGAAGGTCTTACTCTAAATCTCTTTGCCGGAAACACTAAATTAAATCTGTCAGAAGTGCGTGTAGATTCCAATATAGATATGCACGCAGACTATCACATGGACGCGCTTCAATTCTTGAGAGATTATAAACACAAGACTCGCTTCTCCACTGTTCTACTAGATCCACCATATGCAATTCGTAAATCGATGGAAATGTATGAAGGTCATAGGATGAGTCCTTTTAAACAGATAAAAGATGAGATTCCTAAAGTACTTGCCCCCGGGGGAATAGTTATTACTTTTGGTTATCACTCAGTTTCTATGGGTGTCTCTAGAGGTTTTAAGGTTGAGCATATTCTAATTATGAGTCACGGCGGAGCTATTCATGATACAATCGCCACAATAGAGAGAAGTACTATAAATTTGCCATTCTAATGAAAAATGAAAAGTTTTTTTACGATCCCAATGGAGCATCTTTACTTATTGATAATCTTGGTGAAGGAGACCGTGTAGCTGTGTTTGAAACAGATGGTACTTCTGTAAAAGAAATTTTTAATGAGACTGTGACTGAATCAACGGTTGAAGTTAAATGTGAACAAGGTGCGGAACTAGTTATAAGAGTGCGGAATTTAAATATGAATCGTTTAAGTTTTGAACGTTGTCTTGTCTTAGATGAAGAAAATTTTGTTTATATACCATGAAAACTGAAGCATTCTTTTATGACCCGGGTAGAGTATATAAATATATTTTCCATATTCGGTATGAAAAAGGCGGATACATGAAAGGACTGGTACATGCTAAAAATATTAAAGAAGCTAGTGAACTTGTTGAAAGCGGATTCGCAGGTAAAGCCATTGCAAACATCAAAATTCTCAGAAAGAAAATACAATGAAGTATTCTTTTATAACCCGTATTATCAAACGTCTGGCGACCTATATATCTCTGGTGCGAGAAAAGCCGTTTGGATCGCTGAAGGGCCAGAGTGGTATAGCGCTACAAGAAAATGAAGTTTTTTTCTACAACCCTAATAAAAAATCACATATTTCAGGAACATTATTCGGATGGGTGCTATCAGATGAAGAAATCAGCCAACTGTATGCGGGAAGTCTTCTTTTACAACCCGGATCAAGAGGATCAAATAAAAATAATGATCGAAATACTTACTAAATCAATGGCAGCTGCTACAATATCAACCGCGGAAGCAATGAGGAGATTAAATTATGCCAATAGGGACTTGGAAAAACTTGGCAGGGAAAAGGTGTAAATGTGGAAATTACGCTACGCACTATAGAGATGAACCAATTTGTTGTGACTGTCACGGCGGTCAGAGAATCAATCAAAATGAAGCAAAGATAGAACATGAGCGAATTTTACTACGTGAAGACGATGCCTTTCATAAGGAATTGAGCAGTAAATTAAACAAAATGAAAAAAAGTGGAGATTTATTTTAAGTTTTTCTTGACAATATACCTGAAAACGATGTATATTATAGAAGAACCTTTTAATTTAACAAAGAGGATGTTATGGAAAAGAAAGACATTATCACTTATGTAGGCTTTGCTCTCGCAGTTTTTGCTTCAGCTACCGGCGTGTTCGGTTGGGTGCCGGCAGAAATAGCTTGGGGTATTGCGGGTCTGTTTGGATTTGGTACGCTTGCTGCTGCTCGGACTTTCATAGAGTCGAAAGGCTGGAAGACGTATGTTATTGACATACCGACCGCAATATTGGGTGTGGCAACAGCCCTTGGATGGGTAACATTAGAAATATATGCACAAGTTATGGTTGTTATCGGTATGCTTAATGTAGGCACATTGGCACATGCTGATAAAAAAGCACTTGAAACAGGATAAATAGAACCTATAAGCCGAGGTATAAAGCCCGGGCTCTTAACAAGGTTCGGGCTTTTTTCATTTATGATAGATAAATATAAAAGTTGTGAAAACTGTTCACGCTTAAGACATTATGTAAGTGAAGAAAAGTTCTTATGTTCTAAAGGATATTTTGTAATTGTTAGTAAGCAAAAGTTTTTTTATAGTCCTGAAAAAGAACTTGCAGACCAATTTAAGGATAAGGAAATCTTTTTTTTAAACAAGTATAGAGCGCTATCAGAAGCAATTGAATGCGAAGAATACGATCCTATAAAGTACGCAGTAATCACAGATGTAGATATTGAAGAAGTGGCAGTAAAAAACAGGGGCAAGTACCCTGCTATAATAGTTAAAGTTTTGTATGTGCTAAGTGGTAAAGAAAAAACGATAAATTATGAAAATATGTCTTACGGCTCTAAGACAAGACAATATTTTATAAAAGTTAAAAATTATATACAAATTCAAAAGGAATGTAATGCCAACATCTGTACACATGGCTACGGAGAATAAAGCTCAGGTCTGTTCTAACTGCAACCATTTCAGAAAAACTTCGTTCACAATTGGATGTGGTTTGGGCAAGTGGGATTTAAAGTCTCAGACTGAAGTATTTTTTCATAATCCCGACTCATTCTATTGGGATGATGATATAGAACGTCGTGCCAACTTAAGTCTTTGGGAAAATGGTGTACTGTGTAAAAAATATGATGGCAATGATTTTCTGATAACTCACATGAGTGTATCTGTAGAAGCGCCAGAATCATTTGATTTAATGAATGGACAACGATTTTCAGTGGAATCTTCTCATATAAATTATGATATAACTATCCGGGAGATTAATGCGATCCTGCCCGGAGAAATAACAGCAAATTTACGAATCCCGGAAGAATCGGGAAGCAATTTAATGAAATGGTTTAGAACTGTAACTTTATAAGAAAGGTGGTAGCTATGACGGCAAAGTAAATAAACAAGGAGCTGTCATATGTCTAAAACTAATCGTACTCCCGTTGGCGGACTGAAAAAAAGTAAGAAAGCCAAAGGCAGTAAAAAGGGACGTAAAATCGGTCGCGATAAAGTTAAATGCGAAAGATACCGGTTAGAGGGTCGCCGCGAGAAAAACAAAGCTCGTAGAGCGGCTAGAGAAGAAGCGCGCTTAGAAAGAAAAATGGAAAGACTGTGTAAAGAAGTTGACGAAATCTTTTTAGCGTAGAGATTCACAGTGCCGACTCGGGGAGCGATACGGACTCCAAACCCGTTGGCGAGTGTTCGATTCACTCCGGCATTGCTATGTGTAATGGAAAGATAATAAAAGAAAATAAGTTCTTCTATGAACCCGGCGGCCCAGAGTTTGATCAGTATGTTGTTGGAGATGACAACTGTCAAGGATGTCCTCATAGGACTGTTCCTTATGAGTTCATATCACAATCAATTTCTAATCCATCAAATGATTACGGATGTCGTGGTTTAACTGGTTTTATGGGAAAAAGTATAGAATTAAGAGGATAGAAATGTTTACACGAAAAGAAAAAGAGTTAATTGTTAGCGCGTTATTATTTACTGCTTGTGCTGAAGTTTCAAATAACTTCGATGAAGAAACAAGAAGCAATCTGGTAGACATTGCTGTTCTTATGTGCGCTGATCCAACATCTGAAATAGAGATGTATAAAGATGGTGTGTTTGAAGAACCTGAAATAGCAAAAAAAATAATTGATTCGTTTGCGATATGAGTTTAATAGTTACAGAAGATATGGAAATTGAATTCGATAGTCCGCCGGGCTATAAATTTAGACATCCTTGTGGAAATATAGAAAGAAATGAAAGTAAGTTCTTCTATAATCCCAAACTTCCTGTAGACTCTGTTACTGTAAGAGATGCAGAGCGATGTACGCTCTGTTCTTGCTTCTTTGTAAGCGAAAAAACAAGGATAGGAATGTGTCAGGGATTAGAAATAAAAATTGCAATTGATGAAAAAATTTCGTATCCTATACTAAAGCGGGTGTAGCTCAATGGCAGAGCAGGTGGCTTCCAACCACAAGACCAGAGTCCGATTCTCTGTATCCGCTCTATGAGAATAAAATTTGGCGAGATAAGCGTTAATGTAAAAGAAGTCTTCTTCTACAATCCAGAAGATATTTCTATGAATGTATGCGGATTTTGTAAAAGAGAAAACTGTCCTGTACCAAACAAGGAAGTGGTATTCAGGTGTGATTCTTTAAGATGGGTTAGCTTGTCACGACATATTGAATTTCACCATGATTACAAAGTGCCTTATCAGGCTATTTATTCTACATCGACTTAGCCCCTGTATACCCTCTGGCTACGAACCAGTAGGAAGGTTAACTGGATACATGAGCGTTCGACTCGCTCCGGGGGTACTATGAAAAGAATGTATGGATGGACATGTGATATATGTAACCGTTTTTTTTCTTGGAAAGCTATAACTGCAACAGGAAAAAAAAGAGAATTACACTTTTGTTCTTTGAAGTGTAAGGCTAATTATCTTAAGAAAAGCCCTTATAGCTCAATTGGCAGAGCGGGTGATTTGTAATCATCTGATCGGCGTTCGATTCGTCGTGAGGGCTCATATGGCGGGGTAGTAGCAGTCAGGTAGCTCGTCAGCCTCATAAGCTGAAGGTCGCAAGTTCAAATCTTGCCCCCGCTACTCTTTATATATAAGGAGTAATATGACACCAGAACAAAAAGATGCAATTATTGGCATATTCCAAATGGGAATGGCTGAAGGTCTTGATCATCCTTTTGAATTTTTCACTGCTTATATTAGGAATCTGTGTCACATGGATTATCGGAAGATTCCTGAAATGGAAAAGGCTGCCTATGAAGCCATGATAGAATTCATGAAAAATTGTGCCGGGTGTGAAGAAGAACAAGACTTCTATAATACTCTCGATATTATTAAATTGAATGGGCATTTAGAAAAATGGTACAAGAATCGTCGTAAAAGATTAGACAGATATTACGAAGATAGGAAAAAATCAGAGGGATTGTAGCTCAATCGGTAGAGCACTCGGTTGTCGCCCGAGAGGTAGTCGGTTCAAAACCGTCCAGTCCCGCTAAGAGGCCGTACCAAAGTGGAAATGGCTTGGATTGCAAACCCAAAGTTCGTGTGTTCGAATCACACCGGTCTCTCTATGATAATTGAAAGATTTAAGACATTTACAGCAGATAAATGCTGGCAAGCACAGGTTGCCGAACAAAATCTGCAAGAAGATTTAAAAAACTCTGGTATCAGCAATCATGAATCTTTATCGATAGATGATTTCGAATTTAGATATATTGATAGAGAAGATGTTGATGAATGTCGATCTGTTAAAGAATTCATTGAAAGACATGAGTGGCTTGGTAAATTACCAATATTTGTTACTCATCGTTTTGGTGCTTATTATAACGGAGAATTGGCTGGTGTTGTGGCTATGGCAACTCCAAATGCTTTCAGTAACTTATTAGGAGAAGAATACAAGAAAAAAGAGAAGCTTATTTCCCGTGGTGCTTCAATCAGTTGGGCTCCTAAGAACTTAGCAAGCTGGCTAATAATG
>Ga0114922_10005938_pt1 | contig 11219 bp, 16 predicted proteins | sample AartaG_FD_100975 | JGI IMG/M metagenome (GOLD analysis project Ga0114922, IMG submission 100975) | Deep subsurface microbial communities from Aarhus Bay to uncover new lineages of life (NeLLi) - Aarhus_00045 metaG | ecosystem: Environmental > Aquatic > Marine > Oceanic > Sediment | place...
GCCCTGGGAAACATGGAAGATTCCAATTTACTTGCCTGGAGATTGGAAAAAGACGGCAAGGTTTATAAGAAACTCCGCCATCTCAACACCGGACTCACTTGCGATTTTTATGTAGTCACCGACGAAAGGGCCTGGGGATCTTGGGTAGCGGTAAGAACCGGACCGCGAAATTTCTCGATCCACATCATGCGCCAGGCGCGTAAGTTAGATATGTTTTTTTCTAACGGTTTTTTGCTTCATAATCACATGCCCCATAGACTCAGAAAAAACAACCGCGGCCACTGCCCCGATGGGGCTAGTTGCGACAAGATCATCCCGCTCAGACGCGAGGCGGATCTTTTTGAGGCATTGAAAATCCAGTATATAAAACCTGATGTGCGCGACGAAAGATATGGTGTGGGATGACCGAGTCTACTGACCCCCGAAAACAGTCGGACCTTGAGCGTTCTTTCGATACGCAGTTCAAGCGCCTGGGCCAAGATCTCCCGTCACCGGTGCCAGACTTTCGTTTCGCCCCAGGGCGCAAATACAGATTTGATCGAGCCTTTGTAGATTACAGAGTAGCGGTCGAGTTAGAAGGAATTTATACCGCGAGATCTGTGGTCTGCCATATTTGCGGAACCAAGGTGAGGTTCAAAAAAAGGGACGGGGAGATGGGTAAGGTTATCCGACTCCCTGGCTACCATCAACGCTATGGAAGGTTCAAAACCGATAAGGAAAAATATAATCTGGCGGTCGAGCATAATTGGGCGGTACTTCGCTTTCTGCACGATGATGTCCACGGCCAGCCATTCGAGATGGTAGAGACAATCCGCCGGACTCTATATACCAGGCGGCACATGGCCCCTCGGGTCCAGCAATTGACAAAGCGTGAGGATCAGACTCTACACCTCATCTCCGCCGGCTTTAGCGGAACAGAGATCGCGGAACGCCTCGGAGTTTCTTACAGCACGGTACGCGGCCATATCGCCAACGTCCTACAAAAAATGGTCGCTCACAACCAGGCATCGGCAGTGGCCAGATCTGTTTGTTGGGGCCTGCTCCGACTCAACGATATTCCCTGGCCCGACGAAGATGCGGAGATCTACGATCTTCCAGGCCAGGGGATCTAGCATGGACGCTACAGCATCCTCGATGAGCCTCGATGAAAATAGAGCCGATTCAGGCGGGATTACACACTCGATGCTCCATAGGGCCGCCAACATGCTCCTGGCCCGAAATCCCCAAACAATGAGGGACTTCGAAGTCCTCGGATCTCGCCTTGGCAAAGCGATCCGGCGCAAACCCTACACCGGCTACTACATCCGCTACGTGATGTGCGGGGAACAGCCGATAACAAAGCCCATTGCCAGGGCGGTGAAAAAGTTGATCGAGGAATTGAAAGTCCAGCCAGCGAGGAATAAAACAAAAGAGGTTACGGTCCAGGTTCCTTATGGTGTACTGGTCCCCGACGGGTCGCTTATCATGGCCAGTGCGCGAACCTGTATATGCGGTATAACGTTTGTGCCGCGGATCTGGAATCAGATCAACCATAGCCGAGCCTGCGCGAAGATGAGGGCGCGGACAAAAAAGCGGACAAGATAAATGATAGATCATTGGCTCTGGAGGATATGGATGGACAGGATTAAAAAAGAGAGAGTATTGCAACCTGGCGACTATGTCCCCCATAGTCTTGTTTATCCGCCGTGGGGCGATGGGACATACAGGGTGTTCAAACTAGCGAGAGTAGCGAGTATAGTGGAGGACAAAACAGTGGACAACAAAGAAGTAAAATTTACGGAGCAAGTGAAAGATTATCCCGAAGGTGATCACGACGACCAGGTCGATACAACCAGGGCAATCCGACCAGGAACCAGGTTCACGCTCTTTTTTAACATAGTCATGATCATACTCGAAACACTGTCGGTCCTGGCTATCCTGGCCATGCCTCTTGGAATAGGGATTGTGGCTTGGGAGGTGCTCCCAGGCAATTTTGAAAATCTAAAAGACTCGGCCTGGATCTACTTGTTTTACTACATCGTTGGCCTGCCCCTTTTGGCCGCTTGGATCATTGGAGCGGTTGGCATATATGCCCTTGGAGGGGCTTTTGTTACCTCGATTAGGACCTCGATTCGGCTGATTCGGACACGGTCCAAATGACCTGTAGACCTGAGCGGGACCCGTGTTATCGTCGAGGGCATGAAAACAAAAAGATTCCCTTCCCTAACTGGCTTAGCCGTGTTTTTGACGATCATCTTTTCTTCTTGCTCCGCCGGAGGCGCGGACTCTATACCGACCCCAACACCCTCGCCGGTTCCTTCCTCTACACCAACGTCAACCAGCACCCCTCTCCCGACCCCGACCCCAACACCATCACCGACGCTGGACCCGTGCGAGGATGAGTCTCCATACAACGGATGGCTCTATCACGATACCTGTATCCCAGGAGTTGTGTCCGAAGAATTTTGGATGGGACCCAACCCTCACCATTTCGTAGGGATCGCAACTTACTATGCCGATGGAATAATGGAAAAAGTTGCGGCCAATCAGGGACTCTCTCTAAATGGAGTTTGGGGAGGTGTGGCCCTGATGAATTGCGGAGACATCGGCAGTCATGTCTACCTGAAGCGCTCGCCGTCACACGAATATGAAGGACCTTACCTTGTTGTCGACTGCTCGCATCGAGAACATCTTTATTGGAACGTCGTTGTGAACGGAATCGCCGTTGAGGTCGACTGGCAAACGAGTCGACGTTGGGGCATGACCGGAGGCCTTGCCGCCGTCCATGTTTGCAAAGACAAAAGATGTGGTCGAGACGCGATAACCCTAGCATCATGGTTTCATCAAAACGTAATTTGGGAGGAAGAACCGGAATGAAAAAGTTATTGATACTATCTGTTTTATTGCTGGCGTCTTGCGCTGGCGCGCCCGCAGAAAGCGAGGCCGAAGGAACCGCAACCTTCCTTGATTTGGTTGTGACAGTATCGGCGCTCCCGACGGCCACGAACACGCCAACCAACACGCCGATCCCCACAGTGACCCCGACCCCCACAGCCACGCCCTGGATCTTTCCAACGCCAAGATGGGACCCTGTCGATAGTTGGCCCTTTGGCCTTCCAGGAATGATTAACCCGATTCAGCCGGCATGGACCGACGATGTTGAGGTCTATGTTCTACTAGGATCTGACTACGCATCCTGGCGACGGAATCTGGTAACAGGGACCGACAATACCGACGCCTTTGTGATCTTGATTGTCAACAAACAAACCGAGCGCATTTCAATGATCTCGGTTCCTCGAGATCTCTATGTTTTCCTTCCAGGTTTTGGGATGCAACGGATCAACACGGCCTGGAGACTCGGCGGCCAGCAAATGGTTGCCGATACTCTGCGCTACAACTTCGGACTCCCTATGCACGGATACGCCTATGTCCGGATGTCGGCCTTCAGCCGCTTCATTGACGACGCTCTTCACGGCATAGATGTAGATGTAAAATCATCGGTTTACGATCATTGCGGTGACATGGAAATAGATCTGTTGCCAGGTATGCACTTTATGGACGGGCCAAAGACTCTTTGTTATGTCAGGGTCCGTATGTATGACAGCGCCTTCGCTCGCCAGAACCGCCAGCGCGAAGTGCTCCGAGCGATGAAAGGAAAGTTTTTGGAAATCGCTACCGACAATCCGGCTACAATCGCCGGCGAGATCCTGGCTCTGTATCAAAGCGAACATCGCTATACCGATGTCAGTCTATTCGATGTTTTGCGACTCCTGCCTGTGGCGCTGGATGCCGAGATCGTCGAGTACCAAATGGATTACAACATCGACATGGTTCACTTCACTCATCCGCAAAGTGGGGCCTGGTTGATCTCCCCTCCGGACCCACAATGTATGTACACTCTGATGTGGCATGCAACCATGGGAGAACCCTGGGAGATCTTGCCCGATGGTGTTTGTTCTCCGGATAAATAGAAAACCAAAACGGGACCCTTGTGACAAGGCCCCGTTTAGAGGTGGAAGTACCTGAAACGCACATTCCAGGGTTCCATCAAGAGTATAGCATCAAGTCCGCCTCGAGGTCCAGGCCAAGATGAGGCGGGCTTTTTACTACCCCTGAGGTGTGTAAGGTGTTTTGGCCGAGGCCGCTTCGCGGGTAGAAGCGCCGTAGGTTGTTCCTTTCAAGCCCTTGTAGGCGATCTGGCTGAAGATCCAAGCGATGAGCATCAGTATGACGCTTTGTACGATCGGTGGGACATAAGCCAAGAGGTCGCCGAGTAAAATCGTCCTGGCACCAAAACCAATCAAGCCGGCAATGACAAACGGAGCCAGTTTCTTAATCAATATTGGTAAGTTGTGCCAGAAGGTGAGATTTTCGAGCAAGTAAGCGATGATGTAGCCGGCAAGGATCATTGCCCCGCCGCCGCTTATGATCCAGGTCATGACCTCTTCCAGCGAACCGAAGTCAGGAACACCCTGAGCCGCGATCAGGAAGAGGAACGATAGAAAAGCCAGGATCAATAGGGTGAGTCGTAATCTAATTAGTTTCATGGGATCTTTTTCCTCCATTGTCTATGCTAATAGCCTGGACACATCCCTCTCCATAATACAACACTTATTTGGTCCTCTGGTTCCTCAAGATCGTACAACGGATCTCCAGGGTGCAGAAATTCGTTCCAATCATCGTAAGCGTTTATAAAAATCCAATCCTCGGGATATGTCCCATTGCGCCAGATCCAGCCTGGAAACTTAGTATGCGATGGCTTGATCTGTACCGGAAGCAGGGGATCGTAGCCAGGGCCGTTCGAAAACTCAAGCCGATCTGCCCACCATGACGAATAGAGAATCGGCTCTGCAAGATCGTAGATGGCCCAATCAGGAAGATCGTCGGACACAATCACCTCGACCCCTTCGAGTATCCACTGCTTGGTAGTGTAGGGCCTGCTGTAATAACTATGATCCCATTTCGTGGCGTTGACCATGTCCCATCTCGCCGCGGTTTGAAACCCGATCTCGACAACCTCGCCTCGATGGACCACTACAGGATAGATGTCGTTTCGGGCGGCACAATCGACGACCAGGAATGGCCCCTCCCAGGTATGCCCAGGTCGCTTCAGCCAGACCGTTCGGCCAATGTCCGCCGGCGACATGAGCGCGACTCCGTCTATGTATCCATCAAGATCCAGCCCTCTAACAGCGGCGGTCGCTTCCATTACAAAAGGCGCATACCAGACCGCGTTGCCAACGATGTATTCCGGAGCCGGCGTGTACCAAGACTTGATTGTTGGAAATCCTGGAACACAAATAGACTGATCCGCTTTCCAGCGATAACCTGTATATGGATTGTTGTCGTCGGGGATACATTTTGGTAATGGGGGTTCGTCCATGGGTGATGGATCTGACTCTCCATCACCATGCGATCCAAAGCCGGTCGAAAGTGTTACAGCGGCAATAATCGCGATGCGGACTATTGAAGGCAACATGGTTCAAAGTCTACCCGAAAAGGATCAGTTCAACAAGGCTATTAGGGCAATGACAATAGTGCTTACCTGGACGATCACCATACCCCAAAATTCCCAACGGCTGGTGATCTTTGCAACACTGATTTCGGTCGCCTCTTTTTTAGAATCTTCGATCACGTCGATCAATTCGCGCTTGGCGTTTTTCAACTGAGTCGCGCTCATCTCGCCGAGTTGAATAAATTTGGCATCGACGAGGTCCCTTATATTTGCTTTGCATTCCGAAAGTTCGGCCCGAATTTCGGTGCGAGTCTCATGTTCAAACAACTCACATGCCTCAATAGCCAAGTCGTGCCGCTCCAACATGGCTGTAACCAAAAGGCGGTATTCGACCCAACCATCGCCTGCTTGCTCGGTCATACATCATCCTCGGGCAATTCTTCAGCGCATTCTTCGACGATACCCGAGGATTCAGGTGTGATTCGCTTCAGGCGGCTTAGTAATTGACCATTGCTCAGGTTTCCCTCGATTTCGGCGTCGATGCTCGGCAGGAGTCCATTATCGAACAGATTTTTTCGGAGTTTTATAAGCAACGGTGTCATTGTATTCTCGCTCATGTTTTTATCTTACATTGCACTAAGTTTGTATCCAGGGTTCCAGAACCAGCCGGTTATATCTTCAAACGTTACCTGCCACCAATCCCCGCCATCGTCCCAATCGACCTCTCCCGCGGACTGGACCTTAGAGCCGGCACTGATGTAGCGAATTAGATTCGCGTTGTTTGGCGCAACCATTGGACTCGACCTAAAGTTTCCGCCGACATCAACGCGCCATCCAAGGCCGGTATAGCCAGGGATCTTGACTACAGGAAACAGATCGGGGAAATAGGGTACGGGGTTGACGATGTCGCCGGCATTCATCCATGGAGATCCCTTGCCAACCTTTTTTAGCGTGATGTGAAGATGAGGCCCACTGGAGTTTCCGGTGTTGTCCGATAAACCAACCACCTCTCCGGCCACGACCTTGTCTCCAACCTCAAGATCTGTTTCTTGGAAATGTGCATAGACGCTTTTGTAAACATCTCCATCGTGCTCATGCGCTATCCGGACATGAATCCCATAAGGGCCAGATCCGGCACCTTCCTCAACCCTGACAACCTCACCCGCGGCAACAGCCAGGATCTCGGTCCCGTTGAGCGCTCGCATATCTAAACCTTCGTGACCTGGTAGCCCAAAGGGCAGATACCATTGCGGATTGATTCCGTACCATTGAGTGACAACCTTCACTCCTGGCGTTGGCCAGACCAACTCAAATTTATCGGGCGGATCTGGCGGGTCAGGCGGATCGGGCGGATCGGGCGGACTCTCTGGCTCATATTCGTTCACGTCAATCCAGGTTTTTAGATCATCTGAATTTACAACCTTGGCTCCCATATTGCCTCCAATTAGGTGTCCCTTGTAATCATTGATCCAGTAGTCTCTATCGACCAGTTTACCGCCGCACCAATCCACTCGCCAACTGCTGGTCTGTTGCCAGTTGACAACGATGATCTCCAACTCGGCGAGAGGTCCCCAAATTGAAGGACCAGTATCGTTGTAGCCTGTCAGCCAGTGTTCGTATTCTTCAAGCCATTCAGGGAGCGGATCAACTTTGTCATAGAACCAAGAGCCGCAATAAAGGATCGGCCTTACCCCTGCCCAATCCTCCAGCATAATGAGAAAATTATGAAACTCGTCCCAATCCAACGGCTCCACTTCGAGATCGGCGACAAACGGAAGTTCTCCATCGTATGTCAGACTCACTCTGACAACGCCGCCCATGTGATCCTGAGCGCCGTGACCGGCTCGCTCGTCCCAAACCCAATAACCGTAGCGGTCGATCTCTTCGTTTTTCGCCTCTTTCCAGTTTCGTTCCTGTTGAGAATCGGTATATCCATCTTTGCCGTCCCGTTGCCCCCATCTGATCCCCGCGTGTATCACGCCATCTGCTTTGGCACCGGCCCAATTCACGATACCCTGATTGAAACTTACATCGCAACCGAGGATGCCTTTTACGCCAAACAATCTTTTCACAAAAGACGTTATCCTGCTAATTGCGTTGAGCATCAAACTCCTATTTAAGCGGGCTAACGTTCACAGGGAACGTTCCATAAAAAATGGTACGCGGTTTAGAGTCGATCACGACGATACACTCATGATAGAGATCCCCAACTAGAGGCGCTGTATCCGCGGGCAAGATAACCAGATCGAACACGCCGATGTCGTCGCCGGTCTGTGTTCGCACCGTAATCCCATCCCCGACAATTTTCTTGACCAGGAAATCTTTGGCCTTGTCCGAGGTGTGCATCCCATAGGTGATCGCGGTTCCGGTAATGAGAGTCACGCGTGCATTGAGTCGGTTATAAACTGTTACAACCGCATCGACATGATCTCCCTGCCATATTTCGTCGGCGTTTACTATTCTCGCTGTCATGATGACCCTTCCCATTCAATCTCAGGATCGTGCTCACCTAGCCAGGTAGACTCGACCTGATATTCGCCATCCCAGGACTCGTCTTTGTCGTATTCGCCCTGGGCCGCTAAAGTTGGATCATGCTCGCCGTTCCATTTCACATCAATAACGCTCATGGATCTGGCTCCCATTCTCCGGTCCAACCGATGATCGTGTCAAACTCCCCGATCCAACCAACAGGAATAATGAAATCGCTGATTGGCGGGGTAGGAGGCACAATAATCTCGATGATCCAGCCGCGTGTCGCAATGCCAATTTCAGCATCCAGTAGGCCCTCGGTCACAATATGAATCGGATAGATCTGCATCTTTACCAATCAACTCTTGTAACCCTCACGGTGCCGGTCACGGGCGTATCAGGCTCGATGCTCTGGCGTATAAGTCCCTGGACCCTGCGCTCAACACCTGACACCTCGAGAGGTGTGCCGGTTGCCAAGCCCTGGATGTCCCAAAGTTCGGTGAGCATCATATTCTCTTCTGTAGTCAGCGTTCCGGTGATAACCGCTGGCACCGTAGCGATGATTGCCGATCCGGTGAAAGTACCAAGGGCGTTGTAGGTTTCCTCGAGCCATAGTGCCTGTTCCGTTACCAGGGTTCCGGTGATAACCGCGGGAACCGTTGCTACAATTGCAGATCCCGTAAATGTACCCAGGGAATCGTGTGTTTCTCCAATCGTGGTCCGATCCGCGGACGTAAATCCATCTGCCCCGCCGCCGCTACCGGTGATAGTCAACCGATACGAATCTGCGGCCCGCTCAACCGTTGCCAACACCGTCGCCGATCCTGTTACCGCGGTAAAAATAGCCTCACCTGGCTCTGACCATAGATTACCCTCGACAACAAGTTCATAGTAACCAACAGGAAGATAGGGACGAACGAGACAGTTATTGGTAATGAAAAAGTGCGCGCCGAGGTCTTTACCAGGTCTAATGGGATCGCCCGCGACGGTCCTGAAAAACGGGTCAAACTTCAAACCCTCGCGACTGAAGCCGCCGGTCGTAAGAACACACCAACGCTTCCAGGCCGAATATAAATCGACCTGCGCATCCAGATTTTCAATCCCGTTATCGACAAGCACAACGGAAGTGAGGCCATCAAAATCAACGGTATCCGGCATTTATCTAAACCTGTTGCGTAAACGCTGTCGGCTCAAAAGGCACTAACGCACTCTGATTATTCTGCAACAAAGTGGCCAAAACATGCTTGGCCCATTGTGCCCGATCCATGCCTGGAGGTCGACCCTCAAAAGATCCGCCTTCCTTCGCCCATACATAAACGTCGCGTCGGATTATTTTGTATGGGTTAGATGGTGATATATCCCACACAAAAGTAAATCCGGCCCAGGACATACTTTCGCGCCGAAGTTCTTTGTCGAAATGAGCCTTGATCGCGCTGGCGTGCATGCGCAGATCTCGATCCATAGTATCGGTTGTGCCGCGCTTGATCCTGAAAAGAATGTAGCGGATTCGCCGGCGGCCCAGGTTAGGTAACGTCATCAGTTTACTTGGTTTTGTTTCTGCCACTGGAGATCCTTTTTCTTGGTCTGCTAATTCACTCCGGATAACCTGGAGAGTCGCGGGACCAATCCCCGCGATCTCCAGGATTTCCTCATCCGAAGCATCGGCCAGAGAAGCGGCTGAGTAGTAACCCGCGTTTTTTAGCAGGCGAGCCGTTCCAGGACCCAGGAGTGCTTCGAGTGTTTCAGCCAAATCAACCTCCTTATGTAGCGTAGTTCCTTTCCAGCGCCGCTACCAGCGAGAACGTCTGGTTGACCGTTCGCGTGATCGTGCCATCGAAGCGCACGAATTGAGCGGTTTGTAAGCCAATGGCAACGATGACAATGTCGGCATTGGTCGCTTGTGTTCTCCCGCCCTGGGTGTTGGAGTCGTAGGCGAAGTCCCAAGAGATTGATGGTTGTCCGCTGACATTTCCGGCGATAGGTACGCTGTCGCTGTCCTCTACCGTGATTGCCTGCGGGGTTCCGTAGTCACCGTTCGGGACCGACAGGAAGAACATCTCGTAGACCGCCTGGCCGTCGTTTTGCAGGTTGTTGTTGAAAGCAATGGTGCCGGCGGCAACAAAGTCAAAAGCCCTACTCTCGCCTGAGGCATCTTCGTAGGTGACGTTGTTTTTGTCATTGGCATTGAGATCGTCGATGAACAGATCCAGGCCTTCACCAGTCGGTGATACAAAGTCCATGAGCAGATCAGTGATGTCGCCTCGACTGAAGGAAGGACCCTCGTCGATGTCCACTTCCGCTCTCAATTCTTTTTGCAAGAATTGATAGACCTGGCCCGCAAGACCGTCGTTTCCAAAGGCCCTCCAATGGAACGGATAGAGATAGGTGTTGAGATCTCTTGTAAAGAGTTCAAACACCTGGGTTGATGTCACCGTTACCGGCCCTTCGCTAGTCAGGATGTGTTCGGTATCCACCTCGATCTGAGCGCCGGATACGACGGTCCTCACAACATAAGATCCATCATTGCTGGCAGATCCTACGATGGTGATCAGGTCGCCCTCTTCAACTCCATCGGTGATCCAGGAGTTAGAGGCCCGATCAATCGTATCGAGAGCCGGACGCGTGTTGGCGACGAACGTCAAGTCGCCGGTTGCCGCAAGGGTTCGTTCCTCTTCCTTGTACTGAAGGAACATCCCAGGTTCGAGGATCGCGAAGTCAATATTCGCTACCGCTCCCGTGGGGAATGACTGATCCGAAGTATCTACCTGGATCTCAGTGTCGGATATAACACTGGTGATCTTGTAGACACCCTCATTGACACTGCCGACTTCTGTGATTCGCAAGATGTCATTTGCCGCAACGGTTCCTGAGAAACCCCCCGCCACGCTTGAAAGCGTACCGGTAGGACTTCCCGCCGCAGGTTGTGAGATCGTGCCATCATTGGCAACTTCGTCAATGACAAAACGGGTGCGGACATCGTAGGTCAAACTCCCCTCGCCCGCCATAGCGCCCGCTTCCTCAGTATCGAGGTCGAGCGTAGTAGCGGCGACCGCAAGGATCTCAAAGTAGCCATCGTCATTGGTTCCGTTGTTGATCAGAAGTACGTCACCGACCTCAACGCCCGCGGTCGTAAAGTCTGCCTGGGCATCGGTGAGCCGGCCTACGTCTGATCCGAGATCTGATGTTGTTCCGGAAGCACCGGTATCAATGGTTTGATAACCGGTCCATGGAGTATTTCCGATTATTTCCGCGTCGCGAACCAGGATCGCCGGATCAGGTGCGTGGGCCAACGGGAATCGGTTTACCAACGATTCCA
>Ga0114922_10005940_pt1 | contig 11219 bp, 10 predicted proteins | sample AartaG_FD_100975 | JGI IMG/M metagenome (GOLD analysis project Ga0114922, IMG submission 100975) | Deep subsurface microbial communities from Aarhus Bay to uncover new lineages of life (NeLLi) - Aarhus_00045 metaG | ecosystem: Environmental > Aquatic > Marine > Oceanic > Sediment | place...
GAGGACGGGAGTACTCGAGGCAGCCGGAGGCGGAGAAGATGCGTTTCTTTGAAACGCTCCTCGCAGCGGGGGTCGACATCGTCTGGGCTCACCACCCCCATGTCCTGCAGCCATACGAGCTGGTTGAACGGGAGGAGGGGAGAGGTTTGATCATGCCCTCGACGGGGAACTTGATCTCCGGGATGTTGACAGATTTAGAGCCGCTGCAGCCGGAGAATGATCTATCCTGGACCGCGGACTCCGCTGTTTGGCTCGTATCTGTTGCAGTTGAAAACAACAGGTCAAATATCGAGGAAGTCGTACCCCTGCCGATCACTAACTACAAAAACCACCGTGGAGAGGTCCTGGTGGAAACGTTTCCTGGCATGGCCGGGAAAGAACTGCCTGAGGAGTGGCAGCGCTACTACAGGGAGAGGGCGCGGCTCCTGCGCCCATCCCTCGGGGAGTCAGCGGAGAAGCAACCGTTTCCCGCAGGGCATGAGTTGTACCGACTCGCCAATCGATGAACCGGATTATGACCCGGCTCTAAAAGCGGTCGCCCCGTAGGTTACCCTGTTATGGCTTGAAGTAGTCGGGCTCGTTGCCCGACTTCTCCTACTTCTTATTCACCTGTCGTTGCGCGGCCGCTTCGAAGCAGCCGCAGCATTGCCCGGCTGTCCGTCACGGGCAGCTCGCAGGCGTAATCCCGGCAGACATAGGCCGTGGCTTTACCGTCGATGCTTCCTTGAAAACGGGTGAAGGGCGCCAAATCCACAATCTCCGGTTCCTGCTCCTCAACCGGTCGAAAGACCACCACCTTGTTCGGGGCAAACTCCTCCCGCAAGAGCTGAGCCATTTCCCGGGTGTCCGGGGCGCCGCTCCGTCCTGCGATCACCACCTCGAAGGAGGGTCCGATCTTGAAATCCAGGGCGCTGAGCAGAAAGGTGAAGGCCAAGGGACTGCTTTCAACGAGTTGTGCGGTTGCTTGGATCAAGGCGATCGCCTTGTCTTCGTAGTCTTTGTTCTGAAGCATACGGCCCAGCTTGAGCAAATCCAGCAGGGCTACGGATCCGGCCGAAGGCAGGGCGCCGTCGGTGTCGTTTCGCTGGCGCAGCAGAAGTGTCTCCGCCTCGTCGGCTGTGAGGAAAAATCCTCCGCCTCCGTCCTCATCCCAGAAATCTTCGATAAATCTCCCCATCAGCTCCCCTGCCTGCCGTAGGTAGGTGCTTTTGAAGGTCGATTCGTACAGCTCGATCAGGCCCCAAATCAGATAGGCATAGTCCGTGGCATACCCGGGGATGGCCGCCTCCCCTCCGCGGTAGCGGTGCAGCAGGGCTCCGTCCTCGGTCCGCAGTCGGGCCAGGATGAAATCCGCTGCTCTTTCCGCCGCTTCGATATAGGACGCCTCCCCAAAAACACCGCCGGCCCGGGCCAGAGCGGCGATCATCAGACCGTTCCAGCTGGTCAGGATCTTGTCGTCCTTGAGGGGGTGTACTCGCTCTTGACGAATGCGGAACAATTTCTCCCGTATCGAATCGGACAACCCGGGTGGGGTCGCCTGTTCCTGCGGGGTCCGGTCACCGTTTTGGAGCATGTAGAGGATGTTCGTTCCGGTCTGCTCCCCGGTAGCCTCTTCCTCATAGTTGCCCTCGGCTCGAATAGCAAACAGCGCCTCGAGCTCTGCCAACTCCGCGGGGCTAAGGACGGAAGACAACTCTTCGTAGCTCCACGTGTAGAACTTGCCTTCCTCCCCCTGGCTGTCCGCGTCCTCCGCCGAGGCGAACCCTCCCTCGGGAGCCCTCATGTCCCGCAGTACGTAGGTCAGGATCTCTCTTGCCGTGTCGGCGTAGAAATCCTTACCCGTCGCCTGATGGGTTTCGGTGTAAGCCAAAGCCAGTAGGGCCTGGTCGTACAGCATCTTCTCGAAATGAGGCACTCGCCAGCGGGCGTCGGTGGAGTAGCGGTGAAAACCGTATCCTATCTGATCGAAGATGCCGCCCATGCGCATTTCCGTCAGGGTTTTCTCGACCATCTGCAGGGCCTGCTCCTCCCCGCTTCGAAGCCGGTAACGCAGGAGAAAGAGGAAGTTGTGCGGGCTGGGGAACTTCGGAGCGGAACCGAAACCGCCGTAGCGCTCATCGAAGCGCTCGGACAGCTCCTCGTAGCTTCGCTTGAGAATCGATTCGTCGAGAAAATTTCCAACGCTGCGGGATTGAGAAACTCTTTGCAGGGCTTGGAGGATGGACTCGCTCGAAGAGTTTACCTCCTCCCGCCGGGTTTCCCAGACCTCGGGGATCCGGGGGATCAGCTCCAGCATGCCCGGGCGCCCGTAGCGGCTCTCCTTGGGAATATAGGTGGAGGCGAAGAAGGGCCGCTGATCCGGACCCATAATGATGGTCAGGGGCCATCCTCCCCGACCGGTCAGAAGCTGGGCCACGGTCATGTACAGCTCGTCGATGTCCGGGCGTTCCTCCCGGTCCACCTTGATGTTGATGAAGGTTTCGTTCATCAGGTGGGCCACATCGGGGTCTTCGAAGGACTCGTGCTCCATGACGTGACACCAGTGGCAGGTGGAGTAGCCGATCGACAGGAAGATCGGTTTGTCTTCCTCTTCAGCCTTACCGAAAGCCTCGTCCCCCCATGGATACCAGTCCACCGGATTGTCGGCGTGCTGGAGCAGATAGGGGCTCTTCTCATATTGTAGACGGTTCAAGATTGGTACGCTCTCCTTTGGGCCTCCCGCTGCTGAGGCCAGGGTTGTAGTGAAGATAAAGATCCACAGAGATGCGAGAGTGCGGCGGGAAACCATATTTCTATAAGAAAATAATTATGAGCGGAAAAGTCAAATACTGCAGCCCCGGCGATGCAGCCGGCCGGGTTCAATCCACCTAAGGGGGCGCAGACCCGCACACCCGGCATTCCGGGTCTTTGTCGAAACGGACCTCCTGGAACCGCAGGCTCTCCCCGTCGCAGAATAGGAGTCGTCCCTCGAGAAGCTCCCCCGTACCGGTCAAATATTTAAGGGCTTCCATAGCCTCCAGGCATCCGAGCACTCCCGCGGTGGCTCCGAGAATGGGAAAGATTTCCGACGGTGGTCCTTCAGGGACCAGACAGGCCAGACAGGCGGTCTCCGGGGGGTGAATGAAGGCGATCTGACCGCAGAAGCCGTTCACGCCGGCGTGAACCAGAGGAAGGCCGGTTTTTACGGCATACTCGTTCAGGATGTAGCGGGTCTGGAAGTTGTCCAAGCAGTCGACCATCAGCCGGGCCTCCCCGACCAGAGATGGGATGTTGTCCGCGTCGATCCTTTCGGAGAGCGGGATGACCTCAACCAAGGGATTGACCGCCCTCAAGGTCCTCTCCGCGGAGAGGACCTTTTCTTCCCCGATCCGATCGTCCCCGTGCAGGATCTGGCGGTTGAGGTTGGAGAGTTCCACGGTGCCGGAATCGCAGATCCTCAAGGCACCGACCCCGGCAGCGGCCAGGTATAAAGCGACCGGGCTGCCCAATCCCCCCGCCCCGGCGACGAATACGCAGCTGTCCTTGAGGACTCTTTGAGACTCCTCTCCCCAGGAGGGAAGGATCATCTGGCGATTGTAGCGAAGTATCTCTTCGGGTGTGAGCGGGACGGACATCAGGACTCCAAGAACTGTTCGTACCCCGCCGAGCTCAACAGGCCATCGACCTCCTTCGAATTCTCCATGTGGAGAGTGAAGATCCAACCAGCCCCGTAGGGATCACTGTTTATGATCTCCGGTTCATCCCGAAGTTTGACGTTGATCGAATGGATCTCTCCGCTTAAGGGACAAGTCAGGTCGTTGGTGGATTTCACAGATTCGATGGTGCAGACGATATCCCCCTTCTGAACTTTTTTCCCCTTCTCGGGAAGCTCGACATACACGATATCTTCGAGCTCTTTCTGGGCATGGTCGGTAATTCCGAAGCGGGCGTTCACCCCTTCGATGTGCACCCAGAGATGTTCTTCGGTATACTTCAGCTCCTCCTCGTTCATGTCCTGCTCCTTCCAACGCGTTCTTTATGGATATGGCGATCTTCGGCAGCACTGATTGATGATGGTTGCTGTCTCCTTCTTAAGATCGCAACTGCGATGTCCTTCTTAATACGGTAAATCAAAACCTGCGACTTGGCAAGAAAATCGATCGGCCGCGCTTTTGCCTTTCGCCTATACAGATAGTATTCTATATAGTAAGTTGATAGCTGGCGGTGACAGGTTGATCCCAAAAAAGATGAAGTGGGGAGGATGATACTCATGACCAAACAGGAGATACTCAATACCCTGGAGATGATTCTCAACGAGGCTCACACGGCGGTTCTGGCCACAACGGATCAGAACGGCAAGCCCCACATCCGTTGGATGACCCCGGCCCTCCTGCGCGGCAGGACAGGGGCCGTCTATGCGGTGACTTCCCCGCGGTTTGGCAAGGTCGTCCAGCTTGAGGCGCATCCGGAGGTGGAGTGGATGTTTCAGACTCCGATCCTGGATACCATCGTCACGGTGCGCGGCCGAATCAACATAGTGGATAATCCGTCGATCCTCTCGGAGGTCCTGGAAACCCTTGGACCCTTCATGCGCTCCTTTTGGAAGCTCACGGGAGACGAGAGAGACCTGGTTGTACTGGAGACGATCATCGAGGAGGCGATCTACTACAAACCCATGAAGGGGGTGAAGGAGGTAGTCGCCGATTGGAGAAAGGGAAGCTAGTATGGGGAAGAGCAAAACCGATGCGACCCACTCGGCGGGCGCCGAGGACAAAAAGAAAGCGACGAAAACCTCCGGGGGTGGCGAGAAATCCTTCCGCATCGAGCTGCTGAGGCAGATGCTGTTGATCCGGCGCCTGGAGGAGAAATCGGCCCAGATGTACGGATTACGTAAGATCGGGGGGTTCTGCCATCTGTATATCGGCCAGGAGGCGGTGGCTGTGGGAGCGGTGGCAGCTCTGGATTTGAAGAAAGACTACGTTCTCACCGCCTACCGGGATCACGGGCACGCCTTGGCCTGTGGGATGGATCCCAAAGCCATGATGGCCGAGCTGTACGGCAGGGCGACCGGATGCTCCAAAGGTAAGGGCGGTTCCATGCACCTTTTCGATGTGGACAAGCACATGCTGGGTGGCAACGGCATCGTCGGCGCCCATATCCCCGTAGCCACCGGTGTTGCCTTGAAGATCAAGTACAAGAAGGAGAACGGCGCTGTGCTGTGCTTCTTCGGGGACGGAGCGATTCACCAGGGTTCCTTCCACGAGAGCCTCAACCTGGCCAAGATTTGGAATCTCCCCATCGTCTACATCTGTGAAAACAACCAATACGGGATGGGAACCGACTTCCGACGGGTATCCTCGGTGACGGATTTTTCCAAGATGGGTGCGTCCTACGAAATTCCCGGATCCCAAATGGACGGCATGGACGTATTGAAAGTCCATACTGCGGTAAAAGAGGCCGTGGACAGGGCGCGGAAGGAGCATCAGCCCAGTTTCATCGAAGCGGTGACCTACAGATACAAGGGGCACTCGATGAGCGATCCCGCCACCTACAGGACCAAAGAGGAGTTGCAGGAGTACAAGGACCAAGACCCGATCCTGATCCTTAAGGCGGAGATGCTGAAATCAGAACAGCTCAGCAACGAAGAGTTTGACAAGATCGATGCCGAATGCAAGCGCATCAGCAACGAGGCCGCCCAATTCGCCGAAGACAGTCCACAGCCGGCGATCGAAACGATGTACGAAGACATACTGGTGTAAGGGAGGAGAGGGATGCCTGTTATTGCCTTTCGTCAAGCCCTGAGAGACGCGATGGATGAGGAGTTGGCCCGGGATCAGAACGTCATCCTGATGGGCGAGGAGGTGGCCCAGTACAACGGGGCCTATAAAGTCAGCCAGGGCCTGCTCGACAAATACGGTCCCGATCGGATCATCGACACCCCGATCACTGAAGAGGGATTCACCGGCGCAGGGATCGGAGCCGCACTTGTCGGCCTGCGACCGATTGTGGAATGGATGACCTTGAACTTCTCCGCCCAGGCCTTCGACCAGGTTCTGAACAACGCCGCCAAGATGCTGTCCATGTCCGGCGGCCAGCTCAAGGTGCCCATCGTGTTCCGGGGTCCCAATGGGCCGGCGGAATACCTGTCAAGCCAACACTCCCAATCCTTCCAGGCTTTTTACACCCACATTCCCGGAATCAAGGTGGTGGCCCCGTCCACTCCCTACGATGCCAAAGGGATGCTGAAATCGGCGGTCCGGGATGACAACCCGGTGATCTTCCTCGAGACTGAGATGATGTACGGCTTGAAGGGAGAGGTCCCGGAGGAGGAGTATCTCGTTCCCCTCGGCAAGGCGGAGATCAAACGAGCCGGGGAGGAGGTAACCCTGATCAGCTTCTCCAAGCCGATGCAGACGATTTTGGAGGCGGCCGATGTGCTGGAAAAGGAGGGTTACAGCGCCGAGGTGATCGACCTGCGATCTCTGCGGCCGCTGGACGAGGAAGCGGTCTATTCATCCGTGGTCAAGACCAACCGCTGCGTCATCGTCGACAACGATTGGCCCATGGCCAGTTTCGGCTCGTACCTGGGCTGGTTGATCTCGAAGAACTGCTTCGACAGTCTCGATGCCCCTGTGGAAATGGTAGCCATGGAGGATGTCCCCATGCCGTACAACCACGCTCTGGAGTTGGCTGTTCAGCCATCGGTGGAGAAGATCGTGGCCGCGGCCAAACGGGTGATGTATGTATAGAGGAGAGCAAGCGAATGGCTGAGCAGGTATTGATGTTGGCTCTCTCCCCCACGATGGAGGAGGGAACGATCGTTACTTGGCATAAAAAGGAGGGAGATTCGATCGCCCAAAGCGATATCCTCTGCGAGGTGGAGACGGACAAAGCCACCATGGAGTACGAGTCTGTCAATGAGGGTACCCTGCTCAAGATTCTGGTTTCCGACGGCGGACAGGCCAAGGTGGGAGATCCCATCGCCGTGGTCGGCGAACCCGGTGAAGATATCAGCGGACTTGACAAGGCGGCGGAGCGGAAGGCAGAACCCGCTGCAGCCACGGCGCAACCGGCAGCCCCAGAGCCCGCCGCCCCGCAGCCGGCCGCCCCGCAGCCGGCCGCCCCGCAGCCGGCCGCCCCGCAGCCGGCCGCCCCGCAGGTCTCGGCTGGGCAGCTCAAAGCCTCCCCGCTGGCCCGAAAGATGGCTACGGAGCACGGCATCGATATGCGTGTCCTTCAGGGCAGCGGTCCGGCGGGGCGGATCGTAAAGCGGGACATCGAAAAAGCTCTCCGGCAGGTAGCCTCTCGCGGACCTGCGGAAGCGGTCGGGATCCAGGGACCAGCGGGTCCGGCGTTTATCCCAACAGCGGCCGGCCCTACGGCGAAGGACGAGCGGATTCCCCTTTCGGGGAAACGCAAGATCATCGCTCAGCGTTTGGCGGAGTCCAAGTTTTCCGCTCCCCACTACTACCTGCGCATCGATGTGGACGCGGGGGCGATGATGGCGGCCCGGCAGCGCCTCAACGCCCGCCTTCCCAAAGATCCCGTTGGAAAAGTGTCCCCCAATGCCTTTCTGATCAAGTTTGTTGCGGAAACGTTGAAAAAGTATCCCGTGGTCAACTCAAGCTGGCAGGGTGATGCAATCCTGCGGTTCGGGAAGATCGACATCGCCCTGGCCGTCGCCCAGGAGGACGGGCTGATCACTCCGGTAGTGCGGGACTGCGGGGCCAAGGGGATCGTTCAGATCGACAGGGACCTGAAGCTCTTGATCGACAAGGCCCGCAACAACAAGCTGACTCCGGAGGAGTACAACGGAGCGACTTTCACCATCAGCAGTCTCGGCACCTCGGGAATCCTCGAATTCACCGCCATCATCAATCCCCCCGGATCGGCGATCCTGGCGGTGGGGCGGATTCACAACGCTCCCGTTGCCGGCGAAGACGGTACGATCAGCGTCCGATCGCAGATGATCCTGACCCTGTCCTGCGATCACCGGGTCATCGACGGTGCCGTCGGGGCGGCTTTTTTATCGGATTTGAAAGCGTTTATTGAATATCCAATAGATCTTTTGTACTAGAAAATCGACCGGGGGAGAAACAGTGGTGTGCGGAGATGCACCAGCTGCCCGATTTTTTTTGAAATCGAGGAGATAAACATGGCCAATTACGACTATGACCTGCTCGTGCTCGGGGCCGGCCCCGGAGGCTATGTAGCCGCCATCCGGGCCAGTCAACTGGGGATGAAAGCGGCGGTCATTGAAAAGGATAAACCGGGTGGGGTCTGCCTCAATATCGGCTGCATACCCTCTAAAGCACTGATTCATCAGGCGGAGCTGATGCGTTGCGGAAAGGAACTGGAGGAGATCGGAGTCAAAGTCGACGCCTCCGGGTTGGACTACGGAAAGGTCTTGGCCTTCTCCCGCAAGGCGGCGGATACGCTGTCCCGCGGTGTAGGATACCTCCTTAAGAAGAACAAGATCGACCTGATCGGCGGGCAGGGGGTAATCACCTCGGCCCACGAGATCGAGGTCAAAGGGCATGGGAAAGTTACGGGCAAGAATCTGCTCGTCGCCACAGGTTCCAGACCACGGTCGATTCCCGGTTTTGACTTCGATGAAAAGACGGTGCTTTCATCCACCGCGGCTCTGATGCTGGAGAAGCTGCCCAAGCGGGTCTGCGTGCTGGGAGGGGGTGCCATTGGTGTGGAGTTTGCCCACATCATGAACGCTTTCGGTGTAGAGGTGCATCTGGTGGAGATGCTGGATCACCTGCTGCCCCTTGAAGACGAGGAAGCTGTGGAGGTACTACTGCGCTCGTTCAAGAAGAGGGGGATCAAGATCTACACTTCCACGAAAGCTACTGGGTATAAGAAGAGCGGCAAGGTCGTAAAGATCAGCCTGGAGGGCAAGGAGGGAAAACAGGATCTCGAGGTGGACCAGATCCTCCTGGTCGTCGGCAGGGTACCGAACACGGACGGTATCGGTTTGGAGTCACTCGGTATCAAGCTGGAGAAGGGCTTCGTCCCGGTGGGCGACTACTACCAGACCTCGGTGGCGGGGGTCTATGCCATCGGGGATGTGGTCAACTCACCGATGTTGGCTCATGTAGCCTCCAAGGAGGGGGAGATCACCGCGGAGCATTTGGCGGGGCATCAGACCCCTGTCAAACTTGATCCCAATGCCATCCCCGGTGCGGTCTACTGCGAGCCCCAGTTGGCCAGCTTCGGATATACGGAGAAGGCGGCCAAGGAAGCGGGTCTGAAGTTCGAAAAGGCGGTGTTTCCCTACCGCGGTGCGGGGAAATCTGTGGCTATCGGCAAGACCGAGGGGCTTCTGAAGCTGCTGGTGGAAGCTGAGACCCGGGAGATCCTGGGTGCCCACGTGGTGGGTGCCGAGGCGACCGAGCTGATCCACGAGATTCTGCTGGCCAAGACCGCGGAGCTCCTTCCCGAAGACATCGCAGTGATGACCCATGCCCATCCCACCCTCTCGGAGGGGGTGATGGAAATGGCCCGCATGGCCGAAGGCTGGGCCATTCACGTTTAAGAGGGACCGCAAGCTTCACCCATGAGCCTGATTGATCTATCCGGACAAAACGCCCTGATCACCGGAGCCGCCAAACGGGTCGGCCGGGTCATTGCATCTTCATTGGCTGACAGGGGCGTGAACATCGTCGCCCACTACAATACCTCCCGGGCTGAAGCGGAGTCTCTGACCGTTGAGCTGAAAGAGCGCGGCGTCGGCGCCTGGGCGCTTCAAGCCTCCTTGGACGATCCCGATCAAATCGAGGGGATGTGGCGGCGGGCGCTGGATTCCGTACCCGGGGGACAGCTCTCCATTCTGGTGAACAATGCCTCGATCTTCCCATCGGACACTCTGAGTACTCTCGGTTTGGAGGCTCTGGAACAGAATCTGAGCATCAATGCCCTGGCACCTCTGCGGTTGATCCGACTCTTCGCCGACCAGGAGCGACCGGGTTGTGTGGTTAATCTTCTTGACAGCCGGATCGGCGGCTACATGAAAAAGCACGTTTCCTACGCCTTGAGCAAACGCATGCTCTTCGATCTTACCCGCATGCTGGCCCTCGAGCTGGCCCCGCGGGTTCGGGTCAACGCCGTGGCTCCGGGGATGATTCTTCCTCCGGAAGGGGAGGGTGGGGAGGCGCTGGAGCGGCTGGCCGCCCGGGCACCCCTGGGTCGCTGGGGCGAGCCGGAGGACGTTGCCGGCGCGGTGATATTCCTGCTAAGAAATAACTATCTCACCGGCCAGGTCATCTTCGTGGACGGGGGAGCCTTCATCAAGGAGGACTTGTATGGCTGAACCCCTGGACAAAATCTTCCTGAAAGAGCTGCGGGTCGCCTGCAGCATCGGCACCCGCCCGGAGGAACGAAGACGCAGCCAGGAGATCGGGATCGATGTCTGCCTGCATCTGGATCTGGAGGAGCCGGGACGCACTGACAGGCTCGAAGATACGGTGGACTACAGCCGCCTGGCCGGCGAGATCACGGCCATGGCGGAGGGCTCCTCCTTCCAGTTGCTGGAGCGGCTGGCCGAAGAGGTAGCCGCGCTCGCTCTGGCCCATGCCAAGGTGGAACGGGTGGAGGTCAAGGTGAGCAAACCCCATGCCCTGCCCAGGGGCCGGGCTGCGGTCGTCGAGATCATTCGCGACCGAAGCTCGAGCAAACGCCCGATGGGGTTCGGCCGCTTCGTTTGATTGCCGGGCCGGACAGCCATCAGGATTATTTGCCGGCTGGTGGCCACGGCAATTATGTGGATCGACGTCCTCCCAACCACCGTTGAAATGATTCTTGACTTTCCATCGATGGTACGCCGTCAAGAAGACCGGCAAGACCAATAGCTCCGGCAAGATCAGGCCAGTGAACACCCCGACCCTTGCCGACAAGACGCCAATTGTTTCGTTCGTCCGCTGTACCCCGTAACAACCGCGGAAACCAACTTAACGGGACCGATATGGTTCGCCCATCATCCAGATCCACCGTTAAGGTATCATCGGTTACTCTGACGGCATGCGCCAAGGTGGTTTCATTCCTCGTGATGAAAGTACTCATTCCACCTCCTCAGCAGCAATTGCTGCTTGTCATCAATAATCCTCAATATCTTGTTGATCTCGGTTCTAGTGAATCCACAGTTGTCCTGAAGCCGAACAGGATCGAGCTAAACCTTTGCCGTATGATCGCCCCGTTCAATGTGAGTATGCGGCGGCTCCGGCCGGTCGCTCGAA
>Ga0114922_10005941_pt1 | contig 11217 bp, 10 predicted proteins | sample AartaG_FD_100975 | JGI IMG/M metagenome (GOLD analysis project Ga0114922, IMG submission 100975) | Deep subsurface microbial communities from Aarhus Bay to uncover new lineages of life (NeLLi) - Aarhus_00045 metaG | ecosystem: Environmental > Aquatic > Marine > Oceanic > Sediment | place...
CAGAAATAAGTACGGTGTCCCCAGATATCAGATATACCACAGATATACCAGATTTTGTCATTCCTTCGCAGCGATCAAGGACAGGTCTGAATCCCGATTTATCGGGGTGAAGAATCTCAAATCCACGCACAGGATCGAGATTCTTCGCTGCGCTCAGAATGACACCGCGCTTTTCGACAGAGCATAAGAGTGCCTAACTCCGAAACTCGACCCTGCTTCGCCCTAGCTACGCAGCGGCGTGAATCCGAAACAAATTCAAATGACCGACAATCACTAACCAGTTTTTATTTCAGCTTCGATTTCACTACGGAAAGCAGTATGTCGTTATTGATCGGTTTTTGAAACACGCCGCTCAGGCCTAATTCGCTGAAGTTGATATTCAGATTCAAATTGTCGCCGATCGAGCTGAGGATATACACCGGCGCCGTGTTGCCTTCGGCCTTGAGCCTGGTGACAAAACTCGTGCCGGCGTCAATTTCTTCCATCATCAGGTCGCAGATAATCAAATCCGGTTGATATTCCTGATAGCGTTTCAGGGCTTCCTCGCCGCTTTGTGCCGTGACGACTTTATACTCATTCGCTTCCAGCACCAGTTGCAGACATTCCAGGATATCCGGATCGTCATCGATACACAAAATCACATATTTTCCATCTTGCATGGCATGTCTCCATCATATATGTCTTCCTCGTCGCCCTGAATGGCTTCCAGGTCGGTTGCAAATTGCTCGAAGTTTCGATTCCGGATCACCGTCAGCATCGACTGCAGCGCCAACGCCAAATTCTGCCGGGCTCGTGCCGACAACGTCTCGCCGAACTCGTTATACTCATACCCCCGGATCCCCAACGCATAGCTCTGCGGACTATGGGCGAAAAGCTCCTGTGTCATCGCCAGGATATTTTCCGGGTCCAGGCTGTGACTCGAGAACGACAGCGCCGGTATCGCGGTAAGTCTATGGAAGAAAAACGGCTCGCATCCCTGGACGGCGGCGTCGGCGAAAATTACGACGTCGTACTCCGCCGCCGCCATGGCGTCTTCCACCGTCAGTTGATAATCGATGTCAACCGTAATCCCCGGCAGATGCATAGCCTCCAGCGCCTCTCCGAACGCTGCGCCGAGACCGTCGTCGAGTCGGCCCGGATTGCCGTAACAGATCACCAAGATTTTGCTCAATTGGTTGTCCAACGTGGGTTGAAAATCCTAATTTCTACATACTAAATTCTAAACAAATTCCAAGTTTCAAAATTCAAATATTAAAACAGCATATTATATATAGTCGTAGAGCAGGTTGTGCCTACCATTTTTATCTCGTAAAGGTGAGCGATGCACACCCTACCGCTACTGTCATTCTGAGCGAAAGCGAAGAATCTTCTTCCTTCCAAGGATTGAGATTTTTCGGCCTTGGCCTCAGAATGACTTTTTATCCTTTGGTTTTTCGGTCCACGATATTGCCTTCGTGATCGAATAGTTCGACGATCAGCGGCATCCGGCCCATGGCGTGCGTCGCACACGACAGGCACGGATCGTAGGCCCGAATCGCCACTTCGATATGGTTCAGCAGACCTTCGGTGATTTCCGGTTTCCCGGACAAATCATCCTGGGCTACTTTTCGTACGGCCCGGTTCATCGGTTCGTTGTTGCTGGTCGTCGAGACGATCAGGTTCGCCATCGTGATCTGGTCGTTTTTGTCCACGCGATAATGATGAAACAGGGTGCCCCGCGGCGCTTCAATAATCGCGACGGCTTCTTCGCGGCGGTCGCCTTTGACGAGCAGGTCCCGGCCCTGGAGGTCGGGATCGTGTAAGAGATTCTGCATCATCTCGCAGGAATACAGCAGTTCGATCATCCGGGCCCAGTGATAGGCCATGGTGATATTGTTGGGTTTGTCTTTGGATACGGCCATGAACTCCTTACGCTCGGCTTCGGCGATCGGGGTATCAAAGAAATCGCAGTTGTTCACCCGTGCCAGCGGTCCCACGCGGTACCAGCCGTTTTCCGGTCCGATGGATTTTATGAACGGGAACTTCATATACGACCAGGAGCGAACTTCCTCGGCAATATATTGCAGGTACTCCTGATTGTCCACGTGATCGAAGATCAGGTTGCCTTCGGCGTCTTTGGCCCGCAGGCCGCCGTCGTAAATATCGTACGCTCCGTCATCACGGACGATGCTTAGATGGTTCGAGTCAAATGAGCCGAACGGCGCCAGGGTTTCCAAATTCTCAATCGTGTAATCCTTGGCGATTTTTACCGCGCCTTTGGACCACTCAATCATTTGGTCGATGTCTTTGAGCAGGGCGTCTCGTTCTTCGATCGACAGGTTCTTGTTAATGCCGCCCGGAATGGCGCCGGTGCCGTGGATTTTTTTTCCGGCGGTGGCTTTAATCACTTCCTGGCCAAATTTCCGCATCATCACGCCCTGGACCGCAAGGTCCGGGTATTTCGCCGCTACGCCGATAACGTTGCGAATCGAAACGTCCGCATCGAATCCGAACAATATGTCCGGGGAACTCAAGTGGAAAAAGTGCAGTGCGTGCGATTGGAAAAACTGACCATGGTGCATCAGCAGTCGCATTTTCAGGGCCGTCGGCGTCAGGTTCTCGCCTCCGACGATGCGGTCCATCGCCTTGGCCGCCGCCACATGATGACTCACCGGACAGATGCCGCACAGTCGCTGGACCAACACCGGGACCTCCCAGTACAGTCGGCCCTGAATAAACCGCTCGAAGCCGCGGAACTCCACGATGTGCAGCCGTGCCTGTTTAACCTGATTGTGCTCATCCAGCAGCAGCGACACCTTGCCGTGCCCTTCCACACGGGTCACCGGCTCGATCGTTATTCGTTTGAGATTATTATTAGCAGTCAAGGCACTCTCTCCTTAATCCTATATAATCTATCGGGCGCCATGCCCACGTCTTCGTGGGCATGCTAGCTATCAACAACCACATGCCCACGTCCGAAGACGTCCGTGGGCATGGCACCCAGCTTCTGGATTCTGTATCCCTTTTTTTCTTAATCATATTTAACCAGCTCATACGGCAGGTCCAGCGGTTTGTTATTCAAGAGTGCTACCAGCGCCTCCCAGATGGTATCGGCCGGGGGCGGGCATCCTTGCAGGTGATAGTCGATCTTCACGACCTCGTGACAGGGATACACTTTGTTTAGTAACAGGGGGATTTCTGGGTCGTTGGGGATCTGACTGCTGGGATTATGGACCGACGGTCCGTTGAGGTACGCCTCATCCAGGCATTCCTGCAGTGGGATGTTGTTGCGCATCGCCGGGATGCCGCCCAGGATGGCACATTCGCCCAGGGAGATTAGAATATCGCAATTCCGGCGGAATGCCTGTAAAACGGCAACATTATCTTCGTTGGCGCATCCGCCTTCGATCAGCCCTATTGCACAACGTTCGCTGAATTCCTTGATGTCGTTTATCGGCGATTTGTGGAAATCCACCAGCTCGACGAGTTTCAGAATCCGGTCATCAATATCCAGCATGGACATATGGCAGCCAAAACAGCCTGCCAGGGATGTCGTTGCAATTTTCGGCTTTGACATTCTATGTTTCCTTATTGGCTCTATGGTTTATCCGGTCGTCGTTTGTTTTTCTTCAATCTCCGATCCGATCGGTTTGTGATCGTAAATCCGCTTACCGATGGGCACCTTGTAGCCTTCGTGCTTGGCCATCAGGGCGCCCACGGGACAAATCGAGATTGCTTTATCCGTGACGTTCGCTTCCGTATCCGCCAGTCGGGCTTCGGCATTAACGGCGATACGTTTTTCCGTACCCCGGCCCACGAATTCGAATACGCCCTTACCGTCCAGGTCCCGCGAGGCCCGCACGCATCGGGCGCACAGGATGCAGCGGTTGCGGTCGATGAAGATGTCCGGGTGCGAAGCATCTATGTCGCGATTCGGGAATTGATACGGATACTTCGGCGCCATAATCCCGAATCGATAGGCAAGCGCCTGCAGTTCGCAGTTGCCGCTCTTCTCACAGTACATGCAATAGTGATTGCCCTCGACGAACAGCATCTCGATCAGGTTCCTGCGAAAGTGGTTCAGCTTTTCGGTGTTGTTTTCCACCATGATCCCCGGTCCGATCGGCTGGGTGCAGGCCGACTGCGGGCGGCCATTGACAAACACCGTACATATCCGGCAACTCCCGAAGGGAACCAGGTCTTTATGGGCACAGAGACGCGGGATATAGATTCCCGCTTCGTCGGCGGCCTGCATGATCGTTTGGCCCGGCTTGCCTTCTACTTCCACGCCGTCGATGGAAAACGTTATTGTGTCGCTCATGCTTCTATCCTTATTGTTTAGGCAACTTCCTCCCCGTCAATTTTTACCAGAAAAAAAGCGTTTCAGGTCCCCTCCCTTACGGTCGGGGCTTTGATAATTTAATATATTTCGGATTGCCTTACTCCTTAAAGTGAACGGATTCTCTTTGCGCAATGGAAGCGGCTTGCTGCATCGCGGCATGGATATCGAACGTCGGCTGCATACCCGGTTCCGGTTCCTTCAGACGAGATTCATATTCCGCCCGGAAATTTTTCAAAGACGTCAGGACCGGATTGGCCGAGGTCTGCCCTAAACCACAGCGACTGGTAGTAATTATGGTTTGCCCCAGGTCCTCCAGATATTCCAGGTCCGCCGGTTCGCCCCTGCCGGCACGAATCTCTCGAATTTTCTGCAGCAGCAGAACATTTCCCACCCGGCACGGCGTGCAATACCCGCAGCTCTCTTCGACAAAGAATTCCATGAATTTTTCTACGACGCCGAGGATGTCGCGATTCGGACCGAAGATCATTATCGAACCGCCTGTCGCCAGGTCGTCGTAGCAGATGGTTCGTTTATAATCATCCGGCCCGATCAGTTGTCCGCTCGGACCGCCGACCTGAACGGCTTTGGCATCTTGAGCTCCTACCAGCTTCAGTAATTCCACCACGGAAATACCGAACTGTACTTCATACACGCCCGGCTGTTTGCAATCGCCTGAGATGCTCAATAATTTTGTGCCCGGACTGCCCTTGGATCCCTTATCGGCGAACCAGGCCGGTCCGCGATTCAGGATTCGCGTCACGCAGCAGAAGGTCTCGACGTTATTGACCGTCGTCGGATTATGGAGATATCCTTTTTGGGCCGGGAAGGGCGGTCGGTTCTTGGGATCGCCCCGTAATCCTTCGCAGGAACTGATCAGGGCCGTTTCTTCCCCACAGATATAAGCCCCTGCCCCCATTTGAACTCGAATGTCAAAATTAAATCCTTCCTTACCGAAAACGGTATTCCCTAAAAGACAGGCCTGCCTTCGCTCCTGAAGCACGTTCTCTAAAAACGCCCGCAGATAAGCGTATTCGCCTCGCAGATACAGGATGCCCGTATCGGCCCCGATCGCATACCCGGCGATCGTCATACCCTCGAAAAGCATGTCCGCCTGTTCGGTGAGCAAAACCCGGTCCTTGAACGTGCCAGGCTCTCCTTCGTCCGCATTGCAGATGACGATTTTTTTGTCGCCCGGGGCGGCCCGGGTGAATTCCCATTTCATCCCGGTCGGGAACCCCGCGCCGCCGCGGCCCCGCAGTCGGGCCGTTTTTACATACCGTATTACCTCTACCGGACTCATCGCGATCGCCCGCCGCAATGCTTCTCCGTTCGGCAGGGGATCAAAAAACACCGGCCCCTTCTTCCGCACGTTATTATGAACGCCCGACTGCACCAACTCGTGGGCATTATTGCCGTCGCCCAGCTTCCCGACGAGTTTTTTCGGATCCGGATCGGACTTGAGCTTACTTACAATCTCACGAACCTTGTCGCTGGAGAGATAGGTGATGACTTCATCGTTAATGAGCGCCGCCGGCGCCTGATCGCACATCCCGATGCAAGGGGTGTATTCCAGCGTAATCAAGCCGTCCGGGGTCGTCTGGCCGAAGTCGATCCCCAACTCTTCTGAAAAGACCTGGGCCACCTGTTCCATCCCCACCATCTCGTCGATAATATCATTGCACAGACGGATGACCACTTTGCCTTTCGGCCGGTCGGATAGAAAGGCATAGAACGACGCCACACTCTCCACTTCCACCCGATGGACGTTTACCTCTTTGGCGATCAGGTCCAGCGCCTCGCCGCTGATATAGCCGCACTGTTCCTGCACGCCGCGCACGATATCCATCATTCTCGTTCGATCTTTATTGCTTTCGGCACAGATCGACTTGATTGTTGCTGCCAGATTTTCCATCGTTTATTCCTCGGTCGTTGTTCCGCCGGTTCTTATATACAACGAATCTATAATGGTACAACTAACTGCCATATTTTTCCATGTATTAACGAAATTTTTGGTAAGCCCAACCACCCCTGGCCTGTGACGTACCTTATCGCGCCCCCGGCTTACCGGAAATCCCCCGACTGGTGAGCTAAATTCCACTAAAATACTTATCAAGTTATTATAGCAACTTGGGAATGAAACCGTACAAAAAATAAGTCCTATCGTTCCCATTTGGCCGGTCCACTTTACACCCGTCAAATTGCTACGTTGCTAACAGCGGGCAGAAAAAACATACAGACATAATGCTGTAAGTTCATAAATATAAATAACTTAGAACTGTAATATTCAGGCTGAAGTTAGTGATACCGTATAAAATATGACGGTTTTTTTAGCTCTTCACTCAAAATTATATCCGTAACCAGCCGCTTAATAGAGCCAATTCCCCTGGTGCAGTTCCCAAACTCCGGCATTAAGCGCGTTATGGACTCCAGCATAATGATAGAAGGCGAGAACCATATTTTATTATCGGTTAGGAAGCCGCCATAATCGGATTCCGTCCCATCCTCCAGATAGCGCGTATTGACCATCGGGTGAAAATACCACACTCATAATCCATTGTTTATGTCCTTCAAAGCAATGTACTTCTTTCCCCGTTTCCAAATCCCACAGACGAACGGTTTTGTCTTGACCGCCGGACAACACTCGCTGTCCGTCTGGTGAAAACGCCACACTCATTACTCGATCCTGATGCCCCTTAAAAGAGTCGGTTTCTTGACCCGTTTTTACATCCCATAAACGTATGGTCCTGTCCCAACTTCCGGAAACAGCTTGGCTATTATCGGGAGAAAGAGCTACGCAAGTGACCTGATCCGTATGTCCTTTAAAACAACGCAATTGTTTCGCGCTTGGTACATCCCACAATCGGATTGTTTCGTCAAAACCACCGGCAGTAAGGATGTAGTGACCATCACTAGAAAAGTCAATATCGAAAATCCCCATGGTATGGCCTTGATAACATCTTACTTCCTTTCCTGTTTCCACTTCCCATAGACGAATTTTGGAGCCGTTTTTCCCCCGTCTATCACTGCCGGAGGCGACGTAGCGTCCGTCCTGGGAAAAAGTAGCACACCAAACATTAAATTCATGTTCCTTAAATTGACGTACCTCTTTACCTGCATCTGTATCCCAGAGGCGTACTATATGTGTTTCATCGCCCGAGTTGGTTCGACAGGATACCGCCAGTCTCCCATTGGGTGATATAGCTACACGAAACTCGCTTTTGCCGAATCGGCGTATTTTTGTACCTGTAACAGTGTTCCATATACAAAGACCGTTATCGCCTCCGGATACCACGTATTTTGCATCTGGGAAAAAGCCTACGCTATATACTCCCGGTTCTGAGATGTAACGAATCTGACCAATCCCCTCATCGACGGAATGGTATGAATTTGCAGAGGATTGTTTTGATATGGTTTTGTTCTTACAACCCGTGAAGGGAAGACATGCCAGTAATAAAATATTGAGTAGTTTCCACTTCATACTTTTAAGTATGGTATAAGAGGTATTATCCGATTGAGTTTTTCATTCTGCAAATTGGATTTTACCGCCAACAATCGTATGCGTTGCCCGGGCCGTCAATTCCCATTTGTGATAAGGGCAGTTTCGGCTTTTGGAGCGGAACGTATTCACATCCACGAACCAGTCGCACCGGGGATCGATAATCGTAACGTCCGCGTCGGCGCCGATGGTGAGAGAGCCTTTGTTGATGCCGAGGATTCGTGCGGGATTGGCGGTCATCATTTCAATCAGGCGCGGCCAATCGATAATTCCCGGTTCGATCAGGGCTTTGACGTATAATCCCAGAGCACATTCCAGGGAGATGATGCCACACGGAGCGGATAGAAATTCCAGTTCCTTTTCACTTTGCAAATGAGGAGCGTGGTCACTGGCCAGACAATCGATCGTACCGTCTTTGACTCCCTGCAATAATGCTTTGATGTCCTGCTCGGTGCGTAACGGCGGATTCACCTTGTAATTCGTGTCGTACGTCGTGCAGGATTCATCCGTCAGCAGCAGGTGATGGGGCGTCGCCTCACAGGTTACCTTCCAGCGGCGTTCTTTGGCCTGGCGAATCAGATCGACCGAACCGGCGGTCGAAACATGTTGGGCGTGATAGCGGTTGCCGGTCTGCTTGATCAGTTGGATATCGCGATGGAGCATCAGCTCCTCCGCCAGTCGATTCATGCCCGGCAATCCGAGTACGGTCGCATGGTACCCGGCATTCATGCACCAACGACCGGCCAACGAATCGACCTGGCAATGTTGGCAGACGGGTTTGTCGAACATACTGGCATATTTCAACGCGCGCTGCATGACACTGGCGTCTTGTACGCCGTTTCCGTCGTCGGTAAAGGCGACGACTCCGGCGCGTACCATTTGTCCCAGTTCGGCCATTTCTTTACCGGCGCGGCCTTTGGTTATGGCGCCGGCGGGAAATACGTTGCAAATTCCCGCTTCCGCGGCCTGGCGATAGATAAAATCCACGGTGGATTCATTGTCGATAGGCGGATCCGTGTTTGGCATACATACTACCGATGTAAATCCGCCTGCTACGGCCGCCGCCGAACCGCTGGCGATTGTCTCTTCCTCCTCGTCGCCCGGTTCGCGCAGGTGCACGTGCATATCAATCAGGCCCGGTACAACGATCTGGTTTGCTGCGTCAATACTCTGAACGTTTGGTTTGGAACTTTTGAATTGACCTACCCGGTCAATTTTTCCGTTGCGAATCAAGACATCCGCCACCGCGTCCAGATGGTTGGCCGGATCAATTACGCGACCGTTTTGTATCAGTAATTCCGCCATAAACTTTGGTTCTCAGTTTTTTTATCCGCAGATTACGCAGATTTTCGCAGATTCAAATTTCCTTTTTTGCCACGAAGTAACACGAATATTCACGAATTCAATTTTCTTCTGTCTTTCTTTTGCCTTTTCACTTTTCTTCTTGCTGTCAACTGTTGACTGGGGACTGTTGACTTTTATTCACCCCTTTACTCATTTACTCATTTATGTTTCGCTGCGGCCTGATTCACCAGAAACAGTACGGCCATTCGTACCGTCAGTCCGTTCGTGACCTGCCGGAGAATGGTGCTGTTGGGTCCGTCGGCAATTTCGCTGTCCAGTTCCAGACCGCGATTAATGGGACCGGGGTGCATAACCAGGACATCGGGCTTGGCTCGCTTCATCCGCTCTACGGTCAACCCGAACAATCGGGTATATTCGCGTACCGAGGGGAACAGAGAAGCCTCCGCCCGCTCGAACTGCACACGGAGCATGTTCAAGGCGTCCATGTCGCCGATGATCTCATCAAAATCGTGACAGACCGTAACGGGCAGCTTTTCTACGGACGAGGGCATCAAGGTCGGCGGTCCGACCAGGAAGACTTTGGCGCCCAGGGTATGCAATCCCCAGATATTACTTCGGGCCACGCGCGAGTGAGCGATGTCGCCGACAATCGCAACCTTTAAGCCGGCCAGGTCTTTGCGTAGTTCGCGAATCGTAAAGATATCCAATAATCCCTGGGTTGGGTGCTCGTGATAGCCGTCGCCGGCATTGATGACGCAGGCATCCACGCATTGGCTCAAGAGATACGGCGCCCCGCCGGCATTATGGCGGATGATGATTATGTCGATACCCATCGCCTCCAGGTTCTTGGCTGTATCGCGCAGCGTCTCGCCCTTGGAAACGCTGGAGCCTTTGGCAGTGAATTCCAGCACGTCCGCACTCAAACGGCTTGCCGCCAGTCGAAAACTATTCCGCGTTCGCGTACTGTCCTCGAAGAACAGATTGACCACCACCTTGCCGCGTAAGGCCGGTGCCTTTTTAATCGAACGGCGGGAAATATCTTTGAAACCTTCGGCCGTATCGAGGATATGCACGAGTTCCTCACGGCTCAATTCCCTTAAATTCAACAGGTGTTTCCGCCGCTAAATGAAAGGCTTTGTTTTGTCGCGACTATCTTTAATCATCTACTCTTTGTCTCACCACTCACAACTCACCACTGACAACTATTCCAATACTACTTCTTCTTTCTCATCCACCTCCCGCAGATAGACACGTACACGCTTATCGGCGGGTGCGTCCATGATCTTACCGACGTAGTCGGGTCGAATCGGCAGTTCCCGCTGGCCGCGATCGATCAAAATCGCCAATCGAATCGCCCGTGGTCGACCCAGGTCCGCCAGGGCATCCAAGGCCGCCCGTACCGAGCGTCCCGTGTTCAATACGTCGTCCACCAGAACGATCAGGCGATCATCGATATTAAAGTCGATTTCCGTCGCGCGAACAATCGGCTGGGCAGCTCCCATTTGATTCAGATCATCGCGATACAGGGTGATATCCAGCGTGCCGCATTCGATGGGCTCAGTGTAGCGCTGGGCCAGCTTGCTCTGCAATCGCTCCGCGATCATCTGTCCGCGCGTACGAATCCCCACCAGCGCCGGCGTCACATCCGCCGGGATATCCCCGACAATCTGCTCGACCAGGTCGTCGATTCGCTCAGCAATTTCTTTCTCGTCGAGAATGACTTGCACGCTAATACCTTTATCCTGAAGCGAGGAACGGCATTTCGTCGTTTACCTATACCTTCATACGCCATATTCATTTGACTTTCATGGCAAAGTCTAGCAGTATCGAAAGGGGGATTCAAGCTAGTAGTTGCCGAAATATTTTTCTTTTTGGCTCCTCACAAGAATTTGTGCATGATCTCCATCTCCGGAATGCGTTTTTCGCATTTTGGGCTACCAGCAGGATAAGGAAAGGGCTCGGATATACCAAACCCTACCTGCTGTTTAGCCACCGGACTCGGCGCTCGGGTTGCACGCCTGCAGAGCCCTATCCTCCGGTCCGGCAAGAAGTTATGTTAACATCTTCCTTGTGAAAATCAATAGGTTCTTTAGGA
>Ga0114922_10005942_pt1 | contig 11217 bp, 15 predicted proteins | sample AartaG_FD_100975 | JGI IMG/M metagenome (GOLD analysis project Ga0114922, IMG submission 100975) | Deep subsurface microbial communities from Aarhus Bay to uncover new lineages of life (NeLLi) - Aarhus_00045 metaG | ecosystem: Environmental > Aquatic > Marine > Oceanic > Sediment | place...
AGCCGCGATGGGATCCGATTTGTCCTCATGAAGGATGACCTCGAGTCCGTTATCGAGGACATACTTTTCATAATCGATCTTGAGTTCCTTTTTGAAACTGCACCCCCCGAATACCAATATAATGGCGAGCAGGGCGATGGCGATTCTTGATGGTGTACGCATGACGCCTCCTTTTAATCAATTATATTTTGGGAAAAATAATGCGGATGTTTGCGGAGTACAGTATAATGACTTTTGTTCCTTTTGTCAAGGGGATTCTGGGGTGATGAAATTTCTTGTATTGTTGTTATAAATTATTTATCTTTGATATTGGCGGGAATTAAATTAAAAATATAGTTGGATAAATATGTCAAACTTTTCTATTTTACTTGCAGCATTATTGCCAGTTTTAGGAATAATTATTGGCGCAACACTCCAATATTTATACTCACGTTCTTCTGAAATCCATAAACAACACTATATTTCTAAAAGTCAGGCATATATAGATTACCTACAATGTGTTGCTGAACTTGCCAATATTGCAAAGTTTCAAAAAAATTATAAGCGTAACGAACTTTTATCAAAAACTGCTGATGCTAAAACTCGAATATGTATCTATGGTTCAAAATCTGTTGTAGAAGCTTTAGCTAATTTTGAAAAATCTGGTGCAAGAATTGACAATCATGAATCTGCTGAAAAATTTTTATTAGTTTGTCAAGAAATGAGAAAGGATGGTTTGGGTAAAAAATCTGAGTCAACAATAAAAGATTTGGGTTTTGTGCTGTTTGGATTTAAAGGGAGTAAAGATTATAAAATAAATTAAGGGTTATAATATATTGATTTTAAAATTGTAATTACAAGAAATTCAAATTTAAAAGGAAATCGACATGAATAAAAAACTATACGGAAGATATATTATTTCTGATCCAGAAATATGTCATGGAAAACCCACATTCATTGGAACCCGTGTGATGGTCGCAGATGTATTAGAACAAGTTGCAGACGGATTGGATTGGGAGACGATAATTGAGGGGTGGCGTGGCAGTATTAGTAAAGATGCCATAGCCGAAGCTGTTAGTTTGTCCATGAGAGCATTTCTTGAACATGTTGATGAGTATACTCTGGAGTCATCGCCTGTATGAACATTTTAGATGAAAATGTTATTGAGAATCAATGTCAACTCTTACGAAGTTGGCGAATTCATACAGTAAAACAAATTCGTTTTATCTGGTCAGAATAGATTATATCCACATAGTACGTAAAAACATTTATGCTTCACTTTTAAAATATTCAACAAATCGATGATTTCTTTCAGACCGGTCATTCTGGAGAAAACTGATCAGGTCGCAAATTGCGACCACATTTCCGAACTCAAGAATTCGAAATCATTACCCTATGCATTCACCGAATATGGAACGATAATGGGTGCCAGTGTGCTAAATACCGAGCGCGTGCTTGAGGTGAGTGTTTTATAGGTGGCGTTCGTTGAATATGGACGCGGTATTTATGTACTTGATTTTCTAAATTGTGTTCCCAAGCCACGGTTAATAAAAGTGTCATAATTTAAAAAATAGTAACCATGATGAATATGAAGGAATCTTTTAATGCCAAAGGTTATGATTACAGGCACAAGCAAAGGATTTGGATACGAGTTACTCAAGGTATATCTAAAAAATGGGTGGGAAGTATTTCCCTTGGTACGTAATATTACTTCCATTCAATCAACACACAATTATTGACTGGTAATTTTTCAGGAGGGTATGATGAGACAACCAATTTTTAAAAATATTATTATCATTTTAACTTGTTATGTTTTTGTGTTCCCAATTTACTCTGCCGAATTTCACCTCACCTCACCTGATAAACATATTCAGATCAAAATTGATATCAATGATAGAATTACATATTCAGTGGTATACAAAGGGTTGGAATTTATTCAACCTTCATCCATTTCTCTGATTCTCGATGAACATGTGATCATCGGGAGAAAACCCATATTGATCGATCATACCAGGCAGAGCCAGAATGGGAGTATCAAACCCATTGTTCCTCTAAAAGAAAAAATCATCAAAGATCAATACAATGAACTCGTTCTTCATTTTAAAGGGTATTACAGTCTTATTATAAGAGCCTATGACGATGGCATCGCCTATCGGTTTTCAACATCCTTTTCCAGGCAAATCAAGGTATTATCAGAAGAGGTAAGCTTCAATTTTGCTGACGATTATCATGTCTATTTTCCCTCTGAGGATAGTTATATTTCCCATTTTGAAAGGATCTATGAATATCTCAGAGTAAGCGAAATCGGGACTGAACAAATGTGCAGCCTGCCAGCACTTGTTGAAGTAACCAATGGTCCGAAAGTATTAATCACAGAGTCCGATTTGGAAGATTATCCGGGCATGTTTCTCTGTGGTGCTGACACTCCCTCTCTACTTGGTAAATTTCCACGGGTTCCTCTCGATATCAAGCCGGGGCGAAGTCCGGATAGGAGTGAAATTGTTGAAAAACGGGCAGATTATATTGCCCGAACAGAGGGCAAACGTGCATTCCCCTGGCGTGTTCTTGTCATTGCGGAAAAGGATGGAGATCTTATAAGAAGCGAATTGGTTTTTAAACTGGCAAAACCATTACAGCTGGAGCAACCTTCGTGGATAAAACCCGGGAAAGTCTCCTGGGATTGGTGGAATGCCAACAACATTTATGGTGTCAATTTCAGGGCAGGTATCAATACCGAAACGTACAAATATTATATCGATTTTGCATCGCAATACAACATTGATTATGTCATCCTTGCACGAAAGCGTGGCGATGATTGGTATGTCGGAGGTATGACTGACTGGTCACCACGGGAATTTGCTATTGATCTCAATTTTCTGGATGAGGCAAAATATCGTGTCTTCATATATGAAGATGGGATAAATGCGGATCGTTATGCAAGTGATTATTTGAAAACTGAGAAATCCGTATCCCGCGATGATAAATTTAAAATAAAAATGGCGCATGGGGGTGGATGGGTTGCGAGATTAATTCGGGAATGATAAGCAATCATTTTATCCTGTCTAAATGAAGAGATATCTGCATAGCTGGAAATTATTACACAGAGGAGGTGACCCATGAAAGTAAAAAGTGCTATGGCAGTCATTGTAATTATTTTTTTCATGTCTTACTCATCTCTCGAGGGTCAGAAAAAAGGAGCACCCACCACCAGAGAGATGAATTTTCTCTGCTGGCAGGAGTTCCAGGAACTGGTTCCTGAGAAGATCGAAACTGTGCTCCTGCCGGTTGGCTCTATCGAACCTCATGGCGTCATTCCCAATGGCACGGATAACCTTGCCCCGGAAGCGATGAGCAGAGAGATCACCGAACGCTTGAATGCACTGATCGCACCCACCCTCAATTACGGTATGACTAAAAGCATGAAAGCATATCCGGGAGCCGTCTCCATCAATGAAGCAGGATACCGCCTTTTTGTCAGTGATATCATGAGCGGTCTGGCATCCCATGGATTTAAGAACATCATTGTAATGAATGGGCACGGCGGAAACACGACAGTCCTTCGTGAAGTTGCCGGCGACATATCGGATCAATGCCGTGTGCGTATCTTGGTGGTGAACTGGTGGAGTCTCACTTCGGATGAGACATTTGAAGTATTTGGAGAAAATGGGGGACATGCCGGGAATAATGAAACGGCGTATGTCCAGGCCGTGTATCCCGAACATATTCATCCGGAACGGTTTTCGAAAGACATGGCCACACCCAATCCCACGGCAAACGCATACTATGCGGTTCCTGTAGCTTCCTCGATCGGACTCTATGAAGAGGGACAGGGTTATCCGACCTTTGATATAAAGCAGGCGAAATACTATTTTCAGAAGGTAAACGATCGGGTAGCAAAGTTGATCGAGGAGATCATTCGAAAATGGGATATGGCCAAGTTGTACAGATAAAAAAGAAATTCATGAATTAATGGAGGTATGGAAAACCGATATCAAGAAAACATATAAAATGGATCCTGAGATGTTCATATCTGAATTCACCAGGAAAACGGATTTTATATCTTCGATAAAAATACACACACCGAACATATTGGAAGAGTTGAAAGGCATTGCCGATGGCGCTGGCATCGATTTCAATACCATGTATGCTTTCCAACTCGTCGATGAATTTTGGGTTATTGGGCCGGAACTTGTTCAGAATCGCTGTACTTCTTTCGGCGTAAAAAAATCAAAGAAAAACCCGGGTTACACCGCCCAAACCCTGGACATCCCATTTTTCCACGGATATCAGACCTTACTTCACATGAAAGATCCGAAAGACAACATGGAAACGTTTCTACTGACTTTCCCCGGTTTTGTCGGGGCGAACGGGATGAATGACAGACCGGTTTCTGTTTGTGTGAATGAACTCAAGTTCATATTCAGTAATCGTGATTGCAATATCAATAATCGCAGTACCTTTAGTTGCACCATCATGGTTTTGTCGGAAAATCCGGAGCTCCATATCACGGGCGGAAGGCCCGATGAAAATCCCTTTTTGTTATTCAGATTTGAATAGGAAGGAAGATGCGAACCATTCGATTATTCTTTCTCATTGGTTTTTTCCCCATTGTATTGCTGTGGGGAAGGGAGAGTTGGAAGTTATACGACGATTCTCAGGTGGCGGTTGTTGAAATTTCTGTTGATCCTCTATCTTTGATTTGGATGATGCAGAATGTGGAGAGCGACTCCCTTCATTTAGCAACGGTTCATTTTAAAAATGCATGGATCGATGAGACCATTGATTCTGTCGGGCTACGGATTCGAGGCAACACATCCCGGTATTCACAGAAGAAGTCCCTCAAATTGTCGTTCAATACATTTGTAGCGGGACGCCAATTCTATGGGGTGGACAAACTGAATTTGAACGGGGAACACAACGATCCCTCCATCATACGCAGCAAGTTGTGCTGGGATTTTTTTCAGGATATTGGGTTGACTGCCAGCAGGGCGGCTCATGCAGCGGTATATATAAACTGCAATTATGTCGGACTCTATATCTCTGTCGAACATATCGATGATGAATTCCTGCAGAATCATTATTCCGATGATTCAGGAAATCTTTTTAGAGTTCTACAGGGAAAATGTATGCGATTTGTCTTTATGGGAATCAAAATTGGATAGCTTAAAAGCGTTAATCACACCCTGGGCTGAAGCCGATATCTTGAGAACTTTGGATTGGGGATTTACCATAGACGATTTCCACGATTCCTACACTGCCGGACCTTACGAGAATCAACACGTGAAACGGGGTATCAAGGACTTTGGTCAGTACGCGAAACAGTCGTTTGTCCAGTCAAGTTGCGTATATGGACGCCAAACCCAGTGTATATGCCCTCGACTGGTTTCCGAGGAATCCACAGCCGGATGACAGTATCCGTGTGATGGCTTCCGTTTTCAGCAGTCTGGGTTTGAGCGATGTCTCTATTCAATTCCTTCCGGAAGATCTTACTTCGGTTGAAAATTATGCCATGCATTTTCAGCCGGTGTTAAACACAAAGATTGTGGAAGAAGCCGATCGTTGGGTGGGTGTCATTCCCCCGATGGGTGAGGGGGGGTATGGTCATTTTCAAATTTACGTGTCCGATTTAACAGGGCAGACTCAATTTTATCCGAGAAATAACCCTGTGAAAATTCAGTCCTCCGGAGGCTTTGCGGCACAGATCTTTATTAATGAATTCTTAGCACAGAACGACTTAAAAAATACGGATGACGCAGGTGAATACGATGACTGGGTGGAGTTGTATAATCCAACGGCTGAAGATGTTTTCTTGAGTGGAATGTATCTGACTGATGATCCTGATGACCTGACGAAGTGGCAGTTTCCCTTTGGTGGAGTGTGTATTGCTTCTAATGGATATTTGCTGATCTGGTGTGATGGAGATTTGAATCAATCGGGATTGCATACCAATTTTAGACTCAGTGCCGGTGGGGAGTATATTGGTTTGGTAGCCAGCGATGGTGTGACCATCGTCGATTCTCTCACATTCGGCCCCCAATCAGGAGACATTTCTTTTGGCAGAAATCCTGATGGTTCGGATGCATGGACAACTTTTCTTACACCCACACCGGAAGGTCCGAATTCGACCACTCATATCTTAGAAGATAAAAGGATTCCGGAGAGGGTTCAGTTGTATCAAAACCATCCTAATCCTTTCAATCCGGAAACAACCATCCGGTATGACATTCCGGAACGATGCCATGTCACTATTGTCATCTATGACGCACTTGGAAGGCAGATGAAAAATCTGGTCAGTGGGCAGCAGGATGCCGGTACCATGTTCGCTCTTTGGGATGGTACCGATGATTCAGGACGCTCTGTGAGTGCCGGTGTGTATTTGTATCAAATCAGGGCGGGTGAATATAAGCAGACTCGTAAGTTGCTGTTGTTGAGATAAAAATTTATAGACAATACTATAACTTGACTTTTTAACTATTTCCTGCTATCTTTTTAATAAGGCTTTTACCTGTGATTCGTTACAAAAATGATCACCATCTCAAATATTTAGGTTAACGATTGGAAGTCAATCTTATCATCGTCAATGAAATTCGGATCTAATTCGGTGTGAAAATAGTAAAATAGGTTATACGAAACGGATTATGAATGATTTATTGAGATTTGTGCTGAATACGGGTCCGGTAGCGAAAGTTGTTCTTCTCATTCTTGGAATTCTATCGGTCGCATCCTGGGCAGTCACTTTTGAAAAAATCGGATATTTATTAAGGATTGGTAAAGAATCAAAAAGATTTGTTCGTCTTTTCAAAGAACGCGCAGGATGGAATAGCCTGTACAAGGTGAGCCGGTCATTTAAATACAGCCCTTATCCTCAAATATTTAGAAAAGGTTACAGTGAATTGTACGCCTGGAAAAGACAATTTGGGACGGAGATGGGCTCATCTCATGGCTCCAGTCAGAATCCGATCGAGAAATATCCGATCTCTCTAAAGCAAATTATGGAATCTGCCGTAACCGAATCTATGGTAGGAGCGGACAAACATTTGATTTTCCTGTCAATAACCGTAAGTGTGAGTCCCTTTCTGGGATTGTTTGGAACTGTTTGGGGAGTGATGAATGCTTTTATGAGCATCGGTATAAAGGGTTCGGCCGATATCAGTACAGTTGGGCCTGGGATCGCCGAAGCACTCATCACCACGGTTACCGGACTTGCCGTGGCCATTCCGGCATTAGTCGCATACAATCTTTTTGTTGCCAGTTTACGTAAACTGGAAGATCAATTAGATGTTTTTTCATCCGAATTGGTTAGACTGTTTGAGAGAGAAAAAGCGTTATGAGAAAGGACAGATACCTTTCCATTTCGGAAATTAATGTGACTAACCTTGTGGATGTGACTATGGTGCTGCTGATCATCTTCATGATTACAGCGCCTCTTCTTCGTAGTGGAATCGAGGTTAAACTGCCAACATCGAATGCACAAGATCTGAGACCCCGCGAGGGCGTTGTCGTGACACTTACTCGTGATCGTCTGCTCTATGTGAATGACCAGGAAGTCACATCTCGAGAATTCGAATCCCTTCTCCTCAGGAGATATACGGAAAGCGGTAAAAAAATTGTCTTATTGAAAGCCGATGAGGAGATACCCTACGGTCGGGTGATAACTCTGATGGATCAAATCAAGGGAGTTGGGATATCCAATTTAGGTCTGATTGTAGAACCTGGTGAAGAAGAATGAAGATATCCGTTCTTTTTTCGATCCTGATGCATGCACTGTTCTTTACGGCACTCATCGTTATGCCATCGAGGTCACGCTCATTGCCGAGAACGAGGACCGTTTATGAGGTTGAATTGGTCAGTGCTCCACGACTCATAGAGGAAGCGCCTAAGAAAGCCGAGGTCCGGCCTCCTGTACGTCCTCCTGACCCGGCTCCTGTCGTACCCAAGAAAAAGCCAAAGAAAGAAACCAGAGACGCATCCGTTGAGGTTGAAAAAAAAGAAACTTCTGAATCGTTACCGGTAGATTCGGCAGAAATCGCCGGGAGTATCGGTAGTGGTGAAGTGAATGTGGAAACTGAAGATTTCCCGTTCGCGTATTATCTTAATCTCATCCGTTACCGTGTTCGGGAGAATTGGAGGCCGCCATACCAAACTCTCGGAGAAAATGAAAAAATGACCGCAATCGTGGGTTTTCGAGTTTTACGAAATGGTCGTGTTGAAGATATTACTCTGGAAAGTTCTTCGGAGCGATTTTTATTTGACCAGGCGGCACAGAGAGCGATATATGCCATGGGAAAATTACCCCCCCTGCCTGAGGAATTTGGTGGAGAACATCTGTCCGTTCATATAGAATTTGAGTCAGTATGGTGAACAATCTCGAGAAAAAAAGTCCCGTCCTATTTATCATTGGTCTACTCTGTTTATTATCTCCTGAGAGTCGAGCCCAGGATGAAGTGCATATGAAAGTGCGATCTGAAGGATTGCGACGCATCGTCCTGGCGGTCTCACCGTTTCAACCATCTCGACAAACAGATCTGGGGGATCAATTACGTCGAATTATCATCAACGATCTTGAGTTGTCCGGTTTTTTCCAGATAGTCGATTTATCGGATTCAGAAAATAAAGATCTCCTCAATCTTCGATCGATAAGTCGACCTGGCAATTGGGACCTGAACGCAGCCGTACTCCTTGAAAACAACTTTGAATTACGGGGAGGTACCATTTCACTGAACTCCCGTTTACAGGAGTTGCCGACATATCAACAAATCTTCGAGAAGGATTTCAATTCAAGCTTAAGAACCATTCGTCAGCTCGGGCATCGAGTTGCTGATGAAGTGACGTATTATTTAACCGGAGATCCTGGTATTGCCAATACTAAAATAGCCTTTGTTACTGTAGGAAAGACTGCCAAGGAGATCGCCGTCGCGGATTATGATGGATATGGTGTACAGCCCATTACATCCAACGGTTCCCTAAATCTTTCACCATGCTGGGCTCCGGATGGCAAATTCATTGCCTTTACGAGCTATCTGCGAGGTAATCCCGATCTCTATGTGTTGAGATTGTCCGACGGCAGGACAGTGAACGCTTCCAAACAGAATGTTTTGCATAGTGCTCCGGCATGGTCTCCTGACGGGAAAAAGATCGCCATGACTTTGTCGAAAAATGGCAACTCGGATATCTATACAATGGAAGTGAAAGGAGAAAGGATACGTCGTTTGACGAACAATCCTTCCATAGATTCATCCCCTTCGTGGTCTCCCAACGGAAGGGGAATTGTTTTTACTTCCGGACGCAGTGGCACTCCCCAGATCTATATTATGGATAGCGATGGCGGTAGTGTACGTCGACTCACCTTTGAGGGCAGTTATAACGCATCTCCGGTCTGGTCCCCAAGGGGAGATCTCATTGCCTTTGTTTCCCGGGAAAGTGGGAGATTCCAGATTTATACGATTGATGTCAATGGAGAGAATCTGTACCCGGTGACAGACAGCCCGGGGAATCATGAGAATCCTTCGTGGTCCCCGAATGGAATGTGGTTAACGTTTGCATCTAATGGAGAGGGGAAATGGGATATTTATGTCGTCCATTGGGATGGGACTGAACTGCGGAGGCTGACCCATAACGGGGGCAATGTCTCTCCAAGTTGGTCACCCCAACTGAAACACAAGGAATGAATATTGCAGGAATATTTAAGTTTAACACGAATCATAAAAAGATTGTGGAGGCTTATGATGCGAAACTATTTCATTTTAGCCGTTGTAGTGGGAATCGCGGGTCTGATCGTATTTTCAGGATGCGGCAGCGAGGCCACAAGGATTCCGGAAGAAAGTTTGGAGTCTCTGCTGCTCGATGAGCAAGCCGGGGCTGAAACAGTTGAGGAGACGGTCACTACTGAACCGGTACGTGAACAACCCATACGGGAGCCGGTGCGCGAGGAGCGTGTGGCAGAAGTCGAGGATGTTTCTTTTGTGGATGTCAATTTTGATTTTGATGAGTATGAACTGACAGCGGCAGCCCGAGAAGTATTAGCAGAACACGCTCGTCAATTAAAAGATAATCTAAAGATCCTGTTACTCATCGAGGGCCATTGCGATGAGCGCGGTACCATTGAGTATAATCTCGCCCTCGGCGATCGTAGAGCAGATGCCGTAAAGACATATCTGATTAATTATGGGATTGATCCGGAGCGTCTTTATTCGATTAGTTACGGAAAAGAAAAGCCCCTCGTTCCACAGCAGACAGAGGATGCATGGGCGAAAAATCGCAGGGCAGCCTTTAGTGTTGTTGAAAAATAGTTAAGACATTATCCAAGTTCAAAGCGAGGGTAAGAAGATGATAAAGCATTGGATTCGAATTGTGCTCTGTATTTTGATGTGTCTTTTTCTTTACGGATGTGCTTCTCGGAAGGATATTGCCCAGTTCAAAGATGATATGGTATATATACGCATGCGGTTGGATGCTTTGCAATCTGAGAACCAAAAAATGAAGACTATGATTGAAGATGTAAATAAATCTATTGTGGATCTGACGGAAGGTTCATATAGGACCAAAGCCGATTTAATCGCCGAAATGTCGAGTCTAAAGGATCGGACCCAGTTTTTACAGAGCCTTCTGGATGATACTGGTGACCGAATGTCAAAACTTCTTCATTCGGTTGAAAAAAAGGCTTCGAGTATTCCTGTGACTGTTTCGTCCCCAGATACACTCTCCCAGAATGCAGATTCGACTCAAACGAAGAGTGTTGCTGATCTGGATCCAAAAGAACTGTACGATGCGGCCTATCTCGACCTCTCCAGAAGTGACTATGATCTGGCACTTCAAGGATTTCAGGAATATTTGAGAACTTTCCCAAACAGCGAATATGCAGATAACGCCCAATACTGGATTGGTGAAATTTATTATGTGAAGGGAAGTTATGAGAGATCCTTCAATGAATTCAGTAAAGTCAATATCGATTACCCAGAAGGGGACAAAGTGCCTGCCTCCCTTTTAAAAATGGGGTATTGTCTGATCAATCTGGATGATAAAGCGGGTGCGCGAAGATACCTGAATATGGTCTTACAGAATTATCCAAACTCACCCGAAGCCGATCTTGCCAGAAGGAGGATTGAGGAACTTTAATCCTAACGCGCTAAAGCGCAAGTGCCTAAAGCTTGTCCTGAGCGGAGCGAAGGATCTTAAAGTGCCTAAAGTTCACATCCCAAACACCCCATAACCTCGATCAATAATTTTGTTAAAAAAACA
>Ga0114922_10005943_pt1 | contig 11215 bp, 10 predicted proteins | sample AartaG_FD_100975 | JGI IMG/M metagenome (GOLD analysis project Ga0114922, IMG submission 100975) | Deep subsurface microbial communities from Aarhus Bay to uncover new lineages of life (NeLLi) - Aarhus_00045 metaG | ecosystem: Environmental > Aquatic > Marine > Oceanic > Sediment | place...
GAGCAGAGGGCGAGCGCGGATAGACGGAAACGGATCGTCCGGAACATTCTGGAGGATTGGCTGATTATTCTATCGCCAATTGTACCGCATATCTGTGAAGAGATATGGCATAAGCTACACGATACGTTCATTTCTGTGCAGACACTGCCGGAGCTAAAGGCGGAGTTTATTGATGACCGTGTGGAGCACGAGGAGGAGTATTTGGTCGCGCTCATTGGCGATGTAAATGAGATACTGAAGATTGCTAGAATCAAGCCCGGTAAAATTTATGTCTATACTGCTGAAAACTGGAAATGGGAGATATTCCGCGCGATAAAGGATTTGCCTGATAAGGATAAGATCCGGGAAGCGATGAAGCTCAGAAAGGATAATCTTTTGAGCACCGTGGATTTCGTGAAGCAGGTGATGAAAAACCTTTCTTTTAAAAAGAAAGCTTTACCAAAGAAAGAAAATACTTTATATTTCGAGCTGAATGAAGCGGAGGTTCTGGAACGCGAGAGAGAGTATTTAGCGACGGAGTTCGGGTGTGAAATACTGATAAATGAGGAGTACGATCCGAAGGGTAAGCAAAAGTTCGCTATTCCGCTCAAACCTGCTATTTTTGTGGTGGAGTGAAGAGATACATAATAAAAAGTGTTGATTGAACATGCGTATCTTAATAGATCTACGAGCAATGAAGGATCAGGGTTATGAGAGCATGTACCATCACAAGCTGCAGGGATTTGTCTATGGGCTGTTGCGTGATTTGGGCTTTGAGATGCTGCATGACAAAACGGGCTACAAGTTCTTCTGCTTCTCTAATATATTCCCTATAGGCGATATGAATGCCGGTGAGCGGTCCAAGTTGATAATCGCATCGCCGAACGAAGCGCTTATAGGGTCGTTAGCAGGAGCACTCGAGACGATAGTGGCAGATAGCAGTGCTGTGAACATAGGCGAAATGTCATTTGAGGTAGTAGCAGTAAAGAAGCTGAAGCTGAGTATACGGGGGACGGGTCTGAGGGTGCTCACGGCAACGCCGGTGACCCTCCGGATACCGGCACGTAATTACGAACGATATGGGATACCAGAAGCGGAACGGAAGCCGCGGTACGTATACTGGCGTCCGAAATATGCGTTTGATGCGTTTTTGAAGCAGTTATCGGAGAATCTGATAAAGAAGTATAACGAGTTCTATGCTACGAAGCTGGAAGATATTGACCTGTTCGAGCAGTTTAAGTACAGGCGTGCAACAGCGACGAAGGTGGTTATTGATGGTCGCGAGTACGTGCTGGTGGGCAGTATGTGGGAGTTTGTCTGGAGTTATTTGGATGAGCCGCAGCGAAAGGTGATAGAGTTCGGGTTGGATACGGGATTCGGTGAGCGGAACTCGTTGGGGTTTGGGTTCGTAAATAAAATTTCTTTCTGAAGAAAGAAATTTTAATCAAAAAACATTATTCAGATATTCTATGCTCAAAAACTATACTATGCCCTTCGTCTCTGATTGGCTCTTATTATTCGTGATTGTGTGTAATCGGGGCGTCATACATAAATATCGGGTCTATCCTATCAGTTTTTAGGATGCGCGTTAACGCGGATTTACACGGATTTGAGTTCTTCTGCGTTAATCTGTGTCAATAATATATTTTAGGTGGGTATTATGCGTTCTTGAAAGGTGCAATTCCTGTACCATGAAAAAATCGCAGGGTTTACATGGCTACTGGATAAGGGTAAGTCTGTAACAGTCGCTATTATCTGTAATTTTAGTTATGGTAGGATCAATCTTTTAGCGTTTGTTACGTAGAAAAAATTGAGGGGGGGAAGTTTATAAGTAGCAGGGGTTAATAGGTGTGTATGCGGGATGGAGTGACACCGGGGGAAGGCGTTAAAATAGAAATCCCGATTTATAATGATGGGGGGATGGATAATGGGGGTAGCAATGAGATAAATAACGAAATTGATAACATCAAGATACAAAGTGGATTCGTAGGGGACCCGATCGTTGATTCCGGCCTGATGGCAATCAAACTATTGACAAAGAGAGAACTGTATGATTGTTCAAATGAAGATCTAAAAAAGCAATCTGATGACCTTGTGAATCTGTATTTGACGCCTGCTTGGTCAAAGGATATTTTATCCATATTTCCGAATAGCACTTACGTTCAAACCGCTAGAAATTATGACAAAGAAGCAAACTCAAAAGAGTTTTTACAAGAGTTGATAGACAATATCAACAACTTTGATGCAGATGCCGGCTATTGTATCTTCTGTGGAAAACCCGCATACAAGCGAAGAGACGGTAAGCCATTCGTCAAGACACAGATACCGCTGATAGGCTCATCCGATTACACCAATTTCTTTCCTTCTTTTAAAAACGGCATTGATATCTGTGCCCGATGTGCGTTGGCGGTACAGTTTGCGCCAATATTATTTTATAAAACAGGTGGAAAACCCAGTGCTATAAGTTGCAATAATAAAGATGTGATAAAAGCATTTGGGATGGAATGCATCGAATATATTAATAAACAAAAGGTGTTGAATGCATTCAAATCCAAAGAGACTTCTGGTATATTCGATGAGGGCTATAAATCACCACAAAATGCATTATTTCATCTGGCATATAAACTATCCACGAATTATAAAAGCATGTTAAATAGCAATGAAGAAATAATGATTTATCGTATAGATAATTACAATCAAAACCCCTCGGGTGTTTCAATCTATAAATTGCCAAACAACGTCTTCAAATTTGTAATTTCTATGATGAAAAGCCCGGAATATAAAAGAATATGGTACGAACTGCTTTCAAAGCACTATCGTGGTAAAGAGGTCACAAAGGATGGTTTACCATTCTGGAAAGTCAATTATAATATGATTCACGATAAGCTATTGAACAATAGAAGTATATTATGGGCATTTAGAGATGATAGAGCCAAAGAACCAACGGTACCTTTTATAATTGTTGAGCATTATATGGATTTGGTGAGAAATATGAACAAACAACGGATTGAGGCAATTAGGAATCTCGCAGATAAGATTGCAATCTGCATAGAGGAGACGAAGGACAAGCGGAGGATAAACGACATAGTTTCTGCAAGGGATCTCCCGGCATTCAGAAACCAGTTGAGACACATCTTCAGGGATTGGCAAAAGTTGGGTAAAGATGAGTCGATGATAACCTATGACGAATACATCGCCACGGTTATTCCTGGCGATTATTCTGGTTGGCGAGAGGTTCGTGATTTGATGGTCATCCGGTTGTACGAGAAATTGCACGACATGCTTTCGACTGAGAAAGAGGATGAAGTTGAATTAGAAGGTGATGAAGAATGAAAACGGTTGTAGGAGCATATCTAATAGATGCGCCATTTTCGGCGTTGAATAATCGCGGAATAGACCGAACAAGAGCTGCAAACGAGAATGAAGTGGCAACAAAGACAATTTATTCTCCGGAAGGGACAAGACCTTACGTTTCGGCACAAGCGTTGCGGTATTGGTGGAGAGCGGTTTTAGAGGATAAATTTGAATGGAACTGCTCACCAGTTGAGGTAATAGGAAAAAACCAGGGCGTGACGAAAGCGGATCCATTGGAATACGATGACGACGATGTCTTTGGCTACATGAGTGCCAGAAAAGTGGAAACTGACAAAAAGGATAAAAAAGGCAAGCCAAAGATGGAAAATGTAACGGTAACAAGAGTTTCGCCATTAAAGTGTTCGCCATTGATTGGTTTTCCAATACGACCTGTTTCTGACTTTGGCTCTTTAACTCGAAAGCTTGAAGGCGATCCGATACTATTTAGCCATCAATTCTATAGCAATATATTGAAAGGTATTTTCGCACTGGACATTGATTCGGTCGGTAGATTCACGATCATAGATAAACCCGGGAGTAAAAACCTATCTCGAGACCTTGCAAATGAATACGAGGAAAAAGGACTGAAAAAAGATGATAAAACCTATACAATTCCGTTGGACTCAAAGAAGAAGAGAATTTCAGACACATTAAAAGCATTGAAATATCTGAATGGTGGTGCGATGCAGGCACTGCACCACACAGATGTAACCCCAAAATTAATTATGCTGGCAGTGTTGAATAGCGGTAATAACATTTTTATGGACGTAATCCCGCATAACAAATACGAAAGGGGATTAGTCAATATCGATGCGTTGTATGAGGTACTGGAAGATTACAAGGATGATCTGTTAAGCAGGGTATATATCGGTAAATTGTCGGGGTTTGGAACAGACAAAGACCTGGAATTAGATCATTTCAGCGCTCCCGAAGGAGTTGAACTTAATATCACAACTCCGGTCAAAGCGATAGATCAATTTTTAGAGGAAATACTGAAAAATGACCGGGTTATAGGTGATTGAAAATGGAAGCCCTTCGTGTGGAAATAAGGGCAATGACCGCTTCATTTAGATATCCTATGTTTGTAGTCTCTTATCAGCCAACCTACAAGATCCCACCAATATCTACGATATATGGTTTGCTTTCCGCAGTAAAAGGAAAAAAAGTCAGTATTTATGACGTGTCCGTAGGTTACGACTTCACTTCAGAAGGAAGCGGTGTTGACTTGGAACGCATACTGGAATACGGCGGCGAAGGAAAAAATAGACCAGTGTCTTATCTTGGCAGTAATATCGTACAAAGAGAGTTTTTGTATAACTGCACACTAAACTTATATGTGTCCGATCTCGATTTTAGAAAATACTTAGAAAAGCCCTACTACTCGCTTTTACTTGGAAGACAATCTGATTTAGCAAAGATAAAAAAGATCGATGAGGTTATGTTAATCCCCAAAAAGAACGTTGAGATCAATAATACGATAATACCTTTCAACGGTGAAGTAGCAGGACAAGTAGTTTCATTACCTTCTGATTACACAGATGAAGCTGAAAGAAAGCCTCTTGAAGTACGAACTTACTGCATTGTTGAGACAAGTCAGCCAATTAAAAACGGGTATTATGATCCCGAAATAGGTAAGGGTGTATATCTCCATGAGTTCAATGATAAAAGCAAAAAGTAGCGGCGAATCACTTGAAGATCACGTGTATAAGTGTCTTGCAATATTCGCACAATTACGAGAGATATATCCCAATTTGGATGATTTTACAGGGTATCCAGCCTTTTATGAAGATGTTTTCAATGCATTATTCTTTCATGATTTTGGTAAGGCCGCAGAGGGATTTCAAAAATCACTAGGGAATGATGGAGTAAGATGGTCGTATAGGCATGAAATTCTCTCAACACCCTTTATAAAGTGTTTGAATAAAGAAAATCTCGGATTTATAACGATGTTAGTTTTGACCCATCATAAAGACGTTACGGAACTAATGGACTATGTTGAAGATGAGTATTATTTGGGCACTCGCTACGATGAAAGATTAGAAGAGATCCAACCAAATATCAGTGGCTTGAACGAGTTCATCAAAAGATATCCGGATATTTCTAAAAAGATACTCGGGTCAATTGAATATAGTGTCAATCTGATAAAAAATGTACCAAAAGGTGGAAAATTGTGGGAAGAAACAATACAGGAAATAGATAGAAGTATTAGATTAAGAGAGGAAAATTGGCTTTTGTCAAACCTTGGTATTTTTGGAAAAGGCATGATGAACGCTTGTGATTATTTGGCTTCCGCGGGGCTGAAGGCGATATTAAAGCCACTCCCAAGCCTAACCGAAGTGTACCGTTTTGACTCATTAACAAGTGTGCAAGAAAGATGTCTATCTACCAGTGGGGATGCGATAATTATCTCGCCAACAGGTTCCGGAAAGACAGAAGCATCTTTATTTTGGGCCACTCATAATTTGGATAAAACAAGAGGTAACCGAATATTTTACAATTTGCCGTACACAGCAAGCATAAATGCTATGTACAGACGGTTATTGAAAAAATTAACTCCTTATTACTTGGATGATGGTTGTGTATCCTTGGTACACGGCAAGGCCACTTATTTTTTATATAAAATGTTTGAAGAGGACAAATTCAAGGAGCTAAAGAATATATCAAGAAAAATTTATAGCCCTTACAAGATAACGACACCATTTCAGTGTTTAAAACATCTTTTTTCGTTGAAAGGCTATGAAATGGGATTATTGGAGATGTATCGTGGACGGTTTATCTTTGACGAGATACACGCTTATGATGCCCGAACAGTAGGCCTAATATTGTCAATGTGCGAGTATTTAAAAGAAGAGATGGATGCAAAACTACTAATAATGTCAGCAACCTTGCCGGATTTCCTAAAGGATCTTTTTTTAGACTCTCTCCAGATTAAAAATGAACTAATGCTGAATGACAGGGAATTAAATAACTATTTGCGCCACAGATGTGGAATAATTGAGGGGGACATAATTGAGAATATCGATTTGATAAAAAAACGATTGAAAAATAAAGAAAAGGTATTGATTGTCTGCAATACCGTAAATCGGGCTCAAAATATCTACAACTTATTGAAAACAGAAGAAGATAATTCTGCACTATTACATGGACGATTTATTCTAAAAGACCGAGAAGTGATAGAGAAAGATCTAGAAAATTTGAATTTATTGGTTGGAACACAGGTTATCGAGGTCTCACTCGACATTGACTATGATGTATGTTTCACAGAACCCGCCCCAATTGATGCGTTGATACAGCGATTTGGGCGAGTTAATCGAAGAAAAAAAGGGGGAGGATACTCTAAAAGAATCTGCGAGGTTTTTGTATTCACAAAGGGCTCTGAAAATGATAGGTTTATTTACGATGAGCAAATCGTAAAAAAGACATTGGAGATTTTATCTAATTTTGATCTATTGTATGAGTATATTGTATATGACGCAGTCAATGAAGTGTATGCCAAAGGCTTTGGAGACAAAAAAAACGAATTCGACAATACGAGGAGTTTATTTAAACAAATAATAGGTGATATTGTACCATTCAAAAATTCCAATCGAAAAGAATCTGATTTTTTCGATCTATTCGATTCAATTGAGGTAGTTCCCGAGTTATACAGAAGTGAATATCTTGATTGTATAGAAAATAAAAGAATATTTGATGCCATGCAGTATTGTTTGCGATTAACAAACGGCCAATATCACAAATTGTTGAATGAAGGGCGAATTGATTATGAGAAAGCGATTTTCGTAAATGCGAAATATGATACTAAGTTGGGTTTACTAATTGATGAAGAGGAGGAGAGACAAAATATCATATAAAATTCGTAGAAGTAAATTTGAGTATCACAATTCACGAAAACCTTTGATATTAGCAACCTTACGAATATAGACCAAAGAAGATTATAACACGGAATATTGAACCACCCATAGCGTAAGCTTGCCAAAACCGTATACAGACCCCTGTTCCACGAACCACTCATAGCTCGAATACGCATTCATAGATACAGAACTAATCAGTAAGCGGATATTCATGATATCTGCATGAGCGTTCATTTATGCTATTTAAATATGAATACCTAATGTAAGCCCGATGAGCTAAAAACAATGATGCTTTCAGACCTAAAAGAGGATTTTGAATTCATAAAAGACGAAGTAGAAGGCGTGCTCCTATTCGGCTCCGCAGCGAAAGGCAAACTAACCACGAGATCTGACATAGACATTGCACTAGTCAGACCAAGCACCAGGCGCGTGCTTTTCAGGGTATTTGAACGAGTTGGGGGTAAATACGACACGAAAATATTCGAGGATTTGCCGCTGCACATAAAAATGGATATTATCAAGAATCATCAAGTCATCATAGGCGATGAAGTGGAACTCTCTTACTACTTTTACCAGTTCAGAAAGGAATGGAAAGATATGGAACATCGGGTTTTAAGCAACCAATTTAAAAGTGTAAAGGAAATGATAAACCAGAGACGGGCATGGCTAAAAAACCACGAGATTTCACAAGATAGACACAAGAAGATTAGCTAATAGCCTCTCTATCTTTAACTCATTATCCCAACTGTTTTTCTAGTGAAAATCTGTGAAATCTTGTGGTTACAAAAAAGTGAGCAAACATGGAACAAGAAATAGGCACGCTACTATCCAAGGAAATGCTCTTTAGCGGCACGCAAGTGAACTATTATATAATCTGCAAGACGAAGCTATGGCTGTTCTCGCATTTCGTCACTATGGAGCACAGCTCCGACCTCGTCTCCTATGGCAAGCTCGTGCACGAAACGTCATACCGTGAAAAGAAGAAGGAAATTGTTATTGACGGTCGGATCGCAATAGACTTCATCCAGAAAGGCGATACGCTTATCCTACACGAGGTAAAGAAAGCGAAGAAGATGGAGAAGGCGCATAGATACCAGTTGCTTTACTATCTGTATTATCTAAAGGAATTAAAAGGCATAGCGAATGTAGAAGGTGAAATAGACTATCCGCTACTGCGTAAGAAGGAGCGGGTACTGCTTACAGAAGCCACAAAAACGGAGCTACGGGATATACTGACCGGTATACGTAAAGTGATAGCGATGCCGGAACCGCCAGAGCCCAGTTATATGCGAATCTGCCGCAAATGCGCGTATTTCGAGTTCTGCTGGGTATAGCCCCTTTTATAACCACAGATTACACGGATTTCCACAGAACTTTTTTACCTTTTAGTTTTTTCTTTTAGTACAGGTTTTCTTTTTGTAAAAAGGAAAAGTGTATGCGGGTGAATTACTACATATTGCGGAACGGCATCCTGAAGCGGAAACAGAACACCGTGTATTTCGTGTATAAGACGGATGCTGCGAAACCAAAAGAAAAAGTCGTTACGGTAGAAACCGAAGGCATAGACGAATCGCTAGAAATAGAAGAAAAAGTCGAAACAGTAAAGCCGGGAATAGAAAAGCAGATCATTCCGATCGAGAAGATAAGTGCGATCTACGCCTATGGCCGAATATCATTCACATCCGGCGTGATAAGTTATCTTTCCAAGTATGGCACTCCAGTGCACTTTTATAACTATTACGGGTTCTATGAGGGCAGTTATTACCCAAGGGAGACGTTACTGTCTGGCGATTTGCTGGTGAAGCAGGTGGCGCATTATACAGCCAAGCAGAAACGGCAGGTGATAGCACGTGAGTTTGTGCGTGGCGCGGCGGAGAATATCATGCGCAATCTAGAGTATTATAACCGTGAGGGCAAAGAAGTGAGCAAAGAGATGACGATGATTCGGAATTTGATGGCAAGCGTGCCAAAGACGAATGACATTCCACAGCTTATGGCAATAGAAGGCGCTATTCGGAACACGTATTACAAGACTTACGATAAGATATTGCCTGCTAGTTTCAGGTTTGGCGTGCGGACGAAACAGCCACCGGAGAATCCGCTGAATGCACTTATCAGCTTCGGCAATTCGCTAATGTACGGTACCGTGCTGACTGAGATATACAATACGCAACTGAACCCGACGATAAGTTATTTGTATGAGCCGTCGGAACGCCGATTCTCTCTTTCGCTGGACATAGCGGAGATATTTAAGCCATTTCTTGTCGATCGGGTGATATTCAAGCTGGTGAATAAGAATATGCTTAGTGATAGAGATTTTGTGCAGGAGCTCAATTCCTGTCTGCTGACTGAGAAAGGGCGCAGGACTTTTCTCGCTGATTGGGATGCTAAGTTGAAAACAACGATAAAGCATCGTGAGTTGAAACGGAACGTGTCTTACCAGCGGCTGATTCGGCTTGAGTGCTATAAGCTAACGAAGCATCTGCTGGGCACGAAACAGTATAAGCCGTTTGTTATCTGGTGGTAAAAAACTTTTTTTGCTCTGCAAAAAACCTTTACTAAAAATGCTTGCGCGGTTTGCTTCGCAAAGCGTTTATTGAAAAAAAAAGTTTACCAGAGAAATAATATACTTTATATGCTATGAAAAAACGAGTAGCGAAGATATGCCAGTACCTGCGCCGATATTTGGATTGGGTGCAGAACTCGGTATTTGAAGGCGAGCTCACGGATTCGCAATTCAAACGTATAAAGCACGATTTGACTGAACTGGTGCATGAAGATGAAGATTCCGTACGGATTTACTCGTTTCGAACGAAAGAGCAGGTAAAAATCGAGACTATTGGCGTTCTGAAGGCAGATACGGGGTGTATAATATGAGTGTATGACGGCGATTGGGCAAAAGGCAAAAGGCAAATAAATTGTATTCGGGTACTAGAAGGAGCGTTTTTAAAAGTGTCGGGGATCTTTATATAGTATGTGGGTTATTGTGTATACCAAATGGAAGTATGTGAAAAGGACACGGGAAAGCGAAGTAAAGGTACAAAAGAGGCGATTTCACGGGCTGTTAAACACGGACTAAGGTAGGATTGAAATCCTTCTGGTCATATAATAAATTAGGGCATTGTGGTAGGCGATTCCAGAGGCTCAAAACAAATATCCAAATTCATCACTTCCTTTGCATGAGCCGGTATAATATTCTTTCTTGGCTCCATCACAGTAGAGTTGGAAAAAGGATACTGCTTTTTTGTTTTGAGAAGACATAATGTGTTAGGGGGGTCTTAAAAAATGAAGAAAGAAGTGGATATTGAGGAAGACGAGATAACAAGATCATACGAAGATTTGCTTACTTAAAAAGACGGTAGACGAAATGAAGCGGTAAAAGCATTTTGGCTACCTATCCCGGGAGATACCACAAGATAGGGATAGCCGATTTGCGGGCTGTATCCACGGACTAATCCAGGACCTTCACCTATATTATTCTGGCGGAAGAAACGGTGCCTTTGCTAGTAGCGCCTGTGGTTGCGCAGCAACCTGTGGCACCGGAGTCTACGCCGGTGCCTTTGCCGGGCAAAAGCGACATGTTAATGGTTATGTTATGGGCAGCCATTATTCTGATCACGATATTTATCGGTATTTGGGTGTTTCAAATAAAGCGTCCTCACTCACGAGAAAAATAGAAAAGCTTTTATTATAGGATTAACAAACTTATCCATATTGAAATACCTTACGCGCATAGCTGAATGTAAGAAGAAATGTGGAATATTTAATGGACTTAAGTGATAACGAGAAAAGGGACGCTGTCAAACTGTTACAACAAGCTTATGGAGGTGAGCATATGAGGCGAGATGTGGCGCTGAAAGTATTAAGGGGGCATAAGCAGGAGCTGGAGGAACGATATGGCATCACACGGCTTGGGATTTTTGGCTCAGTAGCAAGAGACGAAGCCGCTGACAACAGCGATGTGGACGTGATTGTTGAGATGGCACCCGATCTGTTTGGAAAGGTAAGCCTCAAAGAGGAACTGGAGAGGA
>Ga0114922_10005944_pt1 | contig 11215 bp, 4 predicted proteins | sample AartaG_FD_100975 | JGI IMG/M metagenome (GOLD analysis project Ga0114922, IMG submission 100975) | Deep subsurface microbial communities from Aarhus Bay to uncover new lineages of life (NeLLi) - Aarhus_00045 metaG | ecosystem: Environmental > Aquatic > Marine > Oceanic > Sediment | place: Aarhus...
AGAGCGGATGCGCGGCCTGTCGGTCACGCCGATCGTCGCGAATTCGACGGTGGTGCCGGCGTCATTGACCGCGGTCAGGGTATAGGAGGTGGTGGAGCCGGGTGAGACGGCCTTGGAACCGCCCGAGGCGTTGACCCGCCCCACGCCCTTGTCGATGTCGACGTAGTCGGCGCCGACCACGCTCCACATCAGCCATGCCTTCTCCGAGCGGTTAATCGGGTCGCCGGTGTCGTTGCTCGAGGCGAACCAGACAATCTCAGGCTTGCCGATCACCTTGACCGTGGCCGTGGCTGTGGTGTCGCCCGCGAGGTTGCTCGCCGTCAGCATGTAGCTGGTGGTCGCGTTCGGCTTGACGTTGACGCTGCCGCTCTTGCTGTTGACCTTGCCGACGCCGTTGTCGATGGTGACTGTCTTGGCGTCGCTCACGTCCCAGCTCAGCGTGCTCGCCTTGCCCTTGACGATCGTCGCGGGCGAGGCGGTGAAGGAGTTGATCGTCGGGCGGCTGCCCTCGGCGACGGTGACCGTGACCTTGGCGTACTTGGTGTTCCCGCCCTTTGCCGTCAGCGTGTATGTGGTCGTCTCCGCCGGGGAGACCGTCTTGCTGCCGCCGGTGGCGCTGACGCTGCCGACGCCGTTGTCGATGCTGGCGCTGGTGGCGTTGCTGATGCTCCAGCTCAGCGTGGACGACTCCCCATGCCCGATCGCTGACGGATCCGCCTTGAAGAAATTGATTTTGACGCCTTGCTCGACGGTGACGGTTCCCGAGCCGCCGGCGGAGAGGCCGTCGGTCGCGCCGCTGATAGTAACCAGTGTGGTTCCGTAGGGTGCCGTCGATTTGATTGTGAATTTGACGACGGCAATCTGGCCGCTGCCGTTGATGCCGGGCACGCCGTAAGCGCCGATCTTGATGGTGTTGCTTCCTGGATTCCCGGGCATAAAGGTCCATCCGCTCGACGGCACCAGGCTGCCTTTGGAGGTGCTCTGATAGCTCAAATAGGTAGGATCCCAGTTGACGTTGAATCCGAATGCTTCGACAGCCGAGCCGTTGTTCAGTTTGATGCTGATGTAAACGGTTTCGCCGCGGTCGCCGCTATCGTCGCCGGCGGAGATCGAGCCCGAGCCAGTAACTATAACCCAGCGTTCCTGGTTGATTGCCATCACAGAGATTGACAGCAGAATCAGTATCGTTGCGGCAAAGATGCCACTCTTTTTCATGTCGGAATCCCCCATTGATAAACCTGGATTAATTGTGGCAATCCGGACATTCCATCAAACCGAGGTACACCTTGAGGATGATCAGAGCGTCTCCCGGAGTTATCTGGCCGTCGCAGTTGGCATCGGCGCACTCGAGGGTGCATTCATCTGTAATTAGTTCCAATTCAAGGTAATGCTTGAATGGTATCAACGCGTCGCCGGGCGTAACCTGCCCGTCGCCGTTGAGGTCGCAATTGCAGATGCATTCATAAACGGTGAATGTCCCACAAACCGTTTGCAGGCCTTGCAGGCAGTCAGTGAGGTTTTGCGGACACAGCTGGCAGGTATCTCCTTCCTTACAGTTTGGAGAGACGGCGAAAGTGAGCTCGGCAATGACTCCGCTCCCGCTGCATTGTCCGGCACCGTAAGTACCGATCCTCACGAAACCTCCCGGCAGGACTGAGTAGTCAAAAGTCCAGGAATCAGGTACAAGACCTCCTTTGGTACAACTCGAAAAGGTAAGGAGGGAAGTATCGTAGGAGACATCAAGGCCGAAGGCATCGCAGGGGCCGCATTCCGACCCGTTGAGAGACACTGTGAACGTGACTGGCTCGCCCGATGATATCTCTGATGAAACTCTTACCTCGCAGTCTGGGATATAGTACTTCACCTTGACAGTATGGGAGTTCGACCAAGCCCCCTGGTCGTTGTCGGTCTTGCCGCGAACCCGATAGAAATAATCAGTGTCAATGGTGACGGTGTGATTGAATGTGTAAGAAGTGCCTGAAACCGGATGTTCGACGAGATCCTGAGTGAAGTTCGGGTCGGTGGCCTCCTGAATTACGTAACCTTGGGGATCCGGGGATAATGACCAGCTTACAGCGTAATCGGTGTCCGTATTTGCTTGAGCTGGTGACGGATTGATAGAGGGAATACCCAGCGTTTGAACCTGGAGAGAAATCCAGTCGGACCAGTCCCCCGACCCGCAGTCGTTGTTGGCTCTTACCTGGTAGTAGAACGTTGTTTGGGTCGAAACTATGTGGTTGTAGGTTTGCGACGTGCTGCTGGTCGTGTGCTCGACAAGATCACTCGTGAACGAGCTGTTCGTCGCTTCTTGGATCGTGTAATCGTTTATGCCGGCCACCGCGCTCCAGCTTACCGAGTAGTCAGCGCCTGAGAACTGCGGGCTACCGGGGCTGCTGATGCTCGGCTTCGCGGGCGCAGAGCGCACCTCGACTGACTTCAGAGATAATGACCATGCGCTTTCGCCGCAGTCGTTCCCTGCCTTCATCCTGTAGTAATAAGTCGTTGTCGAGGAAACTGGGTGATTCCTCGACCAGCTCGTGTTCTGGGTCTGGTATTCCTCGAGACCTTGAGTGAACGAAGTGTTGGTTGCCTCTTGGATCCTGTATGAGTCGGCTCCTTCGACGGCGGGCCAGGTGATCGTGTAATCATCTTCTGAACACACCGGGCTGCCGGGATCATACAGAACCGGAGTTGATGGGACAGGTCTTACTTCGACACTTTTTGTGTCCGACCACTCGCTGCCGCCGCACTCGCTGTTGGCGCGGACACGATAGTAATAGGTTGTGGAGGTGCTGACTGAGTGGTTGTACTGGTACGACGTTGAGCTGGTTATGTGTTCCACAAGTCCGCTGGTGAAAGAGCTGTTGGTGGCTTCCTGGATCGTGTAATTGTCGGCTCCCTGGCTAGCGGACCAGGTGATTGTGTACTGATCGCCGGCGCAGACCGGGCTGGTCGGATCGTTCAACGTGGGAGCAGTAGGCCCCGCCATCACCACGATTGTGCAGACATTCGACCAGTCGCTCGCACCACAATCGTTCTCGGCGCGAATTCGTAGGTAATAGGTGCCGGGAGTGCCTGACATAGTCAGGTCATATGAACCTGCAGATGCTGAGGCTGTGTACTGAGTTGCTCCGGTGAAGGAGGGATTTGATGCGAGCTCGATGATGATGCTGTCGGCATCGCTGATTATCGGTAGGTTGATAGTTACGACGGAGGCTGTACATGCTGGACTTGGAGGACAATTTAGCGTTGGAGTTGACGGCGGAACTCTGATTTTAACCGATCGTGTGCTAGACCAGCCGCTGTTGCCGCACTGGTTGTTGGCGCGCACCCTGTAGTAATAGGTTGTGACGCTGCCGACCGAGTGGTTGTACTGGTATGAAGTCGAGCCGGTTGTGTGCTCAATCAGGTTGCTCGTGAAGGAACTGTCTGTGGCCTCCTGGATCGTGTAATCCTCTGCGCTGCCGACCGAACCCCAGGAAACGGTGTAATTGTCTCCGGAGCACACAGGGCTCGTGGGTTGATTGAGAGACGGCGCCGAGGGCCCGGTGATTACCTCAACCTGTTTGAAAGGCGACCAGACACTGCTGCCGCAATCGCCGTTTGTGCGGACCCTGTAGAAGTAGGGTGTGGAGCTGCCGACGGAATGGCTGTATGAATACGACGTCGAGCCCGTCGTGTGTTCCACAAGCCCGCTGGTGAAAGAGCTGTTGGTCGCTTCCTGGATCGTGTAGTCATTGGCATTGGGGACACTGTTCCAGGAAATTGAGTAAGAGCTTGCGCTGCAGACCGGCGTCGTCGGGTCGTTGATGGACGGCGGCGACGGCACTGGCAGGACATCCACCGTTCTGGTATTCGACCAACTGCCGCTGCCGCAGCCGTTGTTGGCCCTGACTCTGTAGTAGTAGGGGGTTGGAGAGCTTACCGTGTGGTTGAACTGGTAGCTTGTTCCAGGTGTATTGTAAGAAGCAGCTCCACTGAAACTCGGATTTGTTGCCTCCTGGATAGTGTAGTTGTCCGCGTATGGAACGCTGGACCATGAGAGGCTATAATTTGTACTGGAACACACAGGAGGGGGGGGGGGATTATTGAGCGATGGTGTTCCAGGTAACGGATTCACAATGGCGGATTTGCCTGCCGACCAGTTGCTGCTGCCGCAACTGTTGTTTGACCGGACTCGGTAATAATAGGTCTTTGGGCTTGAGACATTATGGCTGAAAAGCCAGTAGAGTTGGGTAGTGATTATCTCGTTAGATGGATAATCGAAACCGGGATTATCAGCTTCCTGAATAGTGTAGCTTGTTGCCCCAGCGACACTGCCCCAGGAAACAACATAGTTATCCCCTGAGCAGTTCGGGCTTTCAGGATTGTCTAAAGGTGGGGTGTCGGGGAAGTTAATCACCTGCACCGATCTGGTGTTTGACCAGCCGCTGTTACCGCAGTCACCGTTGGATCTAACTCGATAGTAAAACGGAACCGGTCTGCTGACTGTATGGTTGAATTGGTAGCTTGTTCCAGGTGCAGGGTACTCGACCAGCCCGCTTGTGAAAGAGCTGTTAGTGGCTTCTTGGATCGTGTAGTTGTTGGCTCCAGTCTCGGGGCTCCAAGAAAGAGAATAACTGGTGCCGGAGCAGACGGCATCGACCGGATCATTGAGGTAGGGTGCATCGGGTGGGACAACTGTAAAGGTCTTTGCGGGATCGTGGTATTCGCAGATGTATCCGTTACTGTTGTGGGATGCTACCCGCCAATAATATGTGCCGCATGAAAGCGCAGAAACGTCGTAATACGTGTTGGTTGTAACATCGTTTTCGATCAATCCACTGAAATTGGAATTTGCCGAGACTTGGATGCTGTACATTGACGCGCCGGAGCGTGGATCCCAATCCAATCTTGGTGTGGTGTCGGTAATGCTTCCGCCATTGGAAGGATATGTCGTAATCGGGGCATGAAGGAATTCTCCTGGATTTCCACCAGGATAAATCCTCCAAGTCATACAATTGACCATCTCTGGGTAGTCCCACCATACGTCTCCAGGGGATCCCGTGCCGTTCACATGGACACATATGGCTTGGCTATACCCCCCACCTTTCTCAGTGTCGTATCCATACAATACAACCGCATGACCACCCATCTCTGGATATGCCTCGAGTGGCTCGCCCGGGTGGCTATACCAAGTGAAGTGAGTAGTGCGTAATACCATGGGGCGATAATTATTAATTTCATCCTGGACTGTAATCCACCAAGCGGGGCCGTACCAGCAATCCTCAACTGTATCGAAACTAAGGTACCTTCCGGGAGAACTGTTAGTGAAATGCTCAAATCGAACGTCCAAAGGATCCATACATGAGTGTGTTACACCACCATTATTGAAGTCATACTGCATTTCGATCGCAATCTGGTATAGAGTATTATCCACGGCGGGATTACCTTGATCTTGCCAGAAACCACCCAGAGGATAGGTGATTCCCATCTGCCAGGTTGCCGGGAAGAGATTCCAATATCTTATACCGGCATAGTTGTTGGTGTCCCAGTAGCCGGCGACATCACCAAACGCCATAACAACACAACAATTACCAGACTGAAAGATATGACCGAATTCTACTTGTAAAAAGTCCGGTACCTCGCTAATCATCCTTAATGTAGGTGCGCTTGCCAGACCGGGAGGAGCAGTCCCTTGCTGGACCTGATCGAAGAATTCCCATGCGTTGTCTATAGCGTCTTTGTTGGCGGCTAATCTCTGATCGGTAGGGGCAACCTTACTCCAATCGCGACGGAATGCCTGCTCTTTGAAGTCTTTTTTCTTTATTTCCAATTTATTAGCACTGTCGGTATAAACGTAATACTTGCTCACACCTGACGAAATACCTTGGTAGACAATATCCAGAGGGCCCAGATAATAGAATCGTTCCTCTTGCGGTAAAAATCCGTTGTCGGTTCTGAACCAGTTACGGAACTCCGATCTGAAGGTCAGTGATTCCGGCAGCCCTTTTCGCCATTCGATGACCGGCGAATGGGTTTTGCTTGCAGAAACATATATACTGACAAAGCGGTCTTCCTGTTGAATCCTTGATAGACTCTCTCTCAGTAGTTTTCTCGCTGCGGTTAATTTCTCGGGATTCTCTTTCCCTTCTCTCCTGATTGTCTCTGCTGCAGCGTTGAATTCCTTCCGGGCGTCTCTTATCTCCCTTATGATTTCACCCTCTTCAATCTCGGATAAGTTCCGCGTATAGATATAAACCCGCACTGCCGGCTTGTCGTCCGTGTCGTAATACGTTTCCACTCTCCACAGACTCATCTCTCCGAAAAAGTAATTACAGTGGTAATCGGCAATAAGATCAGAGAACTCCTGTTGGACGACATCAGTCTCCTGGTTCTGGTCGGCCTCATTTTGCAACGCCGAACTCTCGTCCTGAGCAAGAATGTATTGGGAGCAAAACAGGCAAAGAGCAAAAGAAGCGATTACAAAAAAGGGAACACTCTTGTATTGAAACTTCATCTTCCACGCCCCATCTGTTTGGTTAGAAGTGACGGCAGTTATTCAGTATTGAATACTCGGATGTAAAAGCCGCTAAGATGTTTTTAGAGTAATTATAGACATTACAATTTGAATTCAAAGATATACAAGTGACATGTGGTGACAAATCGTGCCAAATTGTGACATAACACGGTGATTCTCTCGTTTTTGGGAGGCGACAGCGGGTTTTTCGTAGTTCACTCAACTTTATCTGATGCACAATTCGCAATGTGGGGTGCTGCAGGGGGCTTCTTATCCAGGGAACAAGTTGAGATTGGGAGAGATCTAAATTCTCCGGGCAAATCGGCCCCTCTGGTTGTCAACAATCGCCGGGCTTGCCACAAGGGGGTGCGGCGAGGGGGGAGTTCGCTTAGAATGCGGTCATAAGAGTGGGTTGAAGGGGAGAGGGATACATGGTTCATCTGTTGGCGGCGTTGGCGGCGGGCGCGGTGTTGGCGCTGCCGGGGCCCTGCCTCGACGGGGAGCCGGTGGTCGAGCCGGCCACCGGGGTGGCGTTCGAGCGGCTCGTGGGGCTGGCGCCGAGGCTGGAGCTGACCGGGGTGGCGGTGCGCAAGCGGTTCTGGATCGAGATCTTCGCGATCGGTATGTACGTCGACCGGGCGGCACTGGCCGCGCACCTGGCCGGGCGGGAGTTGGCCGGGGAGGAGTTGGCCGAGGCGGTGCTGGCGGCGCCGGTGCGCACGGCGCAGCGGATAGTGTTCGCGCGCAACATCGACGCGAAGCGGATCAGGGAAGGATTGATCGAGGGTGTGGGGCGGACACTGCAGCCGAGCGACACGCGTATCGTGAAGGATTTCAGCGCGATACTGCGGAATACGAGGGACGCGAAGAAGGGCGACGAGGTGATGACCCTCTTCGAGCCCGACGGCACGATTATCTTCTACTACAATGGCTTCCTGGTCGGCTTCGTGCGCAACACCGCGCTGGCGCAGGCGATGAAGGCCGCCTACCTCGGCCCGAACTCGCTCGACAGGAAGATTAAGAAGGATCTGGTCGAGTTGTTCTGAGCCGCAATAATATACCGTCGTTGCGATAATCAGCCATATACAAACCGAATTTCACAATCAGTCCACGAAACGCGCCTACTGAGTTCTTTCCGCAGGGGGACCGCTTCAAGCGGATGGTGGAGGAAGAATAAAAAATGTATCGGTTTCGCTTGACAATAGGATTCGCTACCGATATGTTTGTATCGGAACGATATGAACGTATCGGAACGGAGTGTCATAGGGATGAGTAAGAAGAGGGAGTATCCCGAGCGAAAGCTGAGCCGGCGTGAGCGGGAGATCATGGACATCGTCTATCGACTGAGTGAGGTGTCGGTGGCGGAGGTGGTTGATCACCTGGCGGATCCGCCTACCGACGGGGCCGCGCGGCGGATGCTCAACGTGCTGGAGTCGAAGGGGTTTCTGAGGGCGCGGCTTGACGGTCCGAGGAAAATCTTCTCGCCGACTGTGCGGAGGGAGGCGGCGCAGGAATCGGCGTTGAAGCGTGTGGTGGAGACTTTCTTCGACGGTTCTGCGGTGAAGGCGATGGCCTCGATCTTCGAGGAGTCGAAGATGAATCTATCCGGGAGCGATCTGGAGTTTCTGAAGAATATGATCGACCGGGCTAAGGAAGAGGGGAGATAGCCATGGCCGAGTTAGCGTTGAGTTTTGCTCCCTGGGCGTTGAATGCCGCGGGCAAGGTGCTGCTGATCCTGACTCTGGCTTTGCTGGTGCACTGGATTCTGCGGCGATCCTCTGCGGCGTTGAGGCACATTGTGCTAGTCACGATTGTGGCAATCCTGCTGGTGCTGCCCGTTGCCTCGCTTTTGATTCCGCAATGGCACACGGGGATGATCCCCCTCCCGGCATTTACGGGGAGCGGCGCGCAAGGTTCCGATCAGCCGCTCGAATTCACTGAAGGCCGCGAAGGAGAGCTTTTTTCAGCGCGCACGACATTTGAGCGCGATGCGCGGGAAGGTACCGCCGGCGCGAGGGGGGAATCGCCCGGCTTGATCGGCACGGACGTTCTGGCGTGGATATTCTGGATATGGATCGCGGGCGCGGCCGCGCTCTTCCTTTGGTTGGCGGGGGGGCGGGTGTACGGGTTGCTGACGGTGCGCAATTCCTTCGAATGTGAAGAAGACTGGCTGCGGGAGATGGTGGGGAAAGCAGCGGGGAAGCTGGGCTATCGCGGTGAGCTGTCGGTTCTGCTTTCCAGAGATGTGAAGGTGCCAATCATCTACGGGGCGTTCAGGCCGAAGCTGGTTCTGCCGGAGAGTTTCATCGCCTGGCCGCGCGAGCGGCTGGAGTCGATTCTGCTGCACGAGATCGCTCACATCAAGCGCTACGACATCTTGACGCAGACCCTGGCCCAGGTTCTCTGCGTTCTGCACTGGTTCAATCCGCTGGCGTGGATTGCGGCGCGCAAGCTGATGGTGGAGCGGGAGCGCGCGTGCGACGACCTGGTGGTCGGCCTGGGTGTGAAGTCGTCGGACTACGCGACGCACCTGATGGACGCGGCGAAGGAGCTGGGGACGAGGCGCAATCCCTCGTGGGCGTTGGTGGCGATGGCCGAGGGGACGGACTTCAAGGAGCGCGTGCTGGGCGTGCTCGACCCGGGGGTGAACCGACAGCCGGTGAGGAAAGGAGTAAAGGTGATGATGGCAGCCATCGTCGCCTTGATCTGTATTCCGGCCGCGGCGTTGAGCCCGTGGGCCGCCGTCACCCTGGATTCCGAGGGCGTTCTCGCGGGCCGGCAGGAAGCGACGGTGACCGACGAGGGCATCATCCATTACGAGACGGTTCTGGATTTGGCAGACGCCGACAAGCGCACCTTCGAGCGTATCTTCGATGAGCTTGGAGACATCTATGAGGATCTGAAGTCGATGGCTGATGAAGCAAGGCAGGGGATGGACAGCGCGAGGGCAATCATGGCCGTGGCAGCCGAATTCACCGCCCTGGATGAAAGCGCCGGAGTGCTTGCCGACCAGGCGGCCGTGAAGTTTGTCCGCTCTCCGACCGTGGAGACGCTGCACGAGTTCTTTGATGATTTCCTGGAGCTTACGAGGGCGGCGTTCCTGAACTCTCTGGACCGGGTGACCCATCCGGCGGCCAGGCGGGAATTGATCGAGACCGAGATCGAATTGGTGACGCGGGTGAAGGAGATGGCCGTGGAGAGGTTCCGCCGGCTGGAAGAGCGCGGATCGGATTTGGTGGTGAACCAGGTGAGGATGGTCGCCTACGCTGAGCTGAACAATTTCAGCATCAGCCTGCTGGCGGAGATCAGGGCGAAGGCATCGGAGTGAAAGTGAAGAAAGTCGGGAGGCATCTGTGCCCGGCAAGAAGATAGAGCGTTGATAGAAGAATAGAATCACGAAGTCACGGGCGGTTTCGGGGAACCGACCAGCCAGGGATCAGACAGGACCGCGGCGAGCGGCACCTAGTTAAAAGTGGGTTAAACGAGAACGGGAGAGCTGTATCCGGCAGACGGGGTGTAACGATGAGAGAGCTGTTTTTGCACGAGATCCGGCAGAACTTGGCGAACGGAAAATTCGTCGCCGCGTTTCTGCTGCTGGCGGTGACGTTCCTGATCTCGCTGGGGATGATGCAGCAGGAATTTCTCGCCCGGCAGGAGAACTTCAACGAGAGCATGTCGCTCTCGGCGAGGGATTATTTCTACGACCGGTTATTCCTGTGGGTGTTCGAGGGCGGCGGCTATAGTACGGACGATACTTACACCTGCCCCCTTGGAAGGGTGAAGCCACCCAGCCGGCTGCTGCACTTCTGCCGCGGGACGGACATGGAGATGCGGCAGTCGGTGGAATTCGCCAACCGCATCCCGATCGTCGAGACGACGATCATGCCCCAGCAGGATCCGAACCTGCTGAAGCTGGTCTTCCAGGCTCCCGACCTGCTGTTCATCGTGAAAGTGCTGGTGAGCCTGATAGCGATATTCTTCGCTTACAACGCGATCACCGAGGAGCGCGAAAACGGTACGTTGAAGCTGCTACTGGCGAACAACGCTTCGAGGACGTCGATCTTCTTCGGCAAGTATTTCGGGAACCTGGTTTCGCTACTGGCGGCGTTCACGCTGGCGTTGCTGATTTACCTTTTGTTTCTGAGCGTGTTGAATCCGTCGATTCTGACCGGCGAGGCGCCCGCCAGGGTCGCGGTCCTCTACGCGACATCGCTCCTCTACATGGCCGTATTTCTCGGCATCGGTTTCGTCGTCTCGAGCTTTTCGCAGCGGTCGGGCTTCTCCCTCGTGCTCTCGCTTTTCGCCTGGCTGCTGCTGGTGTTTGTATTGCCCGGGCTTGCGACGGTGTGCGCGGAGCAGCTGGTTACGGTCGAAAGCAACAACATGGTGGAACGCATGAAGCTGGAGAAGGCGCAGGCGATGGAGCGGGAGTACGAAAAGAATAATCCCGGCACGGCGGACGGCCGCATGTCGGGCTACGGAGCGCGTCACGACGAGATCAGGGACGAGATCAACGCGGAGTTGGCGAAGATCGCCGACGCGCACCAGCGCAACCAGGAGCTGCGCGCGGAACTGACCGTCCATTTCAGCCGGGTGCGCCCGGTGGGCTCGCTCACCTATCTTTCCTCGATGCTGAGCCGGACCGGGATTGCCGACGTGAGGCTCTACCGGCGGGAGATCATCCGGCTGCGCGAGCGCCTGAACGCCCACCTCACA
>Ga0114922_10005945_pt1 | contig 11215 bp, 11 predicted proteins | sample AartaG_FD_100975 | JGI IMG/M metagenome (GOLD analysis project Ga0114922, IMG submission 100975) | Deep subsurface microbial communities from Aarhus Bay to uncover new lineages of life (NeLLi) - Aarhus_00045 metaG | ecosystem: Environmental > Aquatic > Marine > Oceanic > Sediment | place...
AGGGTGGATGGTCAATCGTTCTCCACACCCGCTTCTACTAATAATTGACTAAGGGTAACAATTCGGTACCCTCGTTCCCTCAATCGCGGCAAGCTGAAGGCCAGCGACTCCGCCGTGCGTGTCCCACGTGACCCATAATCATGCAGCACGATGATAGCGCCGGGATGCGCTCGCCAAAGGATATAGCGCGAAGCAAACCATGAAGAGGGGATATGGGAATCGAATGGATAGATCGATCCCAATGCCAACCGGTACTTGAAGCGTTCCAAACTCTGGATCATCTCGCGGTTGTACCAACCCGACCCTGGTCTGAACCAATGGATATCTGCGAAACGACTGAGTGCCTTGTGCGCTAATTCCAGTCGGTCATCGAATTCAAAGGTGGGGTGCTGAATGCTGGGGGTATCCTGCAGAAGATGGTTGCCGAGCTCGTGCCCTTCGGAGATCATGCGGTCAACCAAATGATCATTCTCGCTTACGTGCTCGATGAGTACAAAAAATGTTGCCTTCGCATCATTCTCGGCGAGAATATCAAGGATGAGTCCAGTAGATTGTGGATCAGGGCCATCATCGATGGTAAGTGCGATGAGTTTCTGCTCTGTATCTACGGCATAGAGCACTTCGGGGGAGCGAGCCATAAGTCGGTTGAGGATCCACCTTGGTTGCAGCATAAGAAGGTACCCGATGAAAAGGATAAGCGAAACAGGAAGAGCATACCGCCAACCACGCGTGAGCGCCATCCCCCTCATGATCTAAAGACTGAAATTGTACTATGCTGAGAGCTACCTATCTCGAAGGCAAGTGTATGTGGATTCATTCAACGAGCATCCGTCGCAGTACTTTTCCCACGAAGGATTTGGGTAATTCAGTCCGGAATTCAATCTCCCATGGGACGGCATAGGGTTCTAGACGTTTCCTGCAAAGTTCAAGTAATTCCTCACCTGACAAATCTGTCCCCGGTCGTGGAACGACGAAGGCCTTCACGCGCTGTCCTCCTTCTTCCGCCTGGACACCAACGACTGCGACTTCGAGAACTTTACTGTTCTCATAGAGGACTTCTTCAACATCGCGCGGATAGACGCTGTACTCCCCAGCCATAATCGTATCCCGCTTTCGACTGATGATGGTGAAGAAGCCATCATGATCCATCACAGCCACATCGCCCGTGTGTAGCCATCCATCTTGAAGTACTCCACCTGCATCAGGTGGGTTGCCTTCGCCTGCCCAATAGCCAAGCATGACTTGGGGTCCGCGCACCCATAATTCTCCGACCTGTCCGGGTGGTAGATCTTCATAGCTGACCAGATCGACGATCTTGGCATCGGTATTGGGAATGGGGATTCCCATCGCCCCAGGTTTTGAAGGACCATCAAACGGATTTGCATGTGTTACTGGAGAGGCCTCTGTCAGACCATAGCCCTCCACTAGTCGACCTCGGGTGAGTTTCTCGAATTTTTCCTGGACTTCGATGGGCAGTGGAGCTGCCCCACTGATGCATGCTTTTATTGTGCCCAGGCCATACTCACGCACGTTGCGTGCCTGATTGATCGCAGTATAGATCGAGGGGACGCCCGGAAAGATCGTAGGCTTATAAGCCTTGATAGTTTCTAACACCTGATCTAACTCGAATACAGGGAGCAGGAGAATCGTGGCACCCATTGCGATGGGGACATTCATGGCACTGGTCATACCATAGCTGTGGGTAAGCGGGATCACTGAGAGAAATACTTCCTTGCCTGCTTGCATGTCGGGAATCCAATGACGGGTCTGCAGTGCGTTGGCCACCAGGTTCCTATGCGTCAGGCACACGCCCTTGGGTTCATCCGTCGTGCCACTGGTATAGAGAATCGCGGCGATGTCGTCTTGATCGACAGAGACGTTTGGTGGGTCCCATGCTGCGTCCATCATTAAGCGATCCATTTCAAGCGTGTTCTCAGATTTGTCCGATCCCTGACGCAGTCCAGCAGCCTCCCAACGCGCAATGAGCTGACGATATGTGCGTGCAGATACAGCCTTGCGAATTGTTGCAGTGATTACCATGGCGTCGCTGTGATCAAGGATAAAGTTCACCAGACCACCAAATTCGGATAAAGTCACAAGCGCACGTGCGTCCGTCTCCTGGATTTGTTTTCTTACACCCGGGGCATCTATTGTGGGATTGGGTAGAACCACGACGCCACCAAGCTTTAATGTTGCATAGTAGGCGATGATTAATTGGGGCATGTTTGGCAGGATCAACATGACCCTGTCACCTGGACGAATACCTAATCCGTGAAGGGCGTGGGCAAATTGATTCGCCCTGCGTTCAAGTTGCAGGTAAGTCAATTGAGCGCCATAGAAAATTGTGGCTGTTTGCTTGGGCAACCAGTCAGCCGCGACTTCGAGGAATTTATGCATGGCTTGGCGAGGGAGTGGGATAGTTGTGGGTGTATGCTTGCCATAACTCCTCAGCCATGGTCGCTGTTGGGCAAGCGCACCATCCTTTGAAGGTTCCCGCCAGGAAATGTGTTTGCCGGGTTCATCCTCGAAGATGAACCGTTCGATCGCACGATTGACGGCTTTATGTCGTTCTAGCTGCACCTTATGTTTCGACGCGCCAATATCCACGACTTCAGCATTGGGGATGGTCTCAGCCACACGGGTAAAGACTTCGCGTGGAAAATATCGATCACGCTCACCAGTGACGATCAAGGTCGGTGTCTCGATGCGCTTCATCAACACCCAACCGCTCCAGGTGCTCAGATTATTGAGCATCATGCGTTTCATGACGTGGATATCCGCGTTCCAACGAGGACGGAAGCGCCACCAGGGGCGAAAGGCCGCCGTTGGAACATGAGAGAGCAACTTGACCGCGCATTGAACCGGGTACTCGCCTGCAGTTGTCAACAGTACAAGACTATCCAACCGCTCTGGATGGCGAACAGCGTATTCAACACAGATGGAGCCACCAAATGAATGTCCTACAAGTGTGAATTTTTCCGGTAGCTGGAGTGTATCGGCGATCGTCTCAAGATCTTCAACCAGCTCCTCCATGTTGTAATTTGTGAGAGGGGCGTCACTCTGGCCATGACCGCGTAGATCGGGTGCGATGACGCGCGCAAGTTGACGGAAATGGTTAATCTGATATTCCCAGGTTTCGACGACTCCAGCATAACCGTGAACAAAGAGGATGGTCCGGTTCGCTCCCTCCGGCCAGAGGTCAACAACACTTAGATGAGAATCGGCCAGACCTCGGATTGGGACCTCTACACGGTAAAGGTTTAAATCGAGTTGGATCGCCCGGTGTTTAAGTCCTCGGATTTGACGCTTCATCGCGCCTCCTCAATGTGGTAACCAGATGATCGCGGGAGAAACCGTTGTGTTTTGAGGTTGGTAGGTGAGAGAAACGGGTTCTGCCTTTGGCGATTTAGCAAGGCTAGGTGATGCACATCACCGGCTAAGCGAAAATGTTCTAAGGCAAGTTTGATTCTATTGATCACTCTGACCCGGTCAAGTTTTGCTGGAATGAATTGAGAATCCTCCAAAGTTCGTCATCCATAGAAATACGACGATCCAGTGGAAGAGAACCGCGGGCCATAGCGATGCCGAGATCCAATAGAGAGCGCTGGTGCAAATTGCCAGGAAGCCAGCAAGCGAGAGGAAAACCGGACTAGTAAAGACAGGTCGAGTGCGCGGCCTGAGGATCAGGCTGTTGATTGGATGGGCGAGGATGAACAGAAACCAACTAAGGACGATCCACACCAGCATAGAGGGGGTTAGTGAACTGCCTGTAGGAGGAGGCATTAAAAGCCCTCGGAAAATGGATTCCTCTACCAGTGCTGGATGCACAAATAAGCGAGCACCCAGTAAAACTTGTTGCCAGGTTGAGAGCTTTGTCTTTTGTGCTTTGATTAATCCAGCGCGAAGGCCTGCCCAGCGCGCAATAAGACCATAGATATACAATAGGATGAGGCTGATGAGCCATAGCTCACCTCCAGGACACACCAGGTAACCTGTGAGGAGAGCTTGAATGCGCGCCTCGATCAACTCAACCAAGGGAAGCTAAAAGAGATTCCAGTGGAACCATCCTTCATTCCTGAGCGCCACATGTTCATCATTTCCACATTCGTAATTCTAGAACAATTCGAAGGGGAAGACACAAAAGGATCCATTAGCTTGTGATCATCGCTCTGGCATGCTTCTTGCCCCCAATGGCTTGGCCAGTTACAGCATAGTGGAGAAGACGATCATGGCAGAAGTATTACTCAGCGAAAAATCACGAATGCGTTTAGCAAGCATACTGGATGGGAAGCGATGCCCGCAGGATTTTGATCAACTTACCTTCCAGGCTATTCAACGAGGAGACCGGTTCGCCGTTTCGATTCGAAATCTCGCGGCGTTGGTGTCGGCACATGGTGATATTGTTTTACAGGCAATCCCTGGACTTAGACGCTAAGTCGATATGTTTTACGCCGCTATCAGGAGCGAGGGGACGTTCCTGATTTCTATGCTGAGGTTGAGCTTGAAGATGGTAGAGGAGCGATCTCGGTCGCTCCTTTACCGTATCTGTAGTATCAACCATCCTGCGCAGCAGGACAGGCTCGTGGAAAAGTCACCGCTGATAGTTTCTTTACCTGGTAAGGCACGTCTCTTGCAGCATAACTAACGTCCGAGAGTCATCAAAAAAACACATGAAGCGCAACGTACCTGAGGGATCACCGGAGAGAGAGTATGCCGAACGAAGAAAAACCCCATAAGTTGCTCGTCCTGACTAGAAGAATAAAACATCCCGGGATCGTGGAAACAATGAGCGAGCAAGTGCCAGAAGTGAAGATCGCTTTCTCTGAGATCAATGAGATGCTAAAGAAACGCTTGGAGAGTTTAGGTGCTATGGACTGGCGGGTAGTGTCGCATGCACAAAGCATCCATAATGGGATACTAATCGTTTCATTCGTCCTTGAAGCAAGATAGATGTAAGCACATACTTAGAAACGCTAATCCTTTCACGGTTTGACCTCATCGAATGCGACTCTGCGCAAATCGAATAGCATCTCTAGCAACGGGTTTACCTTACCCATGCCCAGGGATCGAATGTGAGCATCGGGCATCCAAGCCAGGATCCCCTGCCTGGCCAGGTAATCCCGATAGGAGAAGTCTCCCTCCGCAGGAGGAGTTACTAACAACCCGGTTGCTCTAAGCCGCTCGCCATAGCGATACGTCTTCAAGGGTGAAGTGGCGATGAGAATCGAGCCTGCAATTGGTTTTTGTACGCCCAGGTCAGGAACCCAGATGCGTTCAACTTCCAACTTGAGCAGAGTTTGCCTATCACGAACATCGGGATCAGTTATGATTCTGCCGGTGATCTGGACCTCAAAAGCAGTGTCTGCGTAATAAGCGACATGCTCCCGATCAGCTTTGGGCAAAGCGCTAGCCCAGCGGGCAGCACCGAGGAATAGGGTGCAAAGCAGGATAAAGAGTGAGCAGAACCGGCGGTCTTTACGGAAGATTATCGCTGCACAGGCAGCGCTTGCAACGAGTGCAGACCATTGCCAGAGTTTAAGAGGTGTGATTGAAGCCAGGATCAAGCCAAGCAGCCAGGCTGAACCTACCCAAACAAGCAACATGCATTTCCCCCTGAGTGTTGCTGCGCAGTTTAGTGGTACAAGAAGCTGTTTCCCCCCTGAAGAAGTTAATCGGCCCTATTTTTTTGGAGCTCCCGGAACGTCAGGAATCTCTTCTTTCGGCAACAATGCCATGGCATCCACCATTGTGCGATTAAAAACCATGGCCGGTCCTTCTGCGTTGATATTTGGAAAAAGGATCGCTGAGAGGCTGGCATTGTAGATTGGAATGAAGAAGCGATCACTCTCGAACATGAGGCCACCAAAGCTGAATTTCCCTGGGGTTTCGATGATGCCCTTAAGTTCGTAGCCACCCATGATCACTCGAACCCAATGGGGTACATTAGTTGTATAGCCACCACGTGAGAAACCCGTTGCACCCAATTGCCCGCGACTACTGAGAAGGACAGCGATAATCTCAGATTTAACTAGCCAAAATGTGGGATAACGAGCGACCAATTTGCCGGGTTGGTGCAGGCGCATCATATGCGCTCCTTCAACTTCCACATAGGATGTTGTGGGAATGTTGAGGAAACTAAAGAGACCTGCACCGGTTGGGTGTATCCGCCCAAGGATCCTATGACTGGCAGTATAGACTTCGATGGATATGGTTTTTGTGGCCATTTTCTTCGTACCTCAGCGGATCGGTAAGGCAACTGTGATCGATGTACTGGCGGGAGTATGTTCGTACCAGAGGACACCGCCCATGCTTTCAACGATCATACGCACCTCGCCCATCGACAATCCGGGACCCATATTTCCTGTCCCTGGATTAACCTGCGTATCGGTGATCGCCTGTACTGTGTCTGGTGAAAGCCCGGGACTTGAATCTGAAACGCGTACAGCTGCCCAGGCTCCATCATGCATATCTACATTAACGGTCAGTGGAAATTCATCGCTCTGTGAACGTAATACTTCGAAGCGGTGGGTCTCAAGGACGACGCGGCCGCGCGCAGTACGCCGTATTGCCGCGGCTACTAGTGCTTCAAGCACCTGGCGAACTCTATCAGGTTCCCCCCGGAATATTGGGATGGGATCTCCTCGTTCTGAAATGAGATCCAGCCCTTTACCTTGCGCAACAGGTTTCATGTTCGTAACTGTCTCTATGATTGCGCGTGGAAGATCAACCATTTGGCCAACTTGATCTTCATCCAGCTTGACCACTGGCGTGTCACGAAGGCTGTTCAGCTGCTCAAGTACTTCTCGGATCGTTTCCTGACCATCACTACCCGCCAGGGTGGATGGATCGTCCGCTAGCTGAGTGAGGGCATTGAAAGCGTACTCGATACCCTGGATGAGTTCAGGGGTGGCCGCATGAGTTTCACTGGCAGCATAGGTATCTGATGGCTTAATGGATATTGGTGCTGTGGGAGCTGCCTGTGCCTCCAATGGTTGGGTGCGTATGCCGCGCTTCAATGTTGCTTGTTCGAGTGCAACCCCGGCCCAGTCGGAGAGCGCCATCAACAGGATGAGGTGATGCTCATTAAACGTTCGTGGAGCAAGACGGTTGTAGACACCCAGTACTCCAGCAACCTTGTTCTTAACCCTGAGCGGTACGTTTACTGTGGATTGCACCAAGAATCCCGTTTGCACTTTTACCGGTCCTGCATCCATAGAAGGCTGGCGCAAGACTGGTTGTCCGCTATGAAAAACTTCGCCAACGAGCGTGTCAGATGATCGTAACTTCTGGAGTGTTGCATGGCGGTCTCCCGCTTGTTTCGTGGCTCGTAACACAAGTTCTTTACTCTCAGGTTCAGCAAGGTAGATTGAGGCTTCTTCAGCGTTTGTCACAAAAGCGGCAGCTTCACAAACACTGCGCAGGATTTCATTCAAGTCTTCCAAATTAACGACCGTCCGCCCGATCTCACTTAACATACGGATTTCCTCAGTACGCTGGCGTAATTGCTCACGCAATCGTTCCAACCGGTTAGCCAGAATTGATGTGTCGACTTCTGAGGAGCGCGTCTCACCCAATTCACTGATTGCCTGACAGAGTTCCGAGGGCCGGTAAGGTTTTAGCAGAAAGTCATTTACGCCAAGGCGAAAGAGTTCGCGTAGTTTGGATAAGGGGAAATGGGCTGCAAGTAAGATTGCTGGAGCCTCAGCTCCAGTCGATCGATAGTTACGAAGGCTGGCAAGTGGATCTCCACGAAGCTGGGTCACGTCGACAACGAGCACATCAGGTGTGGGAGAGTCACTACCACGAATCCAGGCTTGAAAACCGCTGGGTTTGAGGATTCGCTCCACAATTGCCTGTGCGTTCGATTCAACATCCGCGATGACGATGATCTTTAGAGAGGATTGAGCCTCGGATGCTTCGACCATAGATGAACTCTCTAACCTCCTACCTACTTGGCTTATGGCCGCCTCCGCTGTTCCCTGTTTTCGTGGAGTGACGCTTGATCTTTTTTCTTTGTTTTTGCTTGAGAAAACCGGTGTTTACTGCGACTAGTCCAGAGCATCGCGCGGAGTCGAAACAATGCTTCTGGATCATAGAACTGAACACCACAAAGGTCGCAAACCCAACCTGAAAATTGAGGAGCTACGATAGGACCCGTCACTCCTTGATGAAAAAAGAGAACCTTCTTTGCCCCGAGATGCCCAATCTGGCAAGCAGGGCATGAAATGTATCCTAGAGCATTTAACTTCGTCATTGGTTCGTACGGCCAGGTACAGGAATGGTCTCTAACATTCCTTAAAGTTAGGTAACGCCGCAACCGATAGGTCCTGGACTGCTTCCGACCTGACGCTTGGCCTCAGCAATTTACGTGAGGGTAATTACGAGCTTTTCACGATTGTAGCACAAGCAATAGGGTACGATGGTCACTCTTCAGCCGCAATAGCCAGGTCGTAGTGAGGAATGGTTCCCACCTCAGCGGGAGGCCAATAGACAAAAACGGCTCTCCCGATGATTTCATCTGTGGGTAGGGGCCCCCAATTCTGAGAATCGGAAGAATTGTTGCGGTTGTCGCCCAAAACAAACACCTCATCTGGACCGATGATCCACTCGCCATTGTATCGAGGAGTGACTGAGAGGTAAGGTTCATAAATCACTTCGCCGTTGATTAATACCTGACCACTGCGGACAACCACTGTATCACCAGGCAATCCGATGACACGTTTGATGAAACGCCTCGTTGGATTCAAGGGGAACCGAAAGACAATAATATCCCCACGCTGGGCCTCGCCCCATCGATAGGCCAATCGATTGACCACCACAAACTGGCCTTCATGGAGATTAGGCTCCATGCTTATTCCTTCGACGCGAATCCTGGCTGTGAGTAGATTTACACCAAGGAAGAGAAGCCCTGCAACAAGTAAAGTCTGCAGCATCTCTCCCAGGAATTGGAGGAAACGGTTGCGCGGTTTAGGCGAGATAGTGGCGCCCCACTCTGGGGGCGCATGTTCAAAATCAGCGTTATCGTGCACGAGGCCTGATTATATCATGTGGGCACATTGGCTCAATCTCTTCACTTACCACGTCGGCTTCGTTTCCGGAAAGAAAGTCGGATGGGTGTGCCGAGAAATCCATATTTGTCCCTGATGCGATTTTCGAGAAACCTTGCATAGGTAAAATGCACCAATTCGGGATCATTAACATGAAACAAGAATGTCGGAGGATCGGTCCGCACTTGAGATGCAAAGAGGATATTTAACGTCTTACCTTTGTGGGTAGGTGGAGGGTGAGCAGAGAGAGCCCTTTGTAGGAGCCGGTTCATCTCGCCAGTGGGGATTCGCCGTATCCGCTCTTCCTGTACCCGAAGCGCGGCTGGCAAAACCTGGTGGACGCGTTGACCTGTTTTCGCCGAAATAAACAAAACCGGGACGTACGCCATAAAATTAAGTGCTGCTCGAATCTTCTCAGAATAGGTCTCCATAGTGTAGGAATCTTTCTCGATCAGATCCCACTTATTGATGAGTAAGACAACGCTCTTATGTTTATCTATCACCATACCGGCGATATGTGTATCCTGCGCGGTTACGCCCTCACTTGCATCAATCAAAACCAAAACGACTTCGGCTCGTTCGATGGCCTTCAATGCTCGCAATACAGAGTATTTTTCTACCCCCGGTTCTATGCGGCCACGACGACGAATACCGGCTGTGTCGATAAGGGCGATCTTTTGTCCATGATAGGTCAATTCGGTGTCAATGGCGTCGCGTGTGGTACCCGGGATCGGAGAGACGATCACGCGTTCTTCACCCAGCAAACGATTAAGCAAACTAGATTTCCCTGCATTCGGACGACCGACAATAGCCACGCTGACGATATCTTCATCGGACTCTGGCTCATCCATCAAATGAACTTGAAGAGATGCGGTTAACTGGTCGAGCATGTCACCCGTTCCAGTTCCATGCAACGCAGAGATCGGATAAGGATCTCCCATTCCCAGGGCAAAAAACTCAGTGGCAGCGGCACGTCTTTCGGGGTTATCACATCGATTGACGACGAGTAGGATGGGAGGATAGGGCTGACCATCAACCTTCATCTGCTGTTTGCGCAAAATGGTAGCAATTTCCTCGTCCGCAGGCGTTAATCCGCTCTCAACCTCCACCAGAAATAAGATGAGGTCGGCATCCCGTACGGCAACTTGTGCTTGAGCACGGATGCTCTCAATGTAATCAGCGGAATCAAGCGAGAGGGGCTCATTTCGGCTGAGATCGGTTGGATCTATCCCCCCTGTATCGACAATATCGAAGAAAATCCCGTTCCACTCTGCCTCTGCAACCAGACGATCCCGGGTTGTTCCAGGACGATCATCGACGACGGCGAGACGTTCACCAGCAAGGCGGTTAAACAAGGTTGATTTTCCGACGTTGGGGCGTCCGACGAGAGCAACGATTGGGCGTTTCATGGTAGTTTACGGTTTCGGGGTTGGAGTGGGCCGCGGCGAGTAGGTTAGCGTGACCTCAATCAGCGCGGGTGATGGCGGCTCCCAGGTCACATCATCTGGCAGGACGATAACTTCGGGTTCAAGCTGGTAAGTACCCTGATCCAGGTTGAGCACATCAATAATAACGCGGACCTGCTCAGGTCGGAGATCGTCGAGAATTACAGCTGGTCCTGAAAGGATCAGGTCAACCTCCTCTGGAGAAACATAGGAGTAAAGACCAAGTTGAACACTCTGAATTTCAACCGGTCTTGTAAGCGATACCGTTGTCGTGATTGGCTCGATACTGACTTCAACTCGAACGCTCTGCTCACCGATTAGTGAGAAGCCTTCCGGAAGATCAAGAGGTATCCGCTGGTCGACACTGGTTGTACGCTCGTCAATGTCGATCGGTACGGTTTCTATAAAGCCTGGGAGGGCTTCAAGGGCCTGAGCATCATCTGAAAAGATTGCCACTTCAGGTGGGATCACGGATATGCGCGTTACTCGATAGTAACCTTGCGCCTCAAGTTGTTCCTGGCCAGAAACTTGAGGGATCACAACAAGGCGGCGGATATTTTCAATGCGGGTAATTTCCAGTGTGATATGAATGCTTTCATGCTCCAGGACGATCCCTGGGACAGGGTTACCACTTTCATCTGTAGGGATTAGCGAAAAGATCTGGTCGATGCCCTGCTGTCGATTAGTGAGATCAATCAGGACAGATGCGTTGGTCACTTGCTC
>Ga0114922_10005946_pt1 | contig 11212 bp, 9 predicted proteins | sample AartaG_FD_100975 | JGI IMG/M metagenome (GOLD analysis project Ga0114922, IMG submission 100975) | Deep subsurface microbial communities from Aarhus Bay to uncover new lineages of life (NeLLi) - Aarhus_00045 metaG | ecosystem: Environmental > Aquatic > Marine > Oceanic > Sediment | place: Aarhus...
CAAGATATTTCGACAAAGTTGCTTGACTTATATTTACAGGATCCGATTTAAAATCAGACCATGAACAATGGTCGTTATTATAGAGCATCCAGAGTATAATATGCTCAAAATCTTTGTTGATTTGCATAGGAGTAATTATACCTTCAGGTGGAAATTTTGGTACACTCATGATTAAATAATGGTTTTGTATCTATATAAGGTTTTTTGTTCGCATCGAACTTCGAAGTTCGTTCGAACTTCCTAAAGTTAAACTATATAAGAACTGCGAATCTAATAAAATTATCAACAAAAAAAGAACTTAAAAAAAAAAAAAGTAAAAAAGTGAAAAAAAATGGCACAAGCAATAGTAAAAAAAACCATTTCCAAAAACCATATGGAGTGCGACCTCCCAACTTTAGCCCAGAACTTAGCACTTGAGGTGCTGGAGCCTCAGGTGCTGGTTCAAATCAACGAAGAAGCGAAGGTTGAATCAAGTTTACTAAAGAACAAGTTTTTGAGAGTGTTCAATAATATTAAATATAACGCGAGGATTTCGGAAGAGAAAGTCTGTATAAATAATTATAAGGGGCAAGTAGACGCAAAGCTTCTTGGAGCTCGCAATTCCATGTTAAATTTCTAATTAAAAATATTTTTTTTTTAACCAGGAAAAAAACAAAAAAACCAGAAAAAAAAAACGAGGTAAAATAAAATGGAAAAGTATGAGGAAAGAAGAAGAATAATAATTAAGAACGCAGGGTACGTTCCTAAGCGTTTAGATTTTTAAATTAAATTTTTTTTAATTCAAGATTTAACCAAAACAAATAAAAAAAAACAAAAAATAAAAACGAGTGAAAAAAAATGAAAAGAAAAGAGAGAATATATAACAAAGCGATCCTAAACCCTACGGGATATAATACTGCAACATTAAGATTTTAAATTAATTTTTTTTTAATTTTTATTTTTAAACATTTTAGATAGTTCTTTAAACTGTTTTCGCCCATTTTTAGAAATTAAGTAGCGACCTTCTTCTATTTTGAAAATAAATCCCTATCAGAGAGCAGACATAAATATTTTGATATATTTGGTTGAGAGAAACTGAGAGGTTTGTGATTTACGATATTGAAAATTAAAAAAAATTAAATTTAATTAAAATTTTAACTAAATACACTGGTTCCTTCCTGCTCTAAGAGATTTCGAATCTTTGTGAGATAACTTCTTTTATAAAGTTGAAGCTTTGATTCAGAAAAAGGTAATAAACTCCAATAATAGACCAGAATCTCTTCAGGATGTAATCTGTGCTGGTTGTTGTAAGGGTCGATTTCTTCGCACAAGTCAAACAATTTTTGGGGAGCGTTAATGAATTTTGGTCGATTGTTTTCATATAAAGGCAAGCATTTATTATCTTTCATTTCAGACTCAAGAAAAGTAAAACGGAAATATTCAAAGAAGTACCCACCATTATAAGGGGTTTTTGAATAGAGAAAAGGAACTGCTTTTATTTGAGCCCCGTTGATCTGAAATTCTACATAGGAATTCTTCCCAATAGTATCAGGATTTGACACATATAGGTGTTTATATTCTTTAGGGATATCTAATTCAGGACAAGCTGTAAATCCTAGTTTAAGATATAACTCATTCCTAAATTTTGGGTTAGTAGTGCTAATTACATGAAAAAGTTCGTGTGCGATTAGTTCTTTTAATTCGTCGTATGGCCATTGAACCATAGAAATTGGGACGTAGATACACGTATTCCTCGTATAAGCAGCATCACATTCCTCTCGACCTGTAGTTTTTATAAGCTTAACGCTGTCCAATAAGTATTCTTTGTACGGCGCGTAGCAAATGTCCAATTCACTGAAAATTCTATTAACGATAGTTTCCTCAGAATTTGTCCATTCAACCGTTTGTCGGGAAAGAAATTCCAATAAGTCTTCTTTCGATACCTTTTCCGTGGTTCCTAAGCGAGACTGTAAATCAAACTCGCTAAAATTAGAAATATAATCGTCTTTTTCGGCGATTATGGAGGATGCTATTTTTGCATCAATAAGTTCAGCCTTCAAATACATTTCACCTAGTAAAAAATGCAAATGGATTTAATGATGAAAATTATGAGATTGTATTTAAAAAAACAGAGGGTAAAAAATTAGTATTCAGTCGAAATTGATATTAAAACCTCTCCTTATTTCCGTGATTTATGATATTATTTTTTTAATATTTAATATTTATATGGTATGTATGGGTAACTGTTATTTAGCAAACAAAATATGGTTAGAGAGTATTACTAATTGTCTAAAATCTAAATCTACAAATTAGCTAAAGGTGGGAAAGAAATAGTAAATAATAGATTAATAAAAAAAATAACTACAAGAATACTAACAGATAGTTCTGAAATTTTAACATATTTGCAATTTGGAACTAATATTCCAATTCTACCCGATCTTTCAAAATACATTTTACATGATCTGGAGTACTTTAAAGCAAAATCCATTTTGCTATTAGAAGGTGGAAATCCTGCTGGACAAGTATTAGTATATGATGATGGGCGAGATACGTTATTTTTTGGATATTTTGGCATATTGAACCATAATAGTGCTAAAATAAATTTTCTAATTGATGAACTTATTAAATATGCGAAAGAAAAAGATTTAAAATTTATAAGAGGACCAATCAATATACCGGTGATTATTTATGGATGGGGTTTTATGACAGAAGGAAGTTTAGAAAATTTGTTTATAGGAAAACCCGTGAATCCTCCAATATATCCAAATTCATTCTTAAAGAAGAAATTTTATGTAAAATCTGAACAGGTGACTTGGTTAGGTCCCCGTTTACCTCGATTTGATCCATGGAAACTCAAGAAATATGATTATAGTGATTACGAATATTTTTACCCTAATGATATCGCTGATTTTAAAAAGTATAAATCCGAATTTTTAAGAATTCACGCAGAAAACTTGCCCCTCTCCGCTCAAATTACTCCGAATATAAGTGGGGTTTATGATAGTTATGTAGATTTTGTTTTTAGATATGGATTTAACTTTATGGTTTTTTTTGTAAAATTTAAACCTACAGAAAAAATTGTTGCGTGTGGAGCTTATTTACCAAATCCTTTTAGAAAGGATTCAAAAGGAAACTACGATTCTTGTGTGATTTATACATGGGCAGTTGAATCTAAACATAGGCGTAAGGGGTTAGGGATGCTAATGTATGGGGCTACTTCTCAATTACTTTGGAAACATAAAATTAAATTTGGTATCGGACCTATGCCTAAAAGTAATACTGCCAATATGGGTTTTGCGGTGAAACTTGGTGGTGTTATTAGTAGAACTCATCTTATTTTTGAATACAAGGTATAATAAAAATAATAGGTTATGCTCATAATGTAGATAGGAGATATTAAATAATGACAAAATCGGCAGGATTAGACTCATAAATCTAAAGAAAATGAAGGAAATTAAATATTATATTGATATAAATTAAATCATAAAGGGAAATTAGAGCGAAATGAAGTTCCTTTTTTTCCTTTAATCAAATCTTTAATGTCCTGTTCTATTAATCTAAAATTATTATCTCCTTCAACTTTAATTTCATATATTGGTTTAAAATTCTTTTTGTTTTGAGTATCAAGATTATTTTCGAATAAACGGATTAAATAAGAACAAGGAGCATCAATAATTGATATTATTATCCGCTTCCTATTTTCTTCTTCATTAGCATTAAATTTTACATTTTGTAAAGTGATTTCACACATATTTACGAATCTTTTAATTTTTAATTGATAATTATTATCCAGTTTTTCTAATGCCGCTAAAAGATTCAAAACATTATCGGGAATATCATCTATCGCTTTAATATAATCATCCTAAATTAATAATTTAAAAAATTTCTATACAAACCTATTATGAAAGAATTTCTTTATAAATTCAATTTTTCAAGGATTAAAATAAATAAGTCGGGAAAAAAGAATTGCTATTTGATTTTAGAGTTATTTTAATTAAAAAAAAATATTTTTTTATAACTCACGCCCGATTCCATAATAAATAAAAATTGCTGAGGAGATCATTAAAAAAAAAGTAATTACAACCCACACCGACCTAAAAAGAGGGTCTTGCCACGTGATATAAAGAACTGCCCCATAAAGTATTAAATACATCCCAAAAACACCAATAATAAAAGTTACGAGTTTCTTCTTTAGTATTTTATCTTGAAATGTTTTTATTAAGCGTCTTGAATATATCATTGTTGGTATAACAATACATACTGTAAAAAAAATATAAATACACATAAAAAAAGTCCAACTATAAATCGGTCGCCACTGTTCGGTAAATGTAATTCCATTGGGAATAAAAAAAATTAAACAATTAACAAAACCGTAAATTATTGTAATAATCAATTGTTTTTTTATTGTGAATATAAATTCAAGCTTAAGTATGCTAACTATAAATGTAAGGATAAAAATAGGTGAAAACAGCATTGGAAAAAATGTGAATAAGTAAAGTATTTGTAACAACAACACATTGTCAGGTATAAATGCTGCTATTACAATAAAAATTGCATTAAATATCAGTCCGAAAGCTGTAAAAAAATAAACCATGCTTAAAGTAATAATGGGACGCGGTCGGTTACGTATTAGTAATTTTACCGCGATAAACAAAAATATACTTGCTACAATCAACTGTGGGATAAAAATGGTTAATATTCTTGACGGATCGATTGATTGTAATATCATTGTTATAACACTAAGATTTATTAACCAGTTAGTTAATTTAATATATTATTTCTATATTATTTATTGTTCAATCTTTTATTTAAGTGTAATAATGTGGGAATATAAATTAAATGTTTATTTGTATTTAGAATTTGAAATTTATTGATTTTGATTGAAAATAATCATATCCAATTATTTGGGGGGCAAGAATCATCCTTTTTATTTTTAGAACTCCCGAAAAAATCACCTCAAAAGTAAGATACGAAGCAGCTATTCTTACTATAGGTGCCATTGATATAAAAGGAAGATTTCCTGAAAATATTCCGTCAATAGCACCTTTTTCACGATCATAGTGAGAGATTAGTTCGGGGAACTGTGTCAATTTATCTAGAACCTGCCTTTTAATTTCAAATAAAACCGATTTTGATTGATAAATTTCGGGAATTGTCATTTTTTTTGTTGTAAAGCCGTAGCAAGTCTCGTAATCCTGGCTTTCAGGAGTAAACCACCACGCCCAGAGGTAAGGCACCGCCCATGCCTCTAGCATTAAAATCTTTAATTCTCTACATTTACGCGAAATCAGTATAGAAGCAATAGGATCATCTAAAGTTAAAGCCACAACGGAAGAACCCTCTATAATATTTAATACATTTCGCTCGTTAACTTCGTAATACTTACATACATTAATATTGGGGTTAATATTCTTTATTAATTTTTCAACTACATCGACTTTATATTTACCTATATCTGCTCTTACGCATACTTGTCTGTTTAAATTAGATTCTTCAAACTTGTCGTTATCGCAAATAACAAGATTTTCACATCCAGAACGAGCAAGTTGTTCCGTCAGAGGTCCACCAAGACCTCCTTGACCAAGGATTGTAATTCGAGCTTTACGAAGTTGTTCTTGTTCAAGAAATGTTACGAGCCCGATATTTCTATTAATTTGATTCCAATACGACTGAGACCAATTTTTTGGTCGTTTATCTTCAAACATAATAATCTGATTTTAATGATTAAATAACACATTTCAAGTTATTATACACTCTATTGCAGTTTTGGTTTAACTAATTCCCTTACTCTATAATCCTTGAACTGATTTTCATCGGAGATATGCTAAAACATATTTTCCATTTAATAAAAAGAATTTACGTTTTTTTTATTTCTTTAAAGTATTTTATAATTTTAAGAAACTCTGCCGTTTCTGGAATTAATTTGATATCTTTATTTGATACTTTTTCGTGATACACAAACAATACTTGGTCTTCATAGGAATTTGTCGCTTTATTGTACTTGAAAGCGGGAATGTAGCCTGTTGGTTTAAATCCAGCATTAAAGAAAATCGTTTGATGTGCGGGATCATAAGCGGATAAATATGCTTCAAAATAGCGTAGTTTCAATTCCTGAGTTATTGATTTTATCTCTTCTATAAACACATATAACTCCTCTAAATTTGAAACTTTATAAACCACTTTTTCTGCGATACAGATATTATCGTAGTGTAAAAATTCAAAGAAAGAATTAGTTCCTTTTATCGAAATTGTAATTAGTTCGTTACCAAACTTGTCTCTTTCAACCTTTCTCTTTAGAAGCGAGTTTATGTTTACTATTTTATCCTTATCCAATTTCGACTCTAAAGTATCGTAACTCTTTATCGTAGGCAGTTCTAAACTATATTTTTGAAAAGCGTAAAAATAACAGAATATCGCCTGAGATATTATTTTAGGTTTTTCAGAGCTTCTGTAATTAAATAGCGATTTCCGATTGTAAATAGTAAATAAGATTTCTGATTCAGAATGGTTAAAAAATATGTCCTTATTAGGAAAAAACGCTGTTGGGTTAAATCCTGTTAACTTTGCTATATATTGTATACTAGAAAAACTTGAACGAATTTCAGCAAACCAAATTAATATTTGATCTTTAAATTTGTACATAGGAGCTATCACACAAGCGATACTCGCAGTGGATATGTCTGCTTCATGTTGATAATTCTTTCTAAAGGCGAAACCAAAAAAATTTCCGATTTTATTTTTAAAATCAAGGTGAAAGCCAATACATCCTATTGCTTTATCGGGTTTAAATCTAAAAATTATCCAATAATAATTAGGACTTCTTATCATGCTCCGAACCTCAGAGATATCCTCCATTCTTTTATAAGGATAAGTATTTTCGTAAACTTCCTTGAAGATATTTGTGATTTCCTCTGCGTCCTCTTCTGTGGCAAACTTTAATGAGGGTATTTTCTTTCCGTTCCTTCTGGAGTTTTCAAATTCATACCCTTTTTCTAAATCCATTTCCCTTGAGTAAGGATAATTATTGAGCATATCCTCAATAGTAATGATATCCTCTTTAGATTTAGAAATATTTTTAGAAAACATAATTAAATGGTTATCCATGAGCTACTTAACATTATTATTATTTTATTATTAAATTTATGGAATATATAGAGGATAACTTATAATGACAACTTATAAAGGAAAAATTTTCGTCAACAAAAAATGATTAAGTTGTTTAAATCTAATTAGTTACCAGTTACTAGATGTATAACTCGTTTTTAAAATTGTCAAAAGAGAGCTTAAAATTAAATTTTAAAATTAAGATTATTACTATTGATTTTAATTACTACTTCGGAATAATCTTCAAAAGGTTCATTTTTTACACGAATCAAACTTGGAAAGAAATTTCTACAAGATTGTTGAAAAAAATCTTCACCAATTTTTTTAATCGTTCGAAGTTTGAGTAAAGTTCACGATTCGAAAATATTAATAGCATCATACTTATCAGATACTAAAAGAAATGGAATTTTAGTATTTAAAATCAAATTATTAGGAGTTTTGAAAAAGAATGGAAGAATTAACTACGAAAAAAACGTTTAGGCATTACCTTTATTTTATGTTTGGGCAACAGTTTTCGCTGTAAGGCTCAGGGATTGTAGGTTTTGTAATAGCTTGGTGGATTACGATTGAAACACAGAGTGCTATATTTCTTTCAATCGCAGTATTTTTAATATTTTTACCTCAAGTTATTGTTACGCCATTTGCAGGCGTTTTAGCTGATAGGATGAACCGCAAAACGATTATCTTTATGGTAGATTCTCTTCAAGCGGTTTTAACTTTTGGTCTGTTTCTATTTTTCTTTATAGGATATATCAATATTTGGTTGATATTTGTAATACATACTTTGCGCAGCGTTCTTTTTGCGTTTCAGGTGCCCGCATTTCAAGCGATTATTCCATCTATGGTCCCAAAAGAAAGATTAACTCGAATTAATGAACTTAATTTTCTTATTTCGGGAGTGGTTTTTATAATAGGACCCTTATTATCTGCTATACTTTTAGAGTTGTTTCCAATAACATTCATCTTTTTAATCGATGTTCTAACCTTCGTTATAGCGCTTATTCCGTTGCTATTAATAACAATTCCCAATGAAGCGAAATCCTCGAAGGAGTCAGAATCAGAAAAGAAATCGTTCACGAGAGAATTTAAGGAAGACTTCCTTGTCGTAAAAGCAATCCCAGGTCTTTTAAGCATGATAATATTTGCTATGATTTTTAACTTCATAAATAGACCTTTTAACGTATTATGGCCTTACTTTATAAACATAACCCATGATGGAACAGCGTTGCATTTGGCGTTTCTTTTTGGTTCTATGCAGATAGGAAGACTACTTGGCTCTTTAATTACGTCACTCAAAAAGGAGTGGAAACATAAGATCAAAATTAATCTAATTGGAGCGACGATATTTTTTGCCGCGTATTTACTAATAAGTATTGCACCCTATCGAAATTTTAATTTAATGATGATTGGTGGATTCCTCGGTGCGATAATATTTCCCATAACAGTAGCTACTTACTTAACGATATTACAAACAGTAATTCCTTCGGACAAAATTGGAAGAGTTATGTCAATAGACCATACGATTTCTATGGCAATAGCTCCTATTGGTGCTCTAATGGCTGGGTCTATGGCGGATTTAATTGGTATAAATACGCTATTTACGATTTGCTCTTTAATGGGTATTTTTTATCCCGTTCTCTTATGGTTTTTCACAAAGATTAGATATCTTGAACATACTCGAGAAGAGGATATAAAAGTTGTGCCTCAAGAAGAAATTATAGAATTAAAAGCTCAAGAAGCTTAATTTTAATTTTTTTTATTTTTTTTTATCTAAAAATCAGGTTAAATAATTTTTTATAAGACTATAGTAATAATTATACTATGGAGAACAAAGTAGAAGGAAAAGTAAATTCCGAATTCGAGCAGAAGAAAGGGCAAGTTGTGGAACTACCCATTTTAGACTTCCTTAAAATTAATTTTATTAGCTTCTTGGTTCCTCTTTATGCATGTTTAGGGCTTTTTTTACTATTTGAATATGGTTTTATTACCAATTTTTCAATTCCACAAATAATTCATTTCTTAATACTCCCTGGTTTCCTACTATTTCTTTATTTTATTTATCTTATTTTGTTAATTGAGTTCACAGCATTATGGGCTCGACGATGGAGTAAAAAATCACCTCCCAAAGAAGGAGTTTTCAAACGGATTTTAGATGATGTTAATAGCGAAGAAGGAAAGATGATGAAGTACTACCACAAAAGAGGATTTATAATAAAATATCCAATGTGGTTGACTTCCAAATCGCCTTTTCCTTGGCTCGTGAATCGCACGCTAAGAAGGATTAGTCACAATAAAATAGGAAAGAACGTAATTTATTGCGATTCCTACGTAGGTTTAGAATTCACAGATTTAGGAGATAACACCTTTTTCTACCCTACGGCTGCATTATCGAGTCACGCCGTCAATACAATCTTTGGAAAGATAAGTATGATGGAAATAAAACTTGGAAAAAACACGACATTCTATCCTGGAATAATTGCCGGTCCCAACGCTTTAACAAAGGATAATAACGTTATTTTTCCAAATACGGTATTACATAAAAATTGGAGAGGGAAGCCAGATAAATACTATTACCAAGGAAGCCCCGGAAGACCTATAGAAATCAAACATTTGGAAAAAAAGTAAGAGCTTTCTTACAATTTTATTTTATTTTAAATTAAGAAGTTTGTATAGTTTCAATTTTTGGGAACTTTCCATGCTTTTGCAAGAATTCTCGATAATAATTCACTTTATCTAAAACAGAACCCGCAAGTTCTAACGATTCGAAAACAGGAACGTTGCGATTTAACAATTTTAGTTTAAATTTGTATCTACTTTTATAAGCTTCGAATCCTTCGTTTATTTTTAACATAACGCAATACATTGGTTTTGTACACGCGCTTTTTGCTTTAGAAATAAATCTTATAAATTCTTTGTTTAAATCGAGCCCTTTATACCCCAATTCGTCCAAAATTTCTTCAAACCCTCCAAATCTTTCGGGATCTTTAACGAAGATAATAGAAGAAATGTTAGGGTCTTTATCTAGAGCTAAAATTGTACGATAATAGATGTTTGGTTGGATTCCCATTCCGCCTAAATCTATTGGATTTGTTAAGTTAGTATTTACATCTGGGATGAATCTTTTCATTTTATTCATTGTCTTCTCTGTTAATTGGGGTATTTTTAAATTAAATTTTTCTAATATGTCTATTGCCTCAATCGTGGAACCACCACCAATTCCAATCACCCCTACATTGCGCGTGTCTGGTAAGCGAGTTAGATTAAAGGCAGAGGCTAGCGCGGCAAGCTCGTTTGAATTACTTGCTATACAACTACCTGTTTGCGTCCCTACTGCCTTCCAAATTTCATTGTTCCCGGCTAAACCTCCAGTGTGAGATAAAATTGCTTTCTTTGTTGCTTCACCATATCCAGCCCTCCAAAGAATTACGGGTTTCCTATTTAAATTGCATTTTTTAACAATTCCCATAAATTTCCGTCCCTGTTCGATTGATCTCAAGTTCTCAATGTACAAACCAATAATTTTGGTGTGTTCATCAGTTAAGAAATATTCTAAAAATTCTACTGGAGATAAATCTAACGAATTACCAATTGAAATCGATTTTGAGGTATATAATCCATATGAAACGATAAGCTGAGAGATATTTTGAGCAATTCCACCAGATTGAAATATTCCACCAAAGTTGCCTGCTTTTCTGGATTGCGCAAAAGCAAAATAGAGCCCTCCTTTTGGATTGTATACGCCGATACAGTTAGGCCCAATAATTCGAATGTTATATTTTCGAGCAACTTGTATAGTTTGGTTTTCCAGCGTCTCGTTTCCTACCTCGCGGAAACCGGAAGAAAAAATTGTGCAAAACGGGACGTTTCTCTGACCGACTTCCTCCAATAATTTAGGAACCAGACGTGAAGGGACAGCTAATATGACGTAATCAATGGGTTCTGAAATATCTAAAATAGAGTTATAGACTTTATAACCTAAGAGCTCTTTTCCAGCTAATCGAGGATTAAATAAATACATCGGTCCTCGAAACTTATCTTTCATTGCCCGGACGAAAAAGCCCCCACCTGCTGGATCCCAGCTCGCTCCAATAATTCCAATAGATCTTGGAAAGAATAATCTATTAAAATC
>Ga0114922_10005947_pt1 | contig 11211 bp, 6 predicted proteins | sample AartaG_FD_100975 | JGI IMG/M metagenome (GOLD analysis project Ga0114922, IMG submission 100975) | Deep subsurface microbial communities from Aarhus Bay to uncover new lineages of life (NeLLi) - Aarhus_00045 metaG | ecosystem: Environmental > Aquatic > Marine > Oceanic > Sediment | place: Aarhus...
AAAAGGCAGTATTTGTTCTGTTTTTGAGGAGGGTCAGGAATTTATTGTTACATCTCCTTACAACCCCCCCAAAGATTTCTGTTCCTGGGCCTGGGCAGATATGCGCCCTTCTATCCATTCAGTTTTCTTCGGTGGCAGAAAATCATCGGTTGTCTGTTGTACTGATGGATATCGGCCAGTGGTCTTCAATGTTGAAAGGACTGAAGAATAGGGGTATTCAGTTCTCAACTGTAAAATTGTCCGGTGATCTCTCCCAACCCCTTCGGCGGGGTTACCCTGGTCGAAAGGCCAGGGTGCTCACCGGACTTTTTATTTTTAATTCAGAATTCGCCTATCAAATTCTACTTGCATTTCACATAAGAATCAATTATACTTCAACATTTAACTTTCCGAAAATATAGACATCTGACATCCGCGACTACGAAGCCTGTGGGCAGAAAAATTACATCCGACTTTTTCCTTGAAAGTATAGCGGTTCAGAGAAATTCGTTTTTCAGAAACCAAAAACAAACCCTTTAGTGATATTATTTGGAATTGAATAAAACAGTAACAAACCAGCCCGATTGAGAGAGGATAAAAATCAAGAGTAGAACTAATACATCATTGAATCATTACTTTCAGGAAATTGGTGAAGTATCCCTGCTGACACCAGAGGAGGAGATCAAACTGGCCAGAAGGATTAAGAAGGGCGATCACAATGCATTGGAGAAGCTAACCAAAGCGAACCTTCGGTTTGTAGTGAGTATTGCCTTGAAGTACCAGAATCGGGGACTCCCTTTCGGTGATCTCATCAACGAAGGAAACCTTGGACTTATCAAGGCTGCAAAGCGATTCGATGAAAGCCGGGGATTTAAATTTATCTCATATGCTGTTTGGTGGATTCGTCAATCAATTCTCCAAGCCATATCAGAGCAATCGAGAGTCGTTCGGCTTCCATTGAACAGGATCGGTGATTTGAATAAGATCGGCAGAGCGTTAGATAATCTCGAACAAGAGATCAAGAGAAGGCCCAGTGCCAATGAGATTGCAAAAGAGGCGGAGATGACACCGCACGAGGTATCGGATACCATGCGAATATCCGAGAAGCATTTTTCTCTCGATGCGCCTTTATATCAGGGTACTGATAACAAGTTATTGGATGTGATTCCGGATAACCATCAGCCATCTCCTGATGATGTTTTGATTAATGAATCGCTAAGGATTGAAATAAAGAGGGCCTTAACGACGCTTTCGGATAGGGAGGCCGAGGTAATTAAACTTTATTTTGGTTTGGGAAGAGAACGTCCTCTTACTCTGGAAGAGATTGGGGATAGATTCAATGTGAGCCGAGAGATGGTACGACAGATCAAGAAGAAAGCTATACAGCGGTTGCGTCATGTTTCACGTAGTCGGGGGCTCTTGTATTATATGGAGTGAGCATTCTCATCAATGAATTATTCTTTACTACCTTTTCTAGTCGGAGTTATCTTCAATCTGTTTAAGTCAAAGAGGGCGTTGTTCATTCAAAATTGTTTACAGTAGAAAGAAAAAAAATTTGCATTCGAAACCGTGCCCCAGGTACTCGTTACATTCTCATACGTAGCCGATGAGATGTACAGTCCGGGTAGACTCGGTATGCCGCCGGCTGGTTTCATGAATGGCATAAACGAATACGGCGTTGTCATGAGCAGCAACTGTATCGACAGCAGGGAACCGAACAGCAATGATGATGATGGCCTCGGATGGCCTGAGATCGGTCGGCTCGTCATGGAAAGATGCAAAACGGCCGGGGAAGCTGTAGACTTGGTGTGCCGTCTTGTTGATGAATACACGTTTAACGGATTTGAAGCCACATCCTGTAAAAATCTCACATAGGAGAGACCTTGCCAGGCAGATTTGCGTGGCATCGACGCACGCTTCTCAAGTATACCATTTGAGGAGTGAACTACCTGCTGCGATCGGATGCGTCATGTGGATAGCCGCGAGCTCCCCGTGTATCAGCGTCTACACGCCCGTTTATGCGGGACATAAAGGTGATATTCCACAAGTGAAGTTTTGCCTCAAACCGGATACTGCTACTGGTTGCTGGCTACTGGTTACTGGATACTGGATACTGGATACTGGTTTCTGGTTAAATAAAAAGAATCATTATGATTGAACATGAGTTATAAAAATATTGGAATATAACTACTGGCAAAACAGTCGGTTATTGACATTCACAAAATGACTTGAAGTGAATTGCCTCAATTTGAAATAGGTGAATGTTTTACCAGCAACCAGTGACCAGAAACCAGTAACATAATGACTTTAATACTATTTATACGAAGGGAAACATGACTCAGAATTCGAGATATTATATTGATAAAAGGTAACTACTCAGGTTCTGAGTTCCATGGTTCCCGGTTCAAGGTTAATTAGAAATGAAGATTGAGAGGTTTGAAGAAATTCAAGCTTGGCAATTGGCACGAGAATTGACTCGAAAAGTATACATATGAAAAACGTAAAAGTAATAACTGTGAACCCTGAACCTAACATCATGAGTAGTTACAATAAATGTTATATGGATTTAAGCAAGGAACAATCTTTCAACGAAAGGAGAACCATGTGAGTAATATCCACGTTGTAAAGAATTATATTGGGGGCAAATGGGTTGACGCCCGGGGTAATGGTCACCTGGATGTGGAGAATCCAAGTACCGGTGAAATAATCGCTAAAGTGCCGTTATCAACGGCCGAAGAGGTGAACCGGGCCATCGATTCGGCTCGATCTGCTTTCGCCGATTGGTCGAAGACACCCATCACGCGTCGTACGGATTATTTATACGCATTACTCAGCCTCATGCGGGAAGATGAGGAGAGGATCGGTCGCGTGCTGACAAAGGAAATGGGTAAATCATTGACGGATTCACGTGCGGAGATGAAACGGAGCTTTCAGAACATCGAATCTGCCTGCGGCGTACCCATATTGCAGCAGGGCGATAAAATGATCGGCTGCGCTGTGGATATCGACGGTGAAGTTCTTCGGCTGCCCATCGGCGTTTTTGCTGCAATAACGCCTTTCAACTTCCCTGCAATGGCGCCCTTCTGGTTTATTCCCTACGCGATCGTTACGGGAAACACATTCATTTTAAAGCCTTCCGAATTCGTGCCTCTGACGATGGAACTCATCACGCAATACATAGACATGATCGGTTTACCACCGGGTGTGTTCAATCTTGTCAATGGCGATAAGGTCGCGGCGTCTGCGATTGTCCGGAGCCCGAAGGTCGATGGCATCTCCTTTGTGGGAAAGTCTTCCACATGCCGTGTGGTAGCATCCGAGTGTGTAAAGGGTAATAAGCGGTACCAGGCCATGGGCAGTGCGAAGAATCATCTGGTCGTGATGCCGGATTATACCAAGATGGATGAGCTCATCCGGAACATGAGTACCTCCTGTTTCGGTTGTGCGGGCCAGAGGTGCATGGCGTCTTCCGTTATCGTTGCCGTGGGCGACGAGATGTACGGTACAATCTGCGAAAGATTCATCGAAGACTCGAAGAAGTTTATCGTGGCCAATCCTTTCGACCCGAAGGTTGAGAATGAGCCGATGCTCATGGGAGCGGTTATCCATGCGGCTGCCAAACAGTTTATCTTGGACATGATAGAGACGGGTATCAAAGAAGGCGCCACGCTCGCATTGGACGGACGGGGTATTGAGATACCGGATTGTGAGAATGGATACTTTATAGGTCCGACCGTATTCACAGATGTCAAACCCGGTATGGAGATTCATCAAACGGAGATTTTTGGCCCTGTGGTCTCCATCCTGAAAGTCGGTGATCTGGATGAAGCCATAAAGATCATTAACGACCACCCGTATGCCAACGCCGCGTCGATCTATACGCAGAATGGATACTACGCAAGAAAATTTAAACTCGAAGCGGAATGCGGAATGATCGGTGTGAATGTGGGGATCCCGGCACCGGTTCCGTTCCTGCCCTTCGGCGGCATGAAAGCATCGATGATATGTGATATTAAGATGCAGGGCAAATCGGCGATCGATTTCTTCACAGAGAATAAAGTCGTCGTAGAGCGCTATTGGCGGGAGGATTGACCTGTCAGATAAACACACACAAGGCATGTATCTGGTTGTGTCAAAAGTTTAATGAAAAAGGAGAGAAAAATATGAAACCACAGAGGCCACAGAGAAAAAGAAAGAATCTCTGTGTTCTCGAAAGGTGTATGCATCTAAAACAAAGCCTTTTGTGATATCATAGATGAATATCCTAATAAAGATATTTTTAGAGTCATCATTTCCGATCTGTTGATATAAATCGGAGACAACTGTTTTAAGACAAATTCGGAATGGTTGGTATGAAATTAAAGAGCAATGAGATCGGTAAATAGCGATTAGATATGCTGAGAGAACATAAGGTGATTGAAGAGTTGATAGCAGTTGATGTGGTATAAGCCTTTATAAGGTTCAGATGCATATTTAACTAAGAGCGATGTGTAAAAGATAAAAGAAAAAAGATTTGGGAATCTACTTTATATCGGAGTTGAAAAGTCACAAATATCATATCACACGATACGATATTTTAGAGGACACAGAGGGGATAGAGAATTAAGGACTTGTAATTTAAATAATATTAATAATTTCTCTGTGGACTCTGTGGTTGATTTTTGACAATACCAGTTGTTCCATGAGGAGGGAAGATGCCAAAAGAAGAGATACTACAGAATAATCTTGAATATACGCTGTTTTCATGGTCAGCACAATCGGGGTTGAATCCGATCAATGTGAAAAGAGCCAAGGGTGTATATCTTTATGACAGGGATGGGAAGCGATATATTGATTTTTCTTCTCAGTTGATGAATGTCAACATTGGACATAATCACCCCAGGATAAGGGATGCTGTCCTTCGACAGATGAATGAAGTCAGTTATGTGTATCCGGGAATGATCACTGAGCCACGGGGTCAATTGGGTAGGAAGCTGGCAGAGATTGCACCCGGTCGATTGAAAAAGACATTTTTTACTCTTGCGGGTGCCGATGCCGTCGAGAATGCCATGAAACTGGCACGATTATTCACCGGTCGTCACAAGATCGTCACGAGATACCGCTCGTATCATGGGGCGACTTATGGTGCGATTTCAGCGGGCGGAGATCCTCGAAAGTTCCAGGTCGATCGTGATGCCATGCCGGGCATCGTTCATGTGGAAGATCCTTATTGCTACCGCTGTCCATGGGGTAAGACGATGGAGTCCTGTCATCGAGAATGTGCTTCCCATCTTGAACGTGTCATAGGATTTGAGGGTCCTGAGAACGTTGCGGCCGTACTGCTGGAAGGAGAATCCGGTTCTTCGGGGTGTATCAAGTATCCTCCGGACTATTGGCAAAGAGTAAAAGAAATTTGCGATAGGTATGATATTCTGATCATAGACGATGAAGTGATGAGTGGGTTCGGTCGGTGTGGAAAATGGTTTGCCATAGAGCATAGCGGTGTTGAACCCGATGTCATGGTCATTGCAAAAGGACTCACCGGTGGATACATCCCTATGGGAGGCGTGATTGCTTCTGAGGAAATTGCTAATAATTTTGATGAGCGCGCATTGATGTTGGGTCTAACGTATTCGGCTCATGCGGTAGCCTGTGCAGCAGCGATTGCCTGTATTGAAGTGTATGAAGAGGAGAATCTCCTGGAAAATACCTGCAAGATGGGTACCTATTTGGAGCAGGAAGTAGAGAAATTGAAGGAAAAACATCCTTCCATCGGGGATTTCCGGAATACGGGACTGTTGGGAGTCATAGAGTTGGTAAAGAACCGGGAAACGAAAGAGCCCATCACACCCTGGAACGCCAAATCTTCTGAAATGGGTATTACTAATAAAATCTCAGCAAAATTAAAAGAACTTGGAATGTTCACATTTGTGCGATGGAATTGGATTTTTATTGCACCGCCATTGATCGTAACCAAAGAGCAGATAGATGAAGGCTTGTCGATCATATCCCAGGCGATCTCTATTGCGGATGAGTTTGTTTCTTGAACTTGAGTACTTTTTAGGCTCTATGTTGAATCGAGTGGGTAAATCATGATGGTTCTGGATTTTTTGAAATTGGTACCAGTGCGCTTCTGTTCTTTTGTCTTGATACAAAAGAACCAAAAAATCAAGGCTGCATATTATCGTGTCAATGGTGTGAGACTTATCTGTTAACTCAAATGCGAAACAACATAAAACAAAAATATTATCCACTCGATTCAACATAGAACCACCTTTTAATTTACAGGATATCGTAATGGCTGAAAAATATTTAGTGATATCCTTATACTTCGCTGTACTGTTCATTCTTGCAATGATTGCTTCAAGTCGAATACGGGGATTGAAGGATTTCTATGTCGGTGGCAAAAAAATGGGATATTGGGTCGTTGCATTTTCGGCAATGGCAACCGGTGAATCCGCCTGGCTTCTATTGGGATTAACGGGTATGGGGGCGTTGATCGGCGTCAAGGCTTTTTGGATAGTCATCGGTGAAGTCATCGGCGTGAGTCTTCTTTGGATGACAATGGCTAAAAAGATTAAGTGGCTCACGGATAAATACGAGGCGATTACGGTACCCGACTATTTAGTGTCTCGTTTTCAGTCCAAAAGCCATCTTCTCCGATCCCTGTCTGCTTTTGTGTTATCCGCGTTTGTAATTATCTATTCCAGTGCTCAAATCGATGCCATCGGGAAAGCATTTGAGACGTTTTTTGGTGGGAATTATTTCATCGGTGCAATTATCGGATTTGGCTTCGTTGTCGTCTATATCTGTGCGGGGGGATTTGTTGCCGTGGCCTGGTCGGATTTATTCCAGGGATTGATGATGTTACTGGGTTTGGTGCTTCTACCCATTGTGGCATTCTTTGCACTTTCCCACCTGGGATTTTCCCAGGACTGGACGGGTGGGTTGCGTCAGATTGATCCCGGCCTGCTGAATATATGGGGGAAAGGCGGCTTTAGTTTGTTTAACCTGATGTCTGTTATCGGCTTCGTCCTGATCGGATTGCCTTTTTTGGGATCCCCCCAGATCATCGTCCGTTTCATTTCCATTAAGGGTGAGTCTGAAATTCCGAAAGGTACTGTGGTTGGCGTTCTCTTCACGCTCATGACAGATTCGGCCGCCGTTTTGGCGGGCATGCTGGGACGGTATATCTTGACAGGGTCCGGTCAGGATGTTTCGATATTGGGTAACGGCGCTGAAAATGTTTTACCCTTATTGGTCGAACTTATTTTCCCTGCGGCTTTGGTTGGACTCTATATTGCCGCTATCTTTGCAGCCATCATGTCGACTATAGACTCGCTCCTGGTTTTAGCCTCGAGTGCGATTACACGGGATTGTTATCAACAGATATTTCATCCGGATCTGGAGGATGGGAAGTTAATCCGGTTATCCCGATCGATTACTTTTCTGCTTGCGGCAATTGCCCTAGCTGTTGCTTTAACGGTTGCTGTTTTGTCACCCACGCGTACGATTTTCTGGTTTGTACTGTTTGGATGGTTTGGAATTGCTGCAACTTTTTGTCCTGTGATCCTGTTGTCCCTGTTCTGGAAGAAGTATACTGAAAAAGGCGCGATTGCTTCCATGATTACGGGTTTTTTATGTATCCCGTTATTTAAATTTGTGGTACCCAAATTTCCAGTCATTGGCGAATATGTCAAAGAATTGTCGGAGCTTCCACTCAGTATTCTGTTTGCCACACTTGTTGGTATTCTGGTAAGTCTGGCCAAAAGAGATCCAGACCTTGAAGGAAGCTATTCGAAAACTTTGGAGCAATATAAAAAAGGAGAATGATAGCATGAAATCCCAGAATTGTGTCTTTGGCTTGCTTACTTGTATGCTGTGTTGTTCAGTAGTTCCACCTGTCTCGGCACAGGAGGAGATATTGGAGAAACTCGAATCGATCGCCATCATCGAACAGAAAATCATGGTACCAATGCGTGACGGCATAAGACTCGCTACGGATGTCTATCGCCCCAAAACGGACACACCCGTGCCCATCATTTTTTCGAGAACGCCCTACAACTTCAATTCCTGGCGCGACGGAAAGATGAGCACGCGAACCTACCGATCGGCCTACGAAGTCGTCAAACTGGGTTACGCCTACGTTGTTCAGAACGAACGGGGAAAGTTCTTTTCTGAGGGGGAATGGGACATCCTCGGGCCGCCGACTACGGATGGGGTTGATGCCCTGACCTGGATGGCGGAACAGCTCTGGTCGAATGGAAAGGTCGGAACGCAGGGGTGTTCCTCGACGGCCGAGTGGCAGATGGGAGTAGCGGCTTTGAACCATCCTGCCCACGCCGCCCTCGTTCCCATGGGATTCGGAGCGGGTGTGGGCAGGATCGGTGAGTTCTACGAACAGGGCAATTGGTACCGGGGTGGCGCCCAGCAGATGCTGTTCACGTCGTGGCTTTACGGAAACCAGAACATTCAGAGGCCGACTTTTCCTACGGAACTGTCACGTGAGGATCTGGTACGGGTATCACGATTCTTCGATCTGGCTCCGGAGATGCCGCGGGTCGACTGGTCCAAGGCCTTCTGGCATTTGCCTGTCATGGACATCATGAAAAACGTCCAGGGGGCGAAGGGCATCTACGAGAGGATGATCAAACGGAAGCCCAATGATCCGGCCTGGTATGAGGGTGGTCTCTACCACGACGACATGGACTTCGGTGTGCCCAGCCTGTGGTTTGTTTCATGGTATGATGTTTCATCGGGTCCCAATCTCGCCCTGTTCAATCATGTGAGAATCAATGCAAAGGATCCCGAGGTCGCCGAAAATCAATTCGTTGTGATTGCGCCGACCCTACACTGCGGATTCTGGCGCGCCTCGGAAGAGACCATCGTGGGTGAGCGAAATATGGGAGATATACGGTTCGACTATGACGGACTCATCTACGGCTGGTTCGACTACTGGCTAAAAGGCGAGAAGAACGGCATCCTCGATAAGACACCAAGGGTTCAGTACTACACCATGGGCCTCAATAAATGGCAGTCATCGGACACCTGGCCACCGGAAGATGCCAGGATGGTCACATATTATCTGACGAGTGGGGGAAAGGCCAATACTTTAAATGGTGACGGCCGTCTGACGAAAAATCCACCCGGTCCTGAAGACCATCCCGATGCCTTTATCTACGATCCGGCCAATCCGGTTCCCTCATACGGCGGAAACGTTTGTTGCACGGGCAATGCCATCAAGGGGGGCGCCTTTGATCAGCAACAGTTGGAAACCCGCCCCGATATCCTCGTTTATTCAACCGATCCGCTGGATATGGGCGTCGAAGTGAGTGGGACCATTGAGATTACCCTTTACGTTTCCTCCGATGTGAAAGACACCGATTTCACCGTGAAGCTGATCGACGTCTATCCCGATGGAACGGCCTATAATCTGGATGAGACCATCCAACGGGCCAGATACAGGGAGGGTTACGACAGGGAGGTCTTCATGGAGGAAGGCAAGGTTTATGAACTCCGGGTCAGTTCCATGTCGACCAGTAACACCTTTAAAAAGGGACACCGAATCCGCATTGAGGTCTCGAGCAGCAACTTCCCGAGGTTTACGCGTAATCTCAACACGGGTGGTAACAACTATGACGAGGGGGAAGGCGTCTTTGCGGAAAACAAGGTGCACCACTCGGCAACATATACCTCCCGGATCCGGTTGCCGATAGTCGAGCGGTAAAACTGCACCAGGCCATCGCCATGGAATATGCGGAAGGGTCGACGTAGAAAGATGAATTCCCAATGTTAAAAAAATACCTTATTCTACAGTTCGGACTCGTCTTATTTGGCATCATGCACTTCTCATGCAGTCAAGCGCCAAAAGACATTGATCCCAATACTGTCATTCCAACTCCGAGGCAGGTCGAATATCAGAAAATGGAGTTTATCGGATTTATCCATTTTACTGTCAACACATTTACAGATAAGGAATGGGGATATGGGGATGAATCCCCTGAAATCTTTCATCCAACGGATTTTGATGCCGATCAATGGGCACGTGTGGCCAGAAGCGTCGGAATGAGACAGCTCATTTTTATTCTCAGATGCAGGTCCCGATATTCGATGGATCGGCAATGAGAGGGGGGTTGCCGGGGAGACAAACTGGTCAACGATCAATAGTGAATCGATCGTCGTTGGCGGTGCAGATCATAAGGTCCTGAACTCGGGAGATCCCCAAGGAAAAAACTGGGTCATCCCGTTATGCAATACATCCATTCGTCCCGGCTGGTTTTATCATCGATCACAGGATGCCCGGGTTAAAACCCCTCAGGATCTTTTGGATGTCTATTATAAATCTGTGGGAAGAAACGGTGTCCTGTTACTGAATATCCCTCCTGATAAGCGGGGATTGTTTCATGAGAACGATATTCAAACGTTAAGAGAGTTTAGAGGGATTATCGACGAGACATTTAAGACCAATCTGGTGGGTGGGAAAAAAGTTGTATAAGGCATCGGAAAGAGAATAGGGGATTTATATTTTTATCAATCAAGAATCAATTCATTTTTCATTGTAATAAATAAGAACAATCACTTATAATAATATTTCACTGAGCTTATGTTCCCCACATCACCACCATTGAATCGGGATATCGCCCGCAAATAAATTCGAAATTTACACTAATGAGAAAAATTTTTGAATTTTTTTTAAAATTCCTTCGACATATAATATAGTAGACAAACAAATGAGATCTGGGATTTATACTGTGAACCGGGATGGCAAGGATAATATATTGATCTTTATTGCTTTATTTTCTACTTGATTTAATCGAAAGAATGATTTATAATAAGGAGGATATATTCAGTATCACAGAACAAAAGTAATCTATTTGTAGAGAAAAGGCACAGAGCGGATCTGGTCGATCAATTTAAATATCAGTTAAAATGACTGAATTTAAAGCCGTGCTGTGTATATGTATTCTGTCTTTAGGTATTGGTTTAATATCCCGAAGCGATTACAGGTGGTTCTGTTCTCATTCTCTTCATCGACGATTATCAGTCTATCTACAGAAGCGACATTCGCCTAAGGTATTCTAACGAATAAGATTCTTCCTGAATCGCAATGTTACGATTCAATTTATCCTTTGATTTAAATCATTTTCGTCGATCTATCAAGGTCAGTTCTTGACAAGTGGGATATGAGTTTTTGAAATTTAATATGGATATCTTATTCGAAAAAAAATAGTGTATCACAATCGTTAAACCAAA
>Ga0114922_10005948_pt1 | contig 11211 bp, 8 predicted proteins | sample AartaG_FD_100975 | JGI IMG/M metagenome (GOLD analysis project Ga0114922, IMG submission 100975) | Deep subsurface microbial communities from Aarhus Bay to uncover new lineages of life (NeLLi) - Aarhus_00045 metaG | ecosystem: Environmental > Aquatic > Marine > Oceanic > Sediment | place: Aarhus...
GGCGGACCGTCTTCATAGTAGAGGGTCTTGTCCACGATGGCCTGGTGTTGGGGCTCAGAGCGCCCCGGAAAACGACCCAGGGCAATGTCCGGGTACCAATCGCTCGCACCGTCCATGCAACTGTAGGGCAGGTCGGTGTCCGGCGATCCGTCACCGCCGCCGGTCCAGTGCGGAATCGTGTTGGTGTCGCCGACCAGCAGGATGTAGTCGGGGGCATCGTCCGTACCCCAGAGGTCTTCGATGTACTCCTTGATCTCCGCGGTGGTTGGGGAGGGCGGCACCCAGGTGGTGACGTCGAAGCCCCGGGCTTGCTTGGCCTCGGCGAAGGAAACGATCTGAGACGCGTAGTCGCTGTGCACGACGATCAGGTAGTTGCCTGAGGCCCGCGGGGCAGAGGCCAACGGCCCAGGGTTCAGGACGACCCGTTCCAGCCCGGGCAGAGGAGACAGGCCTCGCGGCCAATCGGTCTTGCCGCTGAAATGAACCTCCGCCTCGACCTCCGGCCACACGGTCAGCGTTCCGGCCACCGGGTTGTACGCGACCGGAGAAAGCTCCAGCAGAAACAGCGTCTGCCCTCGGGCGATCCCCAACTCCTCGACGGTCATTCGCTCGTCCGGCTGATCCACATTTGCAGCGTAGGTCGAATCGCTGTACTCAAACGGCGCCCGCTCGATGGCGCCGGGAAGCTTCTCGACCGGGGCTTGAACCGGCAGCACTGGCATCGGGTATCCCATGTCAGCTAGGTCGATGACCGTCGCCTCACCCGCTCGTGTGGTGAGCGTCACGGTTGCATCCGGCGGGGCGACGAACAGGCGGCGGATTACCGGCAGCGCCGGATCGCCGATCCGCCCGGCGATCGCGGCCCCCGGCCAGCGTACCTCCACAAACTCACCTCCCTTGGTCGTCTGTCCTCTGCAGGCCAAGCCCCCGACGACAACACGCACCCGGAATCCGGCCTCGTCGAACTCGTTGACCGTAAGCACCGGAGCTTGGGCCGTTGCGATGTCCGCCGCAACCGCTCCGGCAGGCGTAACGGACAACCAGGATTCCTCCGCGCCTGCCAGGATTGGCAGCGCGAGCACTAGGGCCAGCGCCGCACACCAGTCTCGGACCCATCCCCCGCCCGCTAACATGCGTTGCATGACTGTTCGTCCTTTCCGTGCATTCAACGTTGCTCAACAGAGTGATTTCCCTCGCCAACCGCACCGGTCTCACTGATCGCGGGCTGGCCGCCAAAGACTCTCTGAAGCGACCCGAAGTCGCTCAAGTCCACATCCGTATCCTCGTCAATGTCGAACGCGCCGCGGCACTGCTCCACGCTGATCGGATCCGGCGGATCCGGGGTCGCACCCGGGCCGGCCGCGCAGTCCGGCAACGCCGCGAAGTCATCCAGATCCACGTCCCTGTCGCCGTCGAAGTCACCGAGTCCGGACCGGCCGCACGCCACGAAACCATCCCTCCCGAGCGATCCGCCCGCAGCTCGACCTCCGGCGAGAGCAGTTGTCTCGCGATTGATCCTCCGAAGGGCTGGAGATCATCTGTGGCGGGCCGAAACTCAACTGAACACTGAGCGCCAACGCTGAAATGGCTCCGTCGCGGAGGCAACATTGCCGCACCCTGTTGTGTCGATGCCCCTTCGCGCGGGTTTGCCTCCAGGGCGCCCACCTCCTCCGTCGCACGCCCCCCCACCCTCTCACAAAGACTCTAGCATACCAACCTTGCCCCGCCAGGGCAATGGCGGAGACGGGATATCACGCCGGAGATCTGCGGAGTCACACGGTGTCCCTCCCGAGAACTCGGTCCTCGTTAACTCGGAAGGACTTGCGCGCCTCGTCAGTTGGGCTACGATGCACCCTGACAGCACCCAAACAAACGGGGTCGAATCAGCCTCGTGACCGGTATCTGGTTGTTTCTCCGAGCGGTTCTCCTGCCCCGCGGCCCGCCGCCCGCCTTTTTCGACATCCTCAGGCCTTGATGAGCGCAGCCGACGGCCCGTCAGGCCCCGGCCGATTCCGCGTCGTACATGCGCCCCCCTCCCGTCCCCGCCTCGCACGCCGCCGCGCTACCACGCGGCTCCAGAAACCAGGGTTTCTACGAGGGGATCGAAGTTGTATGAGGAAGCGTTCACCTCGGGGATGGTCTACGAGAGCGCCGGTGGGATCAGGCGAGTTTGCTGCCCGCCCGGTCGAGGATATCCGGGAAGTCCAGGCTGCTGACGCAGGCTCGGGAGGCGGCGCAGAGGTCGGCCCCGGACCAGTCGCGTTGCTCGGGGGGCAGGGCGTCGAACAGCGCCCGGGCTTCGGCCCGCCGGCCGTCTTGCTCGTAGTAGGACAGGTAGCGGGCGATGTCGTTGAAGGCGGTCTTGGTTCCGGCGGCCCGGCGGCAGCTCCCGTCGCAGCCGTGGCAGAAAGTGCGGCGGTGGTCCTTGAGCATGCGGTGGACGGCGCCGAGTTCATCGCCGGTCAGCGGGGTGAAGTTGCGGGCGGCGTTCGCATTCTCAACGAGTGTCTTGATGCTGTTCATCTGGGCGCAGACGGTGGCGAAGCGCTCGTCCGACCAGATGGCGTGGAGCACGGCCGTGTGGGGGGTCAGGCCTTTGGCCTGGAACTCCGGAAAGATCTCCTTGATGTGGTCCAGCCCGCCGCGGAGCGACTTCATACAGATCAGTCCCACCCCGGCCTTATGGCAGTTGTCCAGGGCCTTGTTGAATTCGGCGTTCTCGCGGATCAGGTACGGATCGGCGCTCACCATGATGGCATCGACCCACCCGCCCTGGGCCGCGTTGTTCAGCAGGGCGATGCGCCGCTCGATGGGCGAGCAGTGGCTGACGAAACCGGCGAAGCGGATCTTGCCGGACTTTTTCATCTTCTCGACCGCCACCGCCCATTCCTTGCTCTTGGGCCAATCCTTCCCGCCCTGGTCCGGGTAACCGCGGTCGCCCTCGTCGCCCAAGGCGTGGATGAAGAACAGATCGATCCGCTCGACCTGCAATGCCTCAAGGCGACGGTCAGCCATCTCGACCCATTGTCCCGGCGCTTGGGGGTGGTCCTTGGTCACCAGGAAGATTTCCCTACGGTGGCCGGTCTTCTTGAACCACTCGGCGAGGGCCAGCTCATGATTGCCGTTTGCATAGCAGTCGGCCGTGTCGAAGTAGTGCAGGCCGTTGTCGTAAGCGGCGTTGAGAATCCGCGTGTCGGACTTCCGGGTTGCCCCGAGGCTCAGAATGGGCACCTCCGCGCCGCTGCGGCCCAGCTTCCGCTTGGGTAGCGATTTCGGCGTCTTGACCTGGTCTTCCTCGGCAAAAGCAAGCGTAGACGCGGCGGCGGTTGCGGCTGCGGCTGCGGCGCCGGTACGCAGAAAGGCGCGACGAGACACATGTTCGGACATCAGCGTGCTCCTGTACCTGGCGGGCCAACGGCAGCTGGCCGTCCAAGCGGTGGTCGGACCTGGGACTCGCGAAGGTCGATCCGGCACTCGGGTGCATTCTGACCCCCGCTTCCGGTCGTTAGAGGGGATTGTATCACGATTTGGGCACCCAGGTCAGCCATGGTGGTTGTATGAAGATGTAGCAGGCCCGGCCCCGGCGGTCTTGAGCAGGCGAAGCGAACGGTTCCGGCCGGCATCCGGGCAGTGCTGTGATCGGGTTTCGCCTTCGGCGGTGACGTAGACGGCCCGGCGGTCGCCGACGACGGGGCACTCCAGCTCGCAAATGCCGCAGCCGATGCACAACCCGGTGTCGATCTTGGGCAGAGCCAGTTGCAGGTAGACGGCGGCTGTGTCACCGCGCTGCGGCAGCGGATCGAGCGGCGGGTCGACGATGAGTGTGTCGGCGTCGTTGTTGCGGATGCGGTGCACGGACGAGGTGCCGTCGCGGCGGATCACCTGAATCTCATGCACTGTGGCGAGCGCATCGGAAAACTCGCCCGGTCGGAAAGTGCACGCCTGCGGTTCGGCCCCGGGGCCGGGACAATCGGCCAGGGTGAGCGACGTAGTCGTAGCGGACAGAATCACCTTCTTGCCGTCGCGAATGAGCATGGGCCGAACTTCCGTATGGATGGCCTTGGGCGAAACCGGGCAGACCTCCTGGCAGACGACGCAGGGGACGTTCTTGCTCCAGGGCAGACAGCGGCCCAGGTCGAAGTGGGCGGTGCCGAGTTTGATCGGCCCGCGCTCGGCGTAGTCGCCCAGACCCAGCTTCTCCTCGACGGTCAGGCGCTGGATGGCCCCGGTCGGGCAGACCTGCCCGCAGGCGGTGCATTGGTACTGGCAGGCCCCCATGCGGAAGTTCATCAGCGGCGTCCAGATACCCTCCAGGCCCGACTCCAGCATGGCCGGTTGGACCACGTTGGTCGGGCAGACCCGGACGCACTGGTCGCACTTGATGCAGCGCTCCAGGAACTCGAGCTCTTCAACCGCGCCGGGCGGGCGGATGACCCTGGTGGAGAAATCCCTGGTGCTCCTACCGGAGGCCCTGGTCCAACTGAAGAAAAGTACGCCGGTCAACACGGCGAAGACGGCATGCCTGCGCCTCAGGTCCGGGCTGGAGACCTCGCCTCGCCTGGGCGGCAGCATGGCGAAGCTCAGGGCGCCCTGGGGGCAGTCCTCGATGCAGTTCATGCAGACGACGCACTCGCTGCTGCGGAGTCGGGCCTGTGGGTCGCAGGCCCCCTCGCAGGACAGCAGGCACCGGTTGCAGTCGTTGCATTTGCCGGTATCGCGGTCGATGCGCCACAAGGCGAAGCGCGACAATAGGCCCAGCAGCGCCCCCAGCGGGCAGAGCACCCGGCAGAAGAACCGCGGGATGACCAGGTTCATGGCCACCAAGAGCAGAAACAGCCCGCCGATGACCCAGTCCAGTTGATGAAGCTTGTAATCGCCGAAGACCGCCTGGGTGGGCATGTTGAGCGTGGGTACGACGTTGACGGAAAACGCCCGGTGGACAAAGACGATGGGGTCGAGCAGGCCGATCTGCAGGCTGCCGAACACACAGGCCACCAGCATCCCGACCAGCACATAGTATTTAATCGCATAGTACCTGCGATAGCGGTTGGACTCGATGCGGGCCTCGGCGCCGCGAGTGTTAAACGCCCAGCCGATGAAATGGTGGATGATGCCGAACGGGCAAATCCAGTTGCAGAAGAAGCGTCCCAGCAGCAGGGTGGGGATCAGGATAACCAGCGACCAGATCAAACCCTTATAGAGGGTGTGGGTGGTGATGGCCGTGGCCAGGGCGACCAGCGGGTCCGTCTCCAAAAACTTGCTCAACACCCGGCGCAACCCGGGCAGATCGTCCAGGTGGCGGAAGGTGGTCAGCAGCACCAGGCCGAAGAACAGCGTGAAGACGACGGCCTGAACAATGATGCGGACGGTGGTTATTCGCATAGGCGTTATCGTCTATTCACCGACTCCCACCCGAGGATCGGCCGGCGTTGTGACGTTAAATGACGAGCACCACAGTGTGGGACCGGTTCTCAAGCGTACCGGTTGGAAACTGGTGCCACAGCTCTGTCACCCCTACGTTACGTTAGTCTCCACGATCTTGCCTTGTTGCCTGTACGCCTGCCAGTCCCGCTCGGCAAAGCGGTGCGACTGTTCAAAGGGTTGGCCGCCGAATTTGTCGTAAGCGATGTCCAGGTAGCGCAAACCAGCGGCGTCGCGTTCGAGCAGGTGTTGATAGCACCAGGCGTCGATGGCGATGGAGTCCACACCGGCAACAATGGTGTAGCCCGGCTTCACGTCGGCCAGGCTGCCCCCCGTCGGGCCGTTGTGCACCAGCACTCGGGTGCCGTCGGCGATGGTCAGCGTGGGGCTCATCATGAAGCCCAGGTCGCTGACGATGTCGGCGATGGCCTGGTGGAACTGGTTACGCCGCCCGCCCAGCAGGCCATACCAGTTCTTCATGTTCATCGAGGCGTGGCCTATGCCGCTGAGATTGTGGTCTTTAATAGGTGCGACACCGATGACCTTGTCCGCCTCGGCCAGCGGCTTCCAGAAGATCGGCCAGGTGCCCAGGGCTTCGTTTTTGGCCGGGTCGGGCTGGTGAGGCCGGCCGTCGGCGCCCGGCGGGCGGATGGCGATGGGACGAAAGTGAACCTCAGCCGGCGTCAACAGGGTCGCACCTTCCTCGCGGGTGACCCGCAGTATGCCGCTGCGGGCGAAGCAACTCTCCGGCGCTTCGATCGGGTTGTCGGCCACGATCACCTTGGACGCACCGGCCTGGCGGCAGAGGCGGATGATCGCCCGGAGGACTTCCGGATCGGTAGTGGCGCCGAATTGCGGGGCCCGCTCGAAGCCAACGTTAGGCTTGAGCAAGACGACGTCGCCGCGGGAAACGAAGCGCTCGATTCCTCCGAGACCGCCGACGGCCGCTGTGACCATGGCGGCGGTCTGGTCGGCGGTACCGCGGGCCACGCTGAGGCGCGGATCGGAGACGGGGTAGTCGATCTTGGCGAAGTAGTTGGGCAGCGTCAGCGGTTCCGGCTGCTGGAGCCCGGCCCTTCCGGTGCGGTCGTAGAGCAGGGCCGCACCGACCGTGGCGGCCCCGACGGCGCCCAAGGTGGCCCCGCCGCGGGCCAGGAACTCGCGGCGCGACAGGCGCGGCGGTTGGGGCTGGTCCCCTGGGGGCCTGGGCATCATTCACTCGTCCTTCCCGATGCGCGTGGGGCGTCCAGCAGGGCACGAAAGGCGTTGGCCTGACGTTCGGCCAGGGCCGCGTCCTCGGCACCGCTGACCCCGCCGAGATACTGACCCAAAACGAACACGGCGTCGATCACCCCGCCCGATTCGCCGATCAGCAGATCCGGGCCTTGGGCGCCGCCGCGTTGCAACACCCTACCATACTCGTCGAAGAATCGGACGTAGGCCGCGAAGGTTCTTGCAGCGCCGTCCGCATCCGGGGCCCGATGAATGAAGAGCTTGTAACCTTGGCCGCTGGCTTCGTAATCGGCGCTGAACACAGCCGCCAGAAAGTCGAGGCCGAAGGCGCTTTGGCCGTGATACTCGAAGGAGCCGGGCAGGCGATCTTGCCGCGGCAGGAGGGCGTCGGCCCAGAGGGGCCGGCCGTCATCCGGAATCACCGCGGCGATCGAGGCCGCCAGGGCTTCAACCGCGGCGGACAGTTCGGCGCTCTCCTCGGCGGCCTCGAGGCGAACGTAGTGGGCCCCCTTCCAGAAGAAAATGCTGCTGCCGGCGCGGTACGCCTCCCGGCCGACGGCGAGCGGATCGGCGCGACCGCCGTATTCGGCCCGGTAGATGCCGAAGGCGTTGTCCATTTCGGTCATGTCATACCAATAGACGTCGAGTGACAAATCATTGTCACCGCGGTAAGTGCCGAAGGTCAGGGTAGCGAAGTTGTAAGCCAGGTAAAGGTCGGCCCGGCCGTCGATCTTCTCCCAGAGGTTGGCGGCGGTGAAGACCCGGGTGTTGTCCGGTCGCCGCCAGCCGGGAAGATCGAGCCGCGGGAAGGCCGATTCATCGGCCGGGCCGGCGTTGGGAGATGGCCCGGTGCCGGGTGCGAGTTCGAAAAGGGCCGGCTCGTCGCGAAGTGAAACGGCAGCGAAAGTGGCCCCGATGGCGGCCAGGATCAGGAGGATGACCGCCCCGACGACTTTCTCGCCTCGTGGGACGTGATGGCGCAGGTAGCGTCTGGCAAACAGCGTCGGCATGGGTCTTGGACCGCTCCTCGTCGCCTCAGGCCCGTCGGATTGTAAATGCAATTGTGTGGTTCCGATACCGATCCGCCGGCGGCAGACGGCGACGACCGGGAACTCGGGACCGCGGCGGCGCTGCAACCTTCGGACGGGGCAAGGATTATCGCACCCTTCGCGGCGGACGACGCGGCAGGTGCGTAACTGCGCGCAGGCCGGTGGAAATGGTCTCTTGGGCCATCCTAGAATGGGGTGCCTGCCGAGCAGGGAAGAATCTGCGGGTCGGCCGGCGGGGGAAGCAACATCGCCGAGGAATCGAAAGGAAGGGAACAAGTGACTGAGACTTTCACGATCGACGACCTGCGGCAGCACGAGCTGGTGATCCTGCGGCGGCTGCGGACCGGGCCGCTGACCGAGTTCGAACTTGCTTCGGAGGTGGCCGACAATTCGGCCTTCACCAGGGAGGTCGCCGCTGAACGAATCGGTGGTTGGCTCGAAGAGCTGCAAGGCGGCGGTTTCATCTGGGCCGGGAAGCTGTACAACAGTGACGGTCAATACGTCTATGCCGCGGCCTTGACCCGGCGCGGAAGGGAATTGGTCGGATAGAACAAGACGCGCTGATCCCGCGAGCCGGCGCAGCTCCGCTTGATCAGCCCGTGGGATATTGGATCTTGCTTGGGTTGGTAAGCCCCGACCTGGGCAAAGAACGAACCGCGTCGCCGGCCGGGCGGCGCGGTTCGGTCGCCTGGTGCGGACCGGGCAGCAGCCCGCTACCTGATTGTAATCGAGCCGTTGTGGGTCTTGATCTCCAGGTGGGCCTCGGATTGGCCCAGCCGGCCGGCCAGGTGGGTGCGCTTCCTGGTAATGTCCATCAGGTCGCGCGAACACTGGATACGGCCGTTGTGCACCGAGCATTTCAGGTTGGTGGCCGTCTGCTCGCCGAACTCTACAGCTACACCACCGTTGTGGTTGGTGATTGTGCCGTTGATGTCTCCGGGGGCGTCGAGTTTCGCCTCGATGCCGCCGTTGTGGCTGACCATGGTGACCTCGTTGGCGGCCGTGGTGATCTTGGCGCCGCCGTTGTGAGTCTTGACGTTCATCCTCCGGGACCCGGTCTGGGCGGTGATACCTCCGTTGTGGGTTTCGAGCTTGCAATCGCCGTGGACACCGGTCACCTTGATCCCGCCGTTGTGCGCCTTGGCGACGACGGCGAGCCGCGGCGGCACGGTCACCTCGAAAGATAGCTCAACGCTCCAGCCGGACGGTTTGGGCCGATCGAGCTTCCGGCCAAGCTTCTGAGTACGACCCGATTTTTCGGTGGTGATCTGCAGAGCGTCCATGCATTCCTGGGCCTGACCCTCGTCGGGGGCCCCGGCCCGTTTCTTGGCCACGACGATGATCTGATCGCTGCCCTCTTCGGCGGTGACGGCGATGTCCCCGTTGTGGGTGCCAACTTCGAGTTCGTCCACCTCGCCGGCCGAGAGCTCGATTCGCTCTTGCGATTCGACCCAGACCTTCGACTTGCAGCCGGCCCAAGCCGGCAAGGCGCCTATCACCCCCACCGACAACAAAGCAAAGACCGCCGATGCTCTCTGAATACGGTTCATGGTCGTCTCCTTTGACGTGCTCGTGTCTCGCGCTCCGCGGCAAGACCGCGTTGTCTGGAGCGGTATTCGTGAGGCCCAGCAGGTTATTCGTTCACTGCCCCCGCTGGCAAGTATTCGAGCGCCGGCCAGGCGTCAAAAGTTGTATCCTTCTGTCGGCAGATGTGTTGCGGCTTGTGTCCGCCAGGCCGAGGGAGTAGGTTTAGGTTAACAGGGGTGCCCTCGGCGCATCTCTTCTTGCGGCAGTCAGTTGAGTTCGCAGCAGCCATGAGCGCCGTCGAAATCCAGAACGTGACCAAGACCTTCGGCAAGACCAGGGCCGTGGACGAGTTGTCCCTGACCGTGCCGACCGGGGCGGTGTATGGGTTCATCGGGCCCAACGGGTCCGGCAAGACGACCACCCTGCGGATGATCATGGGCATCATCTATCCGGACCCCGGCAGCGGCCCGATCCAGGTGTTGGGCCAGAAGGTCTTCGGCGCTGCCCGCGATCGGGTCGGCTACCTGCCCGAAGAGCGCGGGTTGTACAAGAAAATGAAAGTCCGCGACGTGCTGCGCTTCTGCGCCGAGCTGAAAGGCCGCCGTGACTGCAAAGGCGACATCGCCGACTGGCTCGACCGGCTCGGACTAGGCGACTGGGCGGGCAAGAAGGTCGAGGCCCTTTCCAAGGGCATGGCCCAGAAGGTGCAGTTCATCGCCTCGGTCGTCGCTCGGCCGGAGCTCCTGATCCTGGATGAACCGTTCACCGGGCTCGATCCGGTCAATGCCGAGGTCATCAAGGACGCCGTCCTGGACGTCAAGCGCAGCGGCACCACGGTCATCTTCTCGACGCACGACATGGCTGTGGCGGAGCGGATGTGCGACTTCATCTTCATGATTTTCAAGGGGCGCAAGGTCCTGGACGGGACGCTGGAGTCGATCCAGGACACCTACGGCTTAGACACCATCCGGGTTCGGGTGGAGGGCAACGGCGACGTTTTTGCCGGCCTGCCGGGGGTGGAGAAGGTCAGGGACTTCGGCCGGTTCCAGGAGCTGCGGATCGACCGCCAGGCCGACTCGCAGGCCATCCTGCGGGCCCTGACCGCCCGGGCCCGCATCCGCCATTTCGAGCTGGCCCGCCCCTCGCTGCAGGACATCTTCGTCCGCATCGCCGGCCCCGAGGCCGAGGAGGCGGCCCATGCGTAAGGTGCTCACCGTCGCCCTCCGTGAATACGGAGCCGCGGTCAAGACCAAGGCCTTCATCATCACCCTGGTGGTCATGCCCTTGATGGTAACCGGTATCGGGATCGTCCAGATCCTGCTGAAGGATCGTGTGGACCTCACCGACCGCCGGGTGGCCGTCATCGACTACACGGGCCAGTTGTACGACGAACTGGCTGCCGCAGCCGAGCGGCGCAACACCCACGACGTCTACGGTGGTCGGGTGAGCGCCCTGCAAATGCCGGATCTCCCCGGCCTGCCGGATGAACTGCGGGGCCTGCTGACCTTCGATGAAGAAGATGAGGAACTCCACTTCACCGGCCCGATGACCGAGGAACAGCGCCAGGCCCTGCTGGCCGCCTGCACCGGCGACCGGGAGCGCCGGCGCATCGAAAGGCTTTACGAAGAATCGCAAAAGCAGGCCCGGCCCCGGTTCCTTCTCGAACAGGTGGACATCTCTGCCGGGGCGCCTACCGACATCCGCAAGCGGCTGAAAGCCCGCGTGGACAACCAGGAAATCTTCGCCTTCCTGGAGATCGCCCCCGACGTGATCACCGGCCACGCCCCCTCGGACGATCCGCCGATGGTGTATTACACCGCCCGAACCACCTACCAGGACCTGCGGAACTGGCTGGCCCGGCCCATCAACCGGTACATACGCGGCCTGCGTATGGAAGAAGCCGGCCTGGACGACGAGACGGTCCGCCGGCTCAGACAATACGTCATGCCGCGCATCCGCCACGTCCGCTCGCTGGACGTGA
>Ga0114922_10005949_pt1 | contig 11210 bp, 7 predicted proteins | sample AartaG_FD_100975 | JGI IMG/M metagenome (GOLD analysis project Ga0114922, IMG submission 100975) | Deep subsurface microbial communities from Aarhus Bay to uncover new lineages of life (NeLLi) - Aarhus_00045 metaG | ecosystem: Environmental > Aquatic > Marine > Oceanic > Sediment | place: Aarhus...
AGGCGCTTTCATCGCGGTCCACTCAGCTCACCTTTTGGATGAACGATTGGTTAAAACAGAGTACATCTATCACTCACGATCAAGCCGTGGTGGGAGTTCGCTGGATAGCAGGAATACATGCGTAGTACACCCTATAAGCGTGGATGATAATTAACTATATTAAGTATAAGAAGGAGGGGCAATGGCTAAGTTGAAGGATAGTTGTGTAAAGCCTGCGCAGGGGCCGATACAGCCTGCAGTAGGATCAGAAAGCCCGATGGGTTTTCCGGGAGTGGCACAGGAGGTACCTAGGATGCATGCGAAAGTGGGGAAGGCAGCACCGGACTTTGAGGCAACTGCGTTCATATCGAATGAAGGCTTTAAGCCAGTGAAGTTGTCGGATTACAAGGGCAAATGGATTGTTTTATGCTTCTATCCGGGGGATTTCACCTTTGTCTGACCGACGGAGTTGGCAGCGGTCGCTGCCTTATATGACGAATTCAAAGCGTTGGATGTCGAAGTCCTGGCGATGAGCACGGACAGCCGTTTCGTGCATAAAATCTGGCAGGAGCAGGAACTCTCAAAGATGGTGGAGGGCGGGGTGCCCTACCCGATGCTATCTGATGGTGGTGGCAGAATTGGCACGGTCTACGGTGTATATGATGAGGCTGCTGGAGTAGATATTCGCGGGCGTTTCATTATCGACCCGGAATTCGTGATCCGGGCAATGGAGGTACTAACTCCCGAGGTTGGGCGCAATCCGCAGGAATTGATCCGCCAAGTAAAGGCATTCCAGCATGTGGCGGCGACAGGCGAGGTGACACCTTCAGGTTGGGTACCAGGAGAGGTGACCCTGGAGCCTGCACCGGATCTTGTTGGGAAAGTGTGGGAGGTTTGGAAGCCGTAAGATACATAATGCTTAAGGATAAAGCGCCCGCGAAGGCGCTTTTTTTCCGTGAAGGATTGTACTTGTGAGTTGACCCCACCAGATGTTATGTTACAAAAGACACTAAGCTCTGCCAATGATAAATCTTACACTCTTCGTAAACGTTGACCAAATCGGTCAACGTAATATTCAAGGAATCCAATGATTTGCATCAACCGCCATACGGACTATGCTGTCCGTATCCTTCTAGCCTTGGCGAAACATCACTTCGGGATGCGTCTTTCAACCTCCCAGATTCGGGACGAAATGCTTATCCCTCCAGCACTCATCCAACGCATCGTTGCGGATCTCGCCCGGGGGAAATTTATCGATACATTCCCGGGACGGGACGGTGGGCTACAGCTCGCACGCCCGTCAGCGCAGATCAATCTCAAGCAGGTCGTTGAATACTTCGAGGGACCGATCTCTATTTCTGATTATCTTACGGATGATTTGGATTGCCCTTTTGAAGCCCAATGCCCGGTTCGGATCTCCTGGGGTGGTCTGCAGACGATCATCACCAACGAATTGGAAAAGATATCAGTGCAGCGTTTGGCACTCGAAGCCAAGCAGATCGAGGTGTCGAGCGCGAAATCGGGAGCGTTGAGTTCGATTAAATCTGTTGAATAAGGAGGGGAGCCCTTAACCAATCATCACTAAAGAAATTAAATTTCCTATGTAAAGACAAAGCTTGTTGGAGAAAAACATGGACACAATCCTGCTTGCTCGATGGCAATTTGCCATCACGACAATCTACCACTTCTTCTTCGTGTCAATCACCCTGGGTCTCTCAATCCTCCTTGCAATCCTGGAGACGAGATACGTCCGAACGGGCGATGAGACGTACAAACGCATGGTCAAGTTCTGGGGGAAGATCTTCCTGATAAATTTCGCCATTGGGGTGGTGACCGGCATTGTCCAGGAGTTCCAGTTTGGCATGAATTGGTCAGAATACTCGCGTTTTATGGGCGATATCTTCGGGGCACCACTGGCGATTGAAGCTCTGCTGGCGTTCTATTTGGAATCAACCTTTATTGGACTCTGGATTTTTGGCTGGGATAAGCTCTCAAAGAAGGCACATGCGGTAACAATGTGGTTGGTCGCAATAGGCGCCAATATCTCGGCATTATGGATTTTGATCGCCAACTCTTTTATGCAAAACCCAGTCGGCTACGCCATAAGGAATGGCAGGGCTGAGATGACTGATTTCTTCGCCCTTATCACGAACCAAAATGTCCTGTATCAATTCCCACACGTCTTAGCTGCAGGAATCGCGTCCGCGGGTTTCTTGGTAACAGCCTTCAGCGCCTGGCACCTGTTAGAAGGGAAATCCGAAAACAAGGGTTTCTTTCGTCGCTCCTTCCAATGGGGCGCAATCTATGGCTTGATAGGCGCGCTCCTGGTTGGCATCGTTGGCCACTTCCAGGGACAGTTCATGGCCACACATCAACCGATGAAGATGGCCGTGGCTGAGGCGCACTTCAACACCGAAGATCCTGCGGCATTGTCCCTGCTAACGATAGGTAACTGGGAGCAGACAGAAGAGATTTTTTCTATTCGCATCCCGGCATTACTTAGCTTCATGACCTACAACCGGCCCTATGGCGAGGTCAAAGGGATTAATCAACTCCAAGTGGAATTTGAGCAAGCCTATGGCCCCGGAGACTATATCCCGCCAGTAGCGATCAATTACTGGTCATTCAGGGCCATGGTTGGTCTTGGTGGGCTCATGATTCTTATGGCCTCCCTGGGAATCATTTGGCGCAAGGAGATTGAGAAACACACTCGCTATTTAAAGTTGATGATCCCCGCTGCGTTGATGCCGGCTGTCGCTATTACGTTGGGTTGGGTGCTTACAGAAACCGGTCGTTGGCCGTGGATCGTGTATGGTCTGCAGAAGATCGAAGAAGCCGTCTCTCCCAATGTTCCTGCCTGGAATATCTGGTTTTCGATGACCACACTTACTGTGCTTTACGGGATCATCATGGTCATTGGTGTGAAATTGGCACTGAAATATGGGAAAAGCGAACCTGCGCATGCAGACGACATTGGCTAAATAAGGAGTCAACTCATGGACCTCAATACAGTTTGGTTCATCCTGCTTACCGTTCTATTCATCGGTTTCTTCTTCTTAGAAGGTTTTGATTACGGGGTGGGGATTTTATTGCCGTTCCTGGGCAAGAATGATGGTGATCGTCGAGCTATCATCAACACAATAGGACCCGTTTGGGATGGCAACGAGGTATGGATGCTAACCGCTGGAGGTGCGATGTTTGCCTCCTTCCCACATGTATATGCCACGCTCTTCAGTGGTGCGTATCTGCCGTTGGTGCTTATGCTCCTCACCCTTATCATTCGGGGTGTAGCTTTTGAATTTCGCGGCAAACGCGATGAACCGACCTGGCGCAACCGTTGGGATTGGGCGATTTTTGTTGGGAGCCTTGCACCTGCATTGCTCTGGGGGGTAACCGTAGGAAACCTCATGCGTGGCCTGGCGATTGATGCTGATATGAACTATTTTGGGGGTTTACTGCCCATGCTTAATCCTTTCTCGATCTGGGCGGGGGTAGTCTTTGTGGGCATCTTTACAATGCATGGGGCAAACTTCCTCAGCTTGAAGCTCGGCGGAGCACTAGAGGATAAGGTGAAGGCCGCTGCGTGGAAGGCCTGGTTGGTTGCGCTGGTCTCCACGGCCATTCTTGTCGTCTGGGCGTACTTCGCCACCGACATCTTGGCGAACGGATGGATACCCGCACTGCTGGCCGTTGTCGCCCTGATCACGACAGGTGTGTTCGTCAAGCAGGATAAATCCGGCCTCGCTTTCATTGCGGGTTCCCTGACGATCGTGTTGGCCACCGTGATGGTCTTTGCAGGATTGTTTCCCCGTATCATGATCTCCACGCTGAATCCCGAGTGGAGCCTGACGATCTATAACGCCTCGTCGAGCCCTTACACCTTGAAAGTGATGACTATCGTGGCGCTGATCTTCGTGCCCATCGTTCTGGCCTATCAAATCTGGACCTACACTATCTTCAAGAAGCGCATCAGCGCTGATTCGGCAGACTTGGTCTACTAGATTTGGCAACGATAAAAGAGGAACGAGAGAGACCTCTCGTTCCTCTTTTCTTATATGCAGCAGTTCAAAGTAGAATCGGCTTGCGCCTCCTTCCTAGCAGCTGAAATGGCATGGGTTGAATAACCGAACGATGAATATCGATCGCCGCCTTCTAATTCTTACACGTGATAGTCGTTTTGCGTTTGGTGTCACTGTCCTTGCTGGGACTCTGGGTGGTCTTCTGACAATTTCACAGGCACGTAATCTCAGCCTAACAGTGAGTCGCGTCTTCCTTGAGAATGATAACCTTCAAGGTGTTAGACCCCTGGTCATCGCATTAGGATTCATCATAATTCTCCGCGCTGTGCTGGCCTGGGTTGGTGAGGTGAGCGCAAAGCGGGTTGCATTACGCGTCAAGAATACATTGCGTCAAAGACTCTCTGCACACATTATCAAACTAGGCCCATCCTATACTCGCAGTGAACGCACTGGTGAATTGGCGGTAGCAGCGGTGGAAAGTATCGAAGCCCTGGATGCGTACTTTAGTCAATATCTGCCTCAACTTGTGTTGGCTGCGATCATCCCGCTATCGATTGTAATCTTCGTATTTCCACTCGATCCGCTCTCAGCCCTCATTCTCTTTCTGACCGCCCCCATCATCCCCATCTTTATGGTCTTGATCGGTAAGGCTGGTGAGGCACTGACCAAACGTCAGTATGAGACCCTCAGTCGGTTGAGCGCACATTTCCTGGAAAGCCTGCAAGGCTTGACAACCCTCAAACAATTCGGACAAAGTCGATCACATGCCCAGTCGATTGCACAGGTAAGCGACGAATTTGGTAGGACGACTATGAGCGTCTTGCGCATCACCTTTCTCTCCGCGCTTGTGTTGGAGTTGATTGCCACTTTGAGTACAGCAATCATTGCAGTGGAAATTGGTTTGCGTCTTCTTTATTTCAAGGTGACGTTTGATCAAGCTTTTTTCTTGCTCGTCCTGGCACCTGAGTTTTATATCCCCATGCGTATGCTGGGAACGCGCTTTCATGCTGGCATGAGCGGTACAACTGCGGTACGGAAAATCTTTTCGATTCTTGATCTGCCTGTTGTGCCCTCCGATGGACAGGCAGTTTATGGCTATAGTGAGTTATCGGTATCAAGCATAACGTTCTCAAAAGTAACATACACATACCCTGATGAAAAGAAACCTACCTTACAGGATATCAATCTAACGATCGAAGCTGGTCAGCATATCGCCCTGGTTGGTGCAAGCGGCGCGGGAAAGAGTACGCTTGCACAGATTCTGCTGCGTTTCATCGAACCTACACGAGGTCAGATCCTGATCGATGATCAGCCGCTTTCGAACATCCAGGTAGCTGCCTGGAGGGAGAAACTCGCCTGGGTCCCCCAGGATCCCTTCATCTTCAATGGCAGCATTGCTGAGAATATTCGGCTGGGACGTCCAGGTGCGGATATTGATCTGGTTGTGGAAGCGGCAAGAGCTGCACATCTGCATGCCTTTATCGCCGCATTGCCTGAGGCATACGATACACCGGTGGGCGAAGATGGTGCCCGTTTAAGCAGCGGACAAGCGCAACGGCTCGCTCTGGCACGCGCCTTCCTTATGGATGCGCCAATTCTCATTATGGATGAGCCCACTTCAAGTCTGGACCCGGCCATCGAGACTCAGCTTGAAAAATCGACAAGAGAATTGATGCAGGGACGGACGGTTATCACCATAGCGCATCGTTTGAATACGATCTTTCACGCCGATCAGATCGTCGTCTTGGATGGCGGACGGATAATCGAGTTCGGGACACACAGGGAACTGTTGGATCAATCGGGTGCATACGCACGAATGGTAGGAGCCCAGGATCATTCCCCTTATAGTGAAAAACCCAGGTTGTTGTTTCATAACGTAAAGTCGATAGCTGATAAACCACCATCATCAGTCAGTACTTCCTCCTGTGACCAGCCTCCCACCCACGTCGGTCTTCGCCTGCTAACTTATTTGAAAGGATCTTGGGGATTAGTTACCTTCTCGGTTCTGATCGGTGCAGCGACGGTTGCCAGCAGCATCGGGTTGCTTGGCACATCATCCTGGCTGATCTCTGCGGCAGCGCTGCACCCTTCCATTGCTGATCTACAGATCGCTATCGTAGGGGTACGTTTTTTCGGAATCAGCCGTGGGATATTTCGTTATCTAGAGCGGCTGGCTTCGCACGATGTTACCTTTCGCTTGCTCTCCCGCCTGCGAACCTGGTTCTATACGGTTATCGAGCCACTCGCACCGGCACGCCTGATCCATTTCCACAGCGGTGACCTTCTCAGTCGTATCGTAGCCGATGTGGACGCGCTGGAAGATTTTTACATTCGTGTGGTCTCTCCAACCATCATCGCGGTCATAATCTCGCTTGGCACTACGATATATCTCGGGCAATTTGATCCGCATCTCGGCTGGACATTACTAGCTTTTTTAATCGCGCTGGGCGTGGGTGTGCCGATCTTAATAGATATTCTCAGCCGTAAACCTGGTCGTGAATTGGTAGTCTACCGCACCAACTTACAAACGCTGCTTATTGAGGGAGTGCAAGGGCTAGCAGACTTGTTGGCATTTGGGAGAGCAGTAGACCACCAGGCGGAAATTGTGAAGGCTGGCCAAGAATACAGCCAGATTCAACAACTGATGGCAGCAATCTCAGGTTTCCACAGCGGATTGGGCGTTCTTTTGACCAATCTCGGCATGTTAGTAGTACTCATCATAGGGATTAATGATGTGGTTTCAGGGACAATCCCTGGCGTGATGCTGGCGGCGTTGACAATGATGACGCTGGTTAGTTTTGAAGCCGTTATGCCGCTTCCACTGGCGGCGCAGATGCTTGGAAAAACATTTGCATCTGCTCAGCGCCTGTTCACTATTGTAGACATCGAACCAGACGTGGTCGACCGTGGAGAGAAAAAAGTACAAGGTGTTTTTTCAACAGAAATCGAATTCTCCGATCTATCCTTCACTTACCCGGGAAGTCAGGAACCTGCACTGAAAACTATCAAGGCTAGGCTATCCGTGGGTGAATCGCTCGCTATCGTTGGCCCGAGCGGCGCGGGGAAATCCACGTTGATGAATTTGCTTCTACGCTTTTGGGAATATCAAGAAGGAGATATTTTCCTCGGTGGTCAATCATTGCGCGACTTTGAATCGGACGAAGTGCGTTCCCTCATTGCGGTCATCCCGCAGCGACCGTATTTTTTCCATGCTAGTGTGCGCGCCAACCTCAGTCTGGCTCGCGCGGATGCCAGCGAATCCGAGATCGAGTACGCGGCACGGCAGGCGCATATTCACGAATTCATTACCCGTTTGCCGAGAGACTACGACACAACCATGGGTGAGCATGGATTGCGGCTGAGTGGCGGTGAACGCCAACGTCTTGCCATTGCACGGGCAATACTCAAAGACGCACCCATTGTCATTTATGATGAACCCACAGCAAATCTCGACCCCTTTACTGAAGAGAAGTTACTGGAGACCATTTTTCAATTGATGGGAGGAACAACACGAGATGGTTTTTCGCGCAGCACGATGCTGATCACGCACCGACTGCTCGGGCTGGAGAACATGGATGAGATCATTGTGTTGGATCGTGGTGAAATTGTTGAGCGTGGCACGCAGACTGAGCTACTTCAACGTGATGGCCTATACCGGGGCTTACATGACCTTCAAAACCGCATGTTCGTGGCAACCAGAACCTCATAACGGTAGGCTAGAGGGAAACCGCAGTCCCCCGAATGACAACATAATTCTAATAGCACTCTTGCTTCGTGATGTTGAAACCCTCTCAAATTCCATTCAAAGATACATTACTAGCCTGCTAATAAAGGAATCATACATCTATACGGATATGAAGCACGCACGCGCGTGTGTTTGCGTTAAGTCAAAGACTTTTAAAGGCGATATTGTGATACTTATCACAAATCAGACCATCCATCGAATCAAGGAGACTTGCCATGCATAACACGTCCCAAAGAAATCGTACGATCATGTCTGTTATCGCTATAACGATTGGTGTTCTGATGGTAACGATCGTTCCGTTCCTGGTACAGACGTCGTTGGAAAGGGTGTTGCGAGATCTCATCATCCATATCGATGCCGGGAATCCAGCGTTCTCAAGTGGGATCCCACTTTTTGATATCTTTTATCCCGTTTGGCGGGCCATCATTTTCGTGGCCGGGATTGCACTCATTGTCATTTCTCAGGAAATAAGGAAAGGGGAGGAGTGGACGTATCCGTTGGCCATGTCCTTATTCGCCTTGCCCTCCATTGGTGGCATGTTCATGTTCTTGCCCTACATTAGCTGGGTTGGTGGTTTCCCACTTCCTATGATCATTTCTTGGATTGGTCTCACAGGTTATTGGAGCTTCATCTTCTTGCGTAAGGCCGAAAATAGTCAAAAATGGACACGTTTCGCTGCGCTGACATTTATCGGCATGCTTGCGACACATGCATTCGTTATTGGTATCGGCGCTCAACGCACAATGTTGACCCGTCCAGGGTATCCCATGTATCCGGATTTCACATGGTGGTTGTTCAACTGGGCTGGTGAGGTGAACTGGGTTGCTCTGATCCCGTTATACATTTCGATCCCATTGCTCTCTGTTGGTAAACGAAAAGGCTGGTGGTTCGCTGTGATCGCCACAATTGCTATCTTGGCAATTGATGCTCCAACACAGATCTTCCGAACGAAGACATTGGACTACCTTTATGGTTCGCTTCTTGCGGTAGGAGTGCTCGTATTTACGGTAGTGCCATACTTCAAGAGAAATCTAATCACGGAAGACTAGATCAGCGTTCGTACAAAATTAAGTCCAGCAAAATAGCAAGATTGATAAAAGCGCCCGCGAGGGCGCTGCTCTTTATCCAGACCGCTATGAGCCGCTGAGAACGTTCAGTTCCAAAAATAGTTTGTGCTACGATCAGGATTGCGGGCAACTTTTCAACGATGAATACTGTAGAACAAGTTAAACCCTGCAACTTCTATCGTTTAGACCATCATGGACGATCCTGGAGAAATAGATGAGGATCATGCGGGGTATCTACTCGGAACAAACTAGCGTTACCCCTGGTCAGATCGAACAGGCTTGATCTACGCAACTAAAATGGATTTATTCCGTATAGACCGTAGTAATACGTGATGATGGTTATGTTGTAAGATTGTACGTACCCTACAGGCATAGGGGGTTTGTAGGGGAGGTACTTAAAGATCGGAAACTGCCAGACTATCCTTTTAATGCACACGACACAGAACATTCTCTCCCGATTTGCACTTTTTTTACGTTCGATACCGAACGTGCTTCTGACAGGCGATGGGATGCTCACCCATCCTAGGATCAGACGGGGGCTCTCCTCTCTCCTGAGAAGTGAAAGACGTGAACAAGAAGCTGCGCGATCAGGTGCTACCGAGAATGTTCGGCAACTACTAACAAGCAAGTACCTGATTGTATTGGCTTTGCTCTTTGCGATCGTCCTCAGTCTGCCCGCCTTATGGCGGGGGTGGGGCTTTGAAGACGACATCTACCACCGCGCGATACTGCTTTCATCGTCACTGCCGGAAGCTTTAAAGAGCTTATTCGTGTTCCTGGATCCCGCCACTACAAGAACGCAAATGGAAGTTGGCGTCCTTCCCTGGTGGACGCTTGAGACAACCCAGATCGCATTCTTCCGACCGGTAGCGGTGCTCACCTTCTGGTTGGATTACCAACTCTGGCCAAACAGCTCAATGCTTATGCATGCCCACAATCACGCCTGGTATCTAGCAGTATGTGCGGGAGTTGCCCTGCTCTACCGCAGACTGATGGGTCGCAATGTTGCTTCGGGCCTCGCAATCCTGCTCTTTGCGTTGAATTTTCCGCATGTTAACGCAGTCTATTCGATTGCTGCACGTAGTCAGTTGATCGCGACTTTCTTTGGGGTTTTAGCTCTCTGGGCGCATGATAAATCCGCGAGGGAAGATTGGACAGTCGGACACTTCTTGGGACCCATTTTCCTGGCGATCTCGCTTTTCTCAGCAGAAGCCGGGATCGCCATCGTAGGTTTCCTTGTAGCCCATGTACTTTTCGTAGATAGAGGGCACTGGAAAGATCGCTTAAGTCGATTAATCCCTTATGTTCTTATCATCGTTGCCTGGCGGGTGTTGTATACATCGCTAGGTTATGGGGCATGGGGTTCCGGCTTTTACCTCGATCCCCTTAGTGAACCATTGCGCTTTGCATTCAACATTGTTAAACAAGTCCCCATCCTCTTGCTGGGACAATGGATTTTGCCGGACCCGGTGGTCTATGCTGGCTTTTCAACCGTCGGCCAGGTTGGGTACTGGTTACTGGCTGTGACCATTCTGGCAATCTTGACCATTCTGCTCTCTCCGATGTTTGGCAAGATCCGTCGCGCACGTTATTGGGGGTTGGGAATGCTGCTTGCGGCGATCCCGATCTGTGGCGTTTCCCTTGCTAGCGGGCGCCACTTACTCATCTTGAGTATTGGTGCGCTTGCACTCATGGCGCAGTACATTACCGGTCGCTTGAATAAAGTCGAGCGTCTGCTCTTCCATCAGCGTTGGAAGACATTTTCATTCATTGTGGCGATCGTTTTACTTGGCATGCATATTCTCGTTTATCCCATCATGGCATCCACCATTCGCTGGGTAGCGGATCCCATTCCGGCGATGATGGATCTTGGTGAGTTGCCAGAACTTGAGGGTAAGGACCTCATCGTCGTCAATTCGCCCAGTCCCGGGCAGTCCTTATACCTGTTGCCATTGCGTGAAGTCCGGGGACAATCGCTACCTGGACATCTCCGTATTCTCGCACCAGCGCATACGCGGGTTGAGATATCACGCGTTGATCAGCAAACACTCAATATCAAACCGGAATCAGGTTTTCTCATCCCTACCCAGATTGACCTGAAGAACAATCTAAAACCTTTCCCCATCGCACATATCTCCTACACTTACCGCTATGGAGACGCGTTTTTCAGGGAGAATAACTTCCAAATGTCCCTTGAAGGTGTGGTCGACCTACCGGGGATGGCGGTGGAAGTGCGATCGCTGACCCCAGATGGAAGGCCCTGGGAAGCGCGCATGACCTTTGATCATGCGCTGGAGAACTCCTCGTTGCAATGGTTACAGTGGGATTGGGAAAGTAGTTCTTATCGTCCGTTCGCTATCCCTGTAGTGGGGGAAACAATCATTATCGAAGGACCATTCC
>Ga0114922_10005950_pt1 | contig 11210 bp, 11 predicted proteins | sample AartaG_FD_100975 | JGI IMG/M metagenome (GOLD analysis project Ga0114922, IMG submission 100975) | Deep subsurface microbial communities from Aarhus Bay to uncover new lineages of life (NeLLi) - Aarhus_00045 metaG | ecosystem: Environmental > Aquatic > Marine > Oceanic > Sediment | place...
CTATTGCTTGAGTGGCGAGCTGGAGGTAATATCAAGTGATGAATCAGTAACCATAAGTAGTGGAACTGCTATGCTGGTGCCGCCCAATGTAGAAATAGGTATCAAAAACCGTGGACAGACACCAGTAAATGTGATATTGATCTCATCTCCACCGCCCGTAAAGTCGGCAGATGAACTTAAGAATCTATTATTAAAAATAAAAGACGGTGCTAAACAAGGAAAATGAACTCGGAACTACAAGCTCAAAATATAATTTCGCCCGGTATAGCCAAAGGTAATGGTAGTGTTCTAAAAGACCTGTTCAGAGACAACATGACTTTTCCGAAGTGCACGGTTGACGAGGTGAAAAGAGCACCTGCTGCACAACTTAACATAGTCAGGCGAGGAACTCGTTGGGCGGAACAAATGAAGACGGAGTTTGGCACTGATTATATCCGGAAACAATTTTTTTATTCCGGTATTGATAGCATCGAGACGTTTCTCAGAGACGTGGCTTCAAAATTCGATTTGGATGGGGAAGCTGATGAAGTTATTCATAGAGAGAACAAAAAATGGAAATAGGAAGTGAAAATGGAAGGAATGATGGATTTTTGAGACCGCTCATTAGCGCGTACAGCACGCTGCCCTTGCATGGGATTACCGCAATACCTGGTAAGATTTCGGGTGCTTTGATGGTTGCCAACTCAATTGAAGACGCAGTGCCTTTGATCCACGGACCAATAGGATGTGCGTTTCAGAGGAAGATAAATCCATTCAGACCTTTCCTACCGTTCTATGAAACCCCATGCACCGATATGAACGATTTAGAAGTTGTTTTCGGTGGCGAGGACAAATTAAGCCAGGGAATTAAAGAGACCTACGAGAAGTATCATCCAAGTCTGATCGTGGTGATAACCACCTGTGCAAGCGATTTGATTGGAGACGACTTCAAGTCAGTTATAGAAGAGACAAAGGTAAAAGGAGATATAGATTGTGACATCATCTACACAACCGGTGATTTCGTCGGAAAAACAAAGCCTGTTGGGTACCAGGATGCTCTTTTTGCGATTGTAGATCAAATGCTGTGCAATGGTATGGAAACGAAGGAAATAGATAAAAACGATGGGTCTGTAAACATCATTACTTTTCCTATACATGGTGCGGGATTGAAGACTGCTGAGATGGTTTCTGTGCTAAGTGAGATGGGGATTAAAATAAATAAGATTTGTTTCGATCATACCACGGTAAAAGATCTGTATGATTTACCAAAGGCTGATCTCACCATAACCGATTATCCAATGGTTTGGGCAAGCTTGATGAAAGAACGATTTGGTGTTGACCACTATGAGATTTTAGCATTTGATCGGTATAAGGAAACAAAGGATCCTGAATTGCTCAGTCCTTATGGAATCGAAGGCAGTACAAGGATTTTTATGGAGATTGCACAGCAATTAGGTAAAGAGGGTGAAGCCGAGGAAGTGATAAAAAGAAGGAAAGAGAATGCATTTGTGCGACTTTCAAAAGTTAAAACGGGTCTCGAGGATAAAAAAGTTGCCTGTATGGGTGGCATTCATGGCATCGGAATGTCAATGATTAGTGATGTGGGAATGAAAGCAAGTGTAATTATCTATAAGACGCAGATTTTAGAAAGTCGTCTGACCACAGAAGCTATAAATGATATATTGGATATAAATGTTGGGCTAGCAAGAAAATATGGGTCAGATCCGGAAGTTCTCGTAAATCCAACCATAGAAGAAGAGATAAAAGCAATCAAAGAAGCTGGAACCGATCTGGTGATCTCAATGGGTGCAAATGCCCATAAATACAATAAAGAAGGCATAAGGACTTTTAATTCTATGCAGTTTACGCTTCATGATCAAAGAATCGGCTTTGAGACTCCTATTGAACTCGCTATCCAGTTGAAGAAAGCACTTAAAACGCCTCAAAGGCGAAATCCACTTCTGAGTATGCTGGAATACGACTCGTATAGAAACACTATGATACCAGAATGGGCAGCATTGGCGGACATGTTTGGCACGCTTAGAGAAGGAGCAACAGGTGACATGGTTATGTATGAGAATGCGTGTACTACAATAGAGGTATAAAATGAACAACACAGAAGTAATAACAAGAGAAGGTTCAGCATATGATCCCACACAGGACTGTAAATTGGTGGGAGCAGCAAGAGCACTTGCTGGTATTCGAGACTCGATAACTATCGTTCATGCTCGTCCAGGTTGCCATTGTGGTGTATTACTGCTCAGAGCACTCGGATCAAACCAAAATGATATTAGAATAGTCAGCAGTGGTTTCCGCGCACAGGATATGGTATATGGCGCAGAGGGAAGACTGGCTGCTTCAATAAGACTATCCTATAAAAATTTCAAGCCGGGCTTAATTGCCGTTCTTAATTGCAGCGCTCCTGCGATCATGGGTGATGATGTAGAAGGAGTTGTTCTCTCGATGAAGAAAGAAATCCCTGCTGAAATCTTCTCTCTAAGCACTGGTGGCTATGAGGGTCCCGCATGGATTGGCTATGAAGAAACATTGGTTGAACTTACTCGGTATATGGTTCCCGGTAAAGCAGAAAGAGACAAAATAAACCTGATTGGCTTTAAACAGGATGACCTCAGGTCATCTGCCGATCTTTTGGAAATCGAGAGGATCTTAAACAGCCAAGGGATAATGGTCAACTCGGTGTTAACTAATTCCCGTTTCGAGGCGATAAAAAATGCACCAAACGCATCACTAAATATCGTGCTGGGAGGGGATGGACTCGAAAGTGCAAAGATAATGCAAGAGAGATTTGATATGCCCTATGTAATAACACCTTATCCCTTTGGATTGAACAATAGCATAGACTTTTTGGAGAGTGTAACCACGGGTTTGAACAGGGAAGTAAACCAGGAATTTATTACCGCCGAGAAAGACAGTATTAAAGAGCGTATAGCACGCGTATTCCTTTTCCTGCAGGGCATCTACGATATGTCGGTTGCTGTAATTGGTGATGGGTGTCGTGCATTTGACCTTGCTAAGTTCCTCAGCGACGAACTCGGCCTCAATGTAAAGGTTTTAGCTATCACCTCGCGAAACCATATTACTCAGGATAAAAACGATGGGGACTATTTTGAAACTCTGCTTATAGAGCCAGACAGATTTGAGATGGATAATATAATAAAATCAAAGGGAGTGGGGATGATTTTTGGGTCTTCGATGGAGAAGAAATTAGCATGGGAACTCAACGTGCCACTGATTAGAATTTTTTACCCAATAATAGATGAAATAGCTATCTTCGACGCACCATATACTGGATTTAGGGGGACAACACATCTTACAGAGAAGATTATAAATTCTGTAATAAATAATTATACGGAAGTGTGAAACAAAGAGACAAAAAAACAGGAGTGCAAAATGAAAAATGAATGAAAAAATACGGCAGATAGCTTTCTATGGTAAAGGCGGCATAGGAAAATCAACGATTGCATCCAACCTCGCTGCTGTTTATGCCGAACGCGGACTTAATACGATGGTTATAGGATGTGACCCCAAGTCGGATTGCACGAGAAATTTACGTGGGGACGTTGATATCCCTACTGTGTTAGACGTGTTAAGAGAGAAAGGCGCGGCAAAACTCGGACTAAGTGAACTTGTGGGCGGTAAACAAGTAGATATGGATGAAATCGTGTATAAAGGCTACAAGGGCGTGCTGTGCGTGGAGGCGGGTGGTCCAGAACCCGCAGTTGGTTGTGCTGGCAGGGGTGTCATCGTCGTTGTCGATCTCTTGAAGAAATTAGGTCTGTATGATTCTAATCTAGATGTGATCATCTACGATGTTCTAGGGGACGTCGTGTGCGGAGGTTTTGGAATGCCACTAAGGAGAGGACTGGCAGATGACGTGTTTATTGTTACTTCTGCCGACTATCTATCAATATACGCAGCCAACAACATCTGTAAAGGAATTAGTCGCCATGCAAGTAGAGAAGGGTCGCCGCTTGGCGGCATTGTCTACAATGTGAGGGGTGCAATTGATGATCTCGCCCTCGTGGAGGAATTTTCACATAGTGTGAATTCAAAGGTCATAGGGGCAATTCCAAATGACTCGACGATAATGGAAAGTGAGATATATGCAAAGACAACGATAGAACATAAACCAGAATCGGAAATTGCAGGTCTATTCCGAGATTTGGCAACAGCAATCTATGAAAATAAAGAAACTGTGTCACCGGCACCACTATCAAAAGAAGAACTGGCGAGGTTAGCACAGCAAATCAGACAAAAGACGAGAGAGAAACATTTGATTGGAGGCGGTTAACTGAGGTATGTAAGTTCACGTGATTAACACAACACTTTTTCTTTTTCACAAAAAGAAAACCTGTGCTAAAAGAAAAACATCAGGAATATTTTAGTCAAGGTTTTTACCGAAGGTAAAAAAGTTGTGTGAAAATCAGTGTAATCTTGTGGTTATAAAGAGAGCTGAACATAATGAAAAAGTATGACCCCACTGCGAGCATCACTGACATTGTAAATTCCATCGTTTTTGGTCCTGTCACGTCCAGAAGAGGAGGGCAATCATTAGGGATTAATATCCTTCCACATGGCAAAAAGGTTTGTTCTTTTGACTGTGCATACTGCATGCTCGGCGGAACACAAACACATTCGGGCAAAGAGGCAGGGGCATGGGCAAGCATTGATTCGGTAGAGGACGGGCTCATAGAGGCATCAGAATTCCTGAGAAAGATAAAAATGGAAATTGAAAGCATAGCCCTTACCGGAAATGGCGAACCCACTTTGAACCCGGAATTCTCTGTGATTGTAGAACGTATATTGGAAGTTCGAGACGATCTTTTTTCTGGTGTTCCAGTCGTCATCTACACAAATTCTTCTAAAGTCTGCGAGAGGAGTGTTATGAACGGATTAGCAATGGCTAACATAGTCATAGCAAAGTTGGATGCCGTGGATGAAGAATTAAGAGAACGCATAAACCACCCTTCAAATACTCCTCCTGTAAAAGATATTGTGGCCGGGTTAAGGGCTTTGAGGAATTGCATCAATGGCAAGCTGGCTGTGGATATAATGCTCGCCGAGATAGGTGAAGAAACGAATTTGGATTGTTTGGAAGATTTTTCCGAAGCACTGCTTGAAATACGACCCCATTGCGTTTATGTTCAAACACCAACCAAGCCTCCTGTCAAAACCAGTGTTAAATCGGTTGCAAAAGAAGAGCTCATCAAAAGCGCAAGCGTTATAAAAGAAAAAACAGGTTATGATGTATATGTACTATTGGGTATGAACCCCCCAATGCCAATCGATGTTTTAGCAAATTGGAGTGGCTGATTTATGGTAGAGCACGTAATAGAAATCACAAATCTAACAAAAGAGTATGGGGAACTCAAGGCAGTAGATAACGTAAGCCTCAATATAGGGCGCGGAGAGATTTTTGGGCTACTCGGACCCAATGGTGCGGGCAAAACCACGCTCATCCACATGCTGTGCACGATTTTGAGACCAACTTCCGGAACTGCTTTAATCAATGGTTTTGACATAACCAAGCAACCAGACAGGGTAAGGAAGTCATTAGGTATTGTTTTTCAAGATCCAAGCTCTGACGATGACCTCACTGCCTATGAAAACATGGAGTTTCATGCCATGATCTATGATGTTCCTGTGAAACGAGAGATTATATTGGAGTTTTTAAGATTGGTTGAGCTTGATGAGAGGGCAAACAGCTTTGTCAAGACTTTTTCTGGTGGTATGAGGCGAAGATTGGAACTCACACGTGGTTTATTACACCACCCGAAAGTATTGTTTCTGGATGAGCCTACTTTAGGCTTAGATACACAGACGAGACACAAAATCTGGGACTATATACGTAAAATAGCGAATGAAAAAGAAATGACCATCATTCTGACAACGCACTACATGGAAGAAGCGGACAGCATTTGTGACCGGCTAGCGATAATAGATGAAGGTGAAATAAAGACAGTTGGCAGTCCGAAAGAATTGAAGAACAATTTGAACGATTATAAAATTATTATGAAACTTATTAAAAAACATGATTATTTGGAGTTCGAAAAGGAACTTGAAAGGAGCATTAATCGCAGAGAACTTGGAGTTGATATAACAGACATCACTATAACTCAAAACAATGCGGGAAAAGGAGTTAATGATAACGAAGTCATATTGGAAATCAACCTGAAAATTGATAACGGAAGTAAAAATTCTGATGCCTTACTGATAGATGCTCTCATTTCGGTCAAAGATGTTTTAAAAGAATTCAAAAACGTCGAGATAACCTCTATTGATCTACACAAACCAACCTTAGACGATGTCTTTATACACTATACGGGTAAAAGACTCCGAGATGAGAGGGCTCCATCGGACCGTAGATTGAGAATGGTTGCAAGCAGAAGGAAATCAGGGGTGATAATAAGGTGAGTGAGAACTGATATAATAATGAACGTAAAAGCGATATATATCATTTGGCTGCGCGGAATAAAGTTATCGTCGAGATATAAGGTAGGTTTCATAAGTCAATTGGGGCAGCCACTACTTTGGCTGCTCCTCCTGGGTACAGGACTCAGAGGCTCGGTAAGCATGGGCAGTATGGGCTTAACGGAGTCAACGGGGATAGATTACGTTGCTTTTATGCTGCCAGGAATAATAGGTATGACCCTCCTCTTCTCCTCGATGATGGGCGGAATGAGAATTTTATGGGACAAGAAATTCGGATTTTTAAAAGAGATGATGGTAGCGCCTATATCAAGAGTGAGTATAGTATTAGGAAATGATCTTAGCATTGCCACAATTTCAATTCTGCAAGGAATCATTATAATATTATTGGCACCACTGATAGGTGTTAATTTAAACTTATTCTACATACCAATTGCTTTGTTATTCGTTTTAATGGTTGGATTAACTTTTACAAGTGTTGGTATTGTGTTATCAACACAAATAGAGGACATTGGCTCGTTTCAAGGCATACAAACATTCTTGACTCTTCCTCTTTTCCTCCTATCGGGCGCATTTTTTCCCATAACTAAACTGCCATATCCAATCCAAATAATAGCTCACTTTAACCCCCTGTTCTACGGTGTTGATGGTTTGCGTGGTGCATTAATCGGCGTATCTATGCTGCCAATGTGGCTTGACCTTATTGTAGTAACCGCATTCTGTGCCGGGTTAATATCGTTGAGTGCTTATCTATTCAATATAAGTGAAGGGATATAAAATGAATTAATACTGAACGAGAGTTCCATCAGCCTTCGCTTTTTTTACCGCATACTTAAACGTCAATAAACCCAGCGGCACCAGCACAACTGAGAACACAGTCAATGCAGTTATATCCGGGGCCAGAGCATGCAGCGAGTATCCCTGTAGAAGTGCATGTCTCATCCCATTCAGCGAATATGTAATAGGCAAAATATGCGAGACATTTTGTAGCCATGCCGGCAAAACAGCAATTGGAAAAAGCACTCCCCCAAAGAGTTCAGAGGTACTCATGAATAACATGTTTATTGGGTCACCTCTTTTAAGTACCATAATGAAACTGGCAGAGATTATGCCGATACTACTGAAGCATATTATTGTCAGAATGAGAATAATCATAGCTGCAATCAGATTGGCATCACTCATGTCCACACCCAGCAAGAAGGCACCAATCAAAAGATATACCAGAACTCTAAAAGAAGTGAAGATAAAACTCCAGAGAGTAGAAAAAGCGATTATCGTTGAGGAATTAGTAGGGGTTACAAGCATTGCTTCTAACGTGCCCATCATCTGCTCACCGCGAATACTTTCTGAAAACCCCCTCAGCGCGGTCATTAAATAGCCTGAAAAGGCTATGCCTATCAGCACAAAGGAGAAATAATCGCCACCGTATGGTTCGAGATATTGCTCTCCTGTACCTCCAATCAGCTTAGAAACGAAATAGAAGGTCAAAATCGAGAAGAACATGAAGAAAAATCTCAATACGAACTCGAATTTATAACTCGTTTGGAGTATTAAATCACGTACTATAAAGGAAAACGCTTTTTTGTATATCAAAAACCTATCCTCCCTATTCTCCCTCCACCCATCCCCCCTCTTCTGCCTTCACGCATTACCCTTCTACGTTTCGAATAAGGTGGTTTTTGCCCTCCCTCTTCGAACTCTTTACCGGTATAATGTAAAAATACCTCCTCTAATGTGGGTTTGTCCAACGCATTTTTCAGTTCTTCCGGACTTCCAATCACCCTTATTTCGCCCTCATCAATAATTGCAATCCTGTCACATAATTGCTCTGCCTCGCCAAGGTGGTGAGTGGACAAAAAAACGGTTTTACCCTGCTCCTTGACTATATGCTCTTTAACAAATCCCCTTAAATTCTGTGCTCTTCTTGGATCCAAACCCTTGGTTGGCTCGTCCATAAACACAACTTCCGGGTCGTTCAGCAATCCACGTGCAATAGCCATTCGTTGTTTCATGCCGGTAGAATAACTTAGGAACTTATCATCTGCCCTATCTTTTAAACCAACAGTATTTAATAGCTCATCTACCCTCTTTCGTGCAGTGTCTGAATAATAATCATGAAGCGAAGCGAAAAATTTGAGGTTCTGTCGTCCGGTAAGACGCCAGTAGAAACTCCGTTCATCGGTAGTGATAAAACCAATAGATTCCCTGACCTTTCCACTATCTTCTGCGACGTCATACCCGTTTACATATGCGGTTCCCGCAGTGGGTAAAATCAGTGTGCATAATAGCTTTATTAGCGTGGTTTTACCTGCCCCATTTGGTCCGAGAATGCCAAATAATTCACCCTTTCCAATCTTTAGGTTCACCTTTTCTACCGCTAATATCTCATCTTTTCTAAAGGGATGCATGAGAAACTCAGCAAATCCTTTTTGCAGTGCGAACTTCTTCGTTATGTCGTACGTTTCAATAGAATATTCCAAAATCTTTTATCCTCCAATCATTTTAATATTACAAATTTAGATTTTAAATTATATATTTTCAAAAACAAATTCATAAATAAAAGAACTGGTATTTAGTTACGCAAGTGTGCCTATACTCAAGGATATATGCATAGAGCTGGCGGCATCAGAGATGTTAGGCGTGGTGGGCCCAAATGGAGCGGGAAAATCCACACTGCTGAGATGTATAGATAGGATCCTGAAACCCCAGTGCGGAAGCATACTGCTGGACGAAAGAGAGATAAAAAGATAGGAAAAATGTTTTAAAAGCTCTACAAATGCTAAATATCGAAAAGTTTGCCATGCGAGATATTAACGAACTCAGTGGGGGTCAACAACAGAAAGTGTTTATCGCACGTGCACTTACGCAAGAGCCGGATGTTCTTTTGTTCGATGAGCCCAGATCAAACCTCGACATCAAACACCAGCTTGAGGTGATGGAGATAATAAAAAGCATCGTGAGAGAGAAGGAAATTTCAGCAATAATGGCTATCCACGACCTCAACTTAGCTTCGAGATACGCCGATAGGATAATAATGATGAATGACGGTGAAATTTTTTCTGCTGGTGACTCTGTTTCCGTCCTCACGCCCGAAAGTATAAAACGAGTTTACGGTGTTGAGGCTGAAGTGAATAATATCCATGGAAGACCCTATATCGTACCGATAAAATCGGTGGGATAAAATGGAAGTGCAACGATAAACATTTTCTTATCTAAATTGGATTGTCTGAAAATAGCGCTATTGGTATTTTCTGCACTATTCATCATTTCATCAATGCTTTAAAGTCTTCCAAATCGTAGATGAGGTAGCCCTGGCTTCGAAGCTCTTTTTTGTCGTCTGCGCCCACATGCTTTGCAATTATTCCGTATCGCTTTTCTTCTCCAAAGAAAGAACCTGTACTAAGAAAGAAAATAAAGAGAAGGTGAGAGAGGGGAAGAAGGGAAAGTTCTTTTGGTAAAGCTTTTCTTTCTAAGAAAAGGTTTGTGCTAAAAGAAAAAATATAAATTCCTTCCCTTTGTTAGGTCGCTTCCTCTTCCCCTAATTTATTTAGGTTCAATCCTTCTTTTCCTAACCTTTTTAGGGTTTTTACCTAAAGCCGAGCCTTATTAGGTGTTATTATTTATGCACCTAACATTAAAACTTTTAAGAAAAGTTTTATCGAAAACGCTTTCGCGAGAAAACGTTTTGTGGATGAAAAAAGATTAGGAGGTGAAAAGAAAAAAAATGAAAATGAAAGAAAAAGAAAAAGTAATAGGAAAAAGTAGCGCAAGGATAGCGGTTTTACTTGCTTTAATAGCAATAGTAGTTGCAGCTTTTACAGTTCTGCCAGCAATAGTATCGGCAGCACAAGGAGTAGAAGCCAGGGTTAATGCACCTGAATACGTAGCGGGAACTTTTAACGCAACCATAGACGTGGCTAACGTTACGGATCTAAACTCTGGGCATTTCGACCTCTCGTTCAATTCCAGCGTGGTGAACGTAACAGAAGTGAAGGCAGGCGAAATAGACGGTGTAGCGGTGCCGATATTCATGTGGCACTTCTTTGATGCGGACACTGTGCGGGTTCTTATCAGTATGCCAATGGACGTAGGTGCGAATGGTTCCGGGAGCTTAGCGGAAATTGAATTTGAAGTAAAAGGTAACAGTGGCGAGATTTTTGATGCCGGAGACGCAGCCTCGGTCCTGACGCATGAGAACATTAAGCATGTTTATGATGCATGTAAAAAGAACCATAATTATGATTTTCCATACTTTAATCAACCAACAGCCCCAATCCCTTCGGTCTTGGGGAGGGATAGGGACTTAAATTTACAGCTCGGCAAGTGCTTGCTACTCCGCTTCCTTTTAAGATAACGTTCACATTGCTTTACCCTATCGTACCCAAGCATCGTACCAAGAATAAAGTCCTCCTCATTGGTCAGATTTGACAATGATGTAAAATTCATCTGTTTGATTACATCAATGCAGATCGAGTTGCCGAAGAAGACATTCATCTTCGTTCCGTTTACTGCTTGAATATAATAAGCTATCATTTCCCTTTTCAGTCTCTTTTCAATTGCATCTCTATTTGATGCTTTTGTCGTATGAAGGACGAGTGTTCTTAATCCTTTCTTGTATTCCAGAAGGTGGTGTGTAAATACTTCCATATCTTCTTTCCTTTCTTTGCTTCTTGTAGAAAAAATAAACATAATTCGCGAGTTCGTCAACGCTTGCTTTTGCCACGTCCTTCACCGTGACTTCTGCCATCCCCCTCTCAAGTCCTGCTGCTACATGTTCCGAC
>Ga0114922_10005951_pt1 | contig 11209 bp, 10 predicted proteins | sample AartaG_FD_100975 | JGI IMG/M metagenome (GOLD analysis project Ga0114922, IMG submission 100975) | Deep subsurface microbial communities from Aarhus Bay to uncover new lineages of life (NeLLi) - Aarhus_00045 metaG | ecosystem: Environmental > Aquatic > Marine > Oceanic > Sediment | place...
TTATTTTCAGGAACAGTCCCCGAGACATATCTTTGAGGTTGTCTTGCCAGAGGAATCTGTGGAGGTGATGGTGGATAAGGAAAAAATAGGGCAGGTGTTAGAAAACATCCTTAGCAATGCGGTTAAGTATTCTCCTGGGGGCGGCCCTATTTGCCTGTCGGCAAAATTGATTGCGGATTCACACAATGATTCTGACTTAAAATATCCAAAATCCAAAATCCAAAATCCAAAATGTATCGAGATCAGCGTAGCTGATACCGGCATAGGGATGACTCCAGGGCAAGTCAAAAGGATATTCGATAAATTCTACCGTGCCGATTCCTCCGGTGCAGCTGTTCCAGGGACTGGGCTGGGCATGGGCATTGTCAAAAACCTTGTGGAGGCCCACGGAGGAAAGGTTTGGGTGGAGAGTAAGCTGGCCAAAGGGACAACGGTGAGATTTACGATACCGACAACATGATTGCGGATTTTGGAATGAAGAGCTTGTTCAATTTAATATTTTAAAATCCGAATTCCGAATTCCCAAATCATAAGGGAAGAGCAGGGCGATGAAAAAGGTCGTGATAGTAGATGATCAGGTGGAGGTGAGAGACCTTGTGGAGGTGACCCTTAGATCAGGGAATTACCAGGTCTTCCAGGCGGAAAGCGGAGAGGAGGCCATTGAAATAGCCAGGGCAGAAAAAGCTGACCTGATCATCATGGACATTACGATGCCCGGGGGCATGGATGGGTTTGAAGCTGCCCATGCTCTAAAAAATGACCCGGAAACCAAAGACTGCCCCATAATTATGTTGACTGCCAAAGGTCAAAAGGCTGACAGAGAAAAGGGGCTTGAGGCTGGTGCAGACCACTATTTTGTCAAACCCTTCAGTCCTTTGGAACTGATAAAGAAGACTGAAGAAATTCTTGGATAGCCGAGTTTTCTGGAATTCAATAATATCTTAAAGGGAGCCGCGAACAGAATTTAAGGGATCTTTTCATAGAAACACATAACTGCTCTGCCGGTTGTTCAGATATTGAGAGTGGAGACCAACTTGATCGCGCTTTAGCTGATATTTTTCTGGAAAATATAGATGAAATCTTCAAAAACAAAGCAGAAGTGGATACAGGAAGAGATGCATGTCTGTCTGATTTTACCTAAAGTAAAAAATGAATAACAAATCTGACAGAAGAGATTTTGATCGTTTTCCAATTGAATTTGAGATCGAAGTGGCTGCCCAAGACAGTGAAGGAAAAAATACAGGCAGAAGACAGTCTTAAAGAATATCTCCGGGGGAGGGGCCAGGTTTATAACCCAACAAGCCAGCAAGTATTTTACAGGCCAGTCCTTAGAAGTGACCGTTTTTTTTGACTGGTACCGACAAGGTAAAGGCCCGCATGAGAGGAAAGGCAACGGTTGTCCGGATAGATGCATCCACCAATTCAGGCATTGGCGAAAAAACCCCAAGAATGGACATAGCCGTTAAGCTTGACTCCCCCTTGCATCTTGAAACAGTTTATGTGAAAACACAAGGGAACCAGGGAGAACCCCCAGAGAATCTCAAATAGTATCAATGATGAAATCCAATTATCACAATTCCAACAGTTTCTATGGAAAAACGCGCATTGCTTTGGTTTTGCTGGGGATCATCCCTTTTCTCCTGGCCATCTATTTGGCTGTTTATGGAAAAATAAAATTGATAGACACAGAGACTCTCCTTGTCCTTTCTGGATTGGCCCTCTTTTCTATTCTAACAGGCTTTTCTCTCTTGAGAAGGTCTGCCGATCAACTTGCTGACCTGTCCATAGAAACAGGAATTATTGAAGCGGGGGAAAAGAGCGAACCCATCGGGATCAAGGCCGATCAGGAGTTGAACGATATAGCTGGCCATTTCAACTCCATTCACAAAAGGTCACACAAGGTTAACAGGAAACTTAAAAAGCAATCCGTGCAACTTATGCTCTATGCCAGAGATATTTCTCTCTCCCATAAGAAAACAAAAGAAGAAGAAGAATTACGATACACCTTGAGCCGATATGTGGGAGATGACCTCGTGGAAAAGTTGATTAATTCAAAGAATGGCGTGTTCCTTGATAATGAAAGAAAGGAGGTAACAATTCTTTTTGCCGACATCAGGTCTTTCACCACCATTGCTGAAAGGATGGAGGCTGAAGAAGTGGTATCTATGCTTAATGAATTTTTTGGCGTCATGGTGGATATTATTTTTAGAAATAATGGCACATTAGACAAATTTATCGGGGATGAGCTTATGGCAGTATTTGGACTTATCCCCGCGGAAAACACTGCTTCCCACGATGCCATTCAAGCGGCCATAGAAATGCAATATGCTACAGAGGATTTGATGAAAGCAAGAGCCAAACAAGGCAAAGAGACCTTTGAGATAGGGATTGGGGTTAACACAGGCAACGCCATTGTGGGAAACGTGGGCTCTGAGAATAGAATGGACTACACGGTCGTAGGCGATAGCGTCAATGTTGCTGCACGATTAGAGCAGGCAGTAAAGGGTGGGGAGATATTTATAGGGGAGCAAACATATCGCCAAACCCAAGGTCATTTTCGGATACAAAAAAAAGGTGGAATATCCGTCAAAAATAAGACTGAGCCGATTATGTGTTATGAGGTGCTACGGTGACACGGAAGGATCTTCGGGTAGGAAGATTGTTAACTGTTTCACCTGAATTTCTCGATAGCCCTTTCTACCATGGTCCTGATTTCATCAAGCCTTCCTTTGGATTGTGCCTCGAACCTGAGTACAAGCACAGGCTGAGTATTGGAGGCCCTCACCAATCCCCAACCATCAGCAAAGACAATCCTGACGCCATCCACATCAATTATTTTATATCGTTTGCTGAATTCATCTTTTAGCCTACCTACAAGCTCAAATTTTTTGGCGTCAGGGCACTCTACCCTAATTTCAGGTGTAGCATATGATTTTGGAACATCTTCCAAAAGCTCTATCAATGATTTGCCGGTCTTGGATAATATCTCTAAAAGCCTGCATGATGCATAGATGGCATCATCGTATCCAAAATACCTATCGGCAAAGAACATATGACCACTCATCTCTCCTGCCAGAAGGGCCTTGCTCTCCTTCATCTTGTTTTTTATCAGAGAATGTCCTGTCTTCCACATAATGGCATTTCCACCGTGAGCCTCAATGTCTTTATACATTCTATCTGAACATTTAACCTCAGAAATAATAGTTGCCCCTGGATGTTCAACCAGGATATCCCTTGAAAAAATAAGCAAAAGCATATCTCCAAATACAATAGTGCCTGAGCTGTCTACCACCCCAATCCTGTCCCCATCTCCATCAACACCAATACCGAGGTTCAGGCTGTGCCTCCTCACCTCTTCAATAAGATCTTTCATATTATCTAGCACCGTAGGATCTGGTTCATGGTTTGGAAACGAACCGTCCATATCGCAATAGAGATCGTGAACTTCACAGCCAAGTGATCTTAGAATCTTTACCCCTACAGGCCCTCCTGTTCCATTACCGGCATCAAAGCCTACCCTGATCCCAGGGACTACCCTGATATCCCTTGTGATCATATCTATGTATGGTTCAATTATCTCATATGATGAATATGTTCCTTTTCCTGTCGCAAAATCCGCCTCTTCAATAAGCCTTCTTACCTTTTGGATCTCTTCCCCATAGATAGTATCGAAACCGCTGCATATCTTGAAGCCATTGTACTGAGGTGGGTTATGACTCGCAGTAATCATAATCCCCCCATCGGCTTTTAGGTGCCGGATAGCATAATAAAGGGTTGGGGTGGGGCAAACACTTACATCTACAACATCACAGCCGGTGGATATGAGAGCCTCTGCCACCCCGTCTCTTATCTTGGCTGAACTCAACCTACAGTCCCTTCCCAGGGCGATTTTTCTTTTTCCCAGGCGATTGAAATATGTTCCGAATCCTTTTCCCAAGACAACAAATTCATCTTCTCTAATGTCTTCACCTATTACACCTCTTATGTCATACTCTCTATAAATCTCTGGGTTCATTTCTATTCCTTTCACAAAATCTTATCCCGGCCATGGGATCTTAGTATCTCAACAAGCTTTCTCACATCCTGAGACCTCCCCCTTTTGCAGACCAAAAGGGCATCATCCTCCTCTACAATAATTAGATCCTCCACCCCCACGAGTGCAACCAATTTTTTTGGGCTGTAGACAATGCACTGAGAGGACTCAAGATTGATCAACTCTCCGATGAAGGCATTGTTATCACTATCCATAGGCCAGTACTGAGCCGCTGACGGCCAAGAGCCCACATCATTCCAACCAAAATCCCCTGCTACCATGAGGACATTCTTTGATTTTTCAATAACACCATAATCAATAGAGATAGCCTCCATTTCTTTGTAGGCCTCCCTGATTACCCCTGATTCTTCATCCTTGCCCAAGGACGACCTTATTTTCATAAGCCATCTATGGTTATGAGGGAGGTACTCTGCAATCTCCCTGAGCATAGTTGAGGCCCTCGCAATAAAGATACCACTATTCCAGAAAAAGTTGCCCTGATTGATAAAATGTCTGGCTGTGTTTATGTCAGGTTTCTCATGAAAGGATTTAACGGCGTATATCACGTTATTTTCATCAATTAATGCGTCTGCCTCTATGTACCCATAACCAGTCTCCGGTCCCCTTGGGGGGATTCCGATGGTAACAAGAAACTCCCCTTGTGAGGCCTGATAGGCGCCGGCCATAATTTTCTGGTGAAACTTCTTTTTATCCTCAATATAGTGATCTGAAGGCAACACTACCATAATAGCATCTGGATCGTCTCTCTCTACAAAAAGGGTGGAAATTCCGATGGCAGGGGCTGTATTTTTCCCCAGTGGTTCACATATTATACTTTCATCTGATATCTCGGGAACTGTTCTTCTAACAGCATCTGACTGGGATAAGGTGGTTACTGTCTTTATCCTGCTGACAGGTATAATGGGTTTGATGAGCTCAATCGTTTTCTTAAGAAGTCCGCCTTCGGCGGATCCAGTGATGTTGAGGAGTTGCTTTGGTCTGTTCTCTCTGCTCCTTGGCCAGAATCTGGTTCCACTCCCCCCTGCCATTATGACGGCAAAGAGATGATCATCTATTCCTGATTTCATCATCTACAGAGCCCTCATCCACTCTGGTCTGAGGCCCACCTTTCCTTGAAGGGCCATATCTATTAAACCAAGGGCCCGTTTCTTTTCCCTTGGAAGCCTGGCCTTGACCGGCAGATAGTTTGATGCATGATTGGAAAAGAAAAGACCACGGGTAAGATTGGTGCAAGCTATCATTTCTCTTAATTCCATAAGCATCCCGAGATTGTCAGGAAGTTCAAATCCACCAGCTAAAAGATCGTCTGACAGGGGCGTGCCAGGCATTATCATTAATGTCAGGGCACCAACGTAGTCGGGATCCATTGCACTGAGGAGCTCTCCTGTTGCCCTGGCATGGATGAGCGACCTTTTCTTGCCAGCAATCCCTAAAAGAACAGTAACGGAAAGTTTTATACCTGCTCCTTTGACCTTCTTACCCATATCCAAAATTCTCTGGTAATTGCCTCCCTTTCTGATGGCCTCCAATGTCTGATCATCGCCTGTCTCTATACCCATATAGATGATTCCCAGGCCCATTTCTTTCAATTTGATCAATTCTTCCTCGCTCTTCATCCTTATACCTTTGGTGTTTGCATAAACGCCAACCCTTTTGACCCATGGAAGGTGTTCCTTTATCCTTTCTAAAATCCACATCAGACGGGGATAGGGGATAATCAGGGCATCACCATCCATGATAAAGAGCCTTTCCTGGTTCCGCATATACCGTGATGCAAAAAGGATATCACTCAAGATAATATCATTGTCCTTGATACGAAATCTTTTATCCTTGTATGAGCCGCAAAAGGTGCACTTGTTATGGGAACAGCCAACAGTGGCCTGAAGGAGAATGCTCTGGGCCTCGCTGGGTGGCCGGATACACATCCCCTCATAATGCATTCCCTCAACTTTGTCGACCCAATTCATATAGATGCTCCTCCCTTACACATATCCCGGCACCCTATGAAATATATTGTCATTTAAAATGAAAATCAAGTCAAGGCCTGCACAAAAATGCACCATCTCTAATGCTGGGGAATGTATCCCCTCGTCACCTGTGAACCCGATAGGGTCACTTGGGTTCTCCTTACCGAATCTGAATTTACAAAGAAAATCAATAGGTTCATTATAGCTAATGAGAATCTTTGACGAAAGTCCAGATAAACATAAAATTTGTGTTTAAAGCCAATAAGGTGTATGATATACCTATTAAAAAGACTCAAATCATCAAAATTGACGTCTAGAATAGGAGATAATTATGGCCCAAATTGATGCCTTCTTTAAACTAATGAATGATCAAGGGGCTTCAGACCTCCATCTGGCTGCCGGTAAACAGCCTGCTTTGAGGATTCGGGGGGAACTCGAAAGGGTAAAATACAAGGAAATGGATGACGATGGCCTCAAGACCATGCTCTACGAGATAGCACCTGAGCACAAGATCAAGGTATTCGAAGAGACAGGAGATGTTGACTTTGCCTATGAGATACCCGGGCTGGCTCGTTACAGGGCCAATTTCTTCAGACAGAAAGACGGTGTGGGTGCTGTCTTCAGAGAGATACCCGATGAAATCCTCACCTGTGAAGAGCTTGAGCTTCCGCCGGTTATCCGACAACTCGCTACACTGCCCAGAGGGCTCATCCTGGTAACAGGGCCCACCGGAAGCGGAAAGTCAACCACCCTCGCGGCCATAATAGATGTGGCCAACAAGACCAGGAAGGATCATATCATTACTGTTGAGGATCCAATTGAGTTTGTCCATGTCAGTCAAAAGGCTGTAATAAATCACAGGGAGGTTGGAATTCACACAAAGTCATTTTCTGCGGCCCTGCGAGGTGCGCTTCGGGAGGATCCGGATATCATACTGGTTGGCGAGATGAGGGATCTGGAGACCATCGAACTCGCAATTGAGGCCTCCTCTACTGGCCACCTTGTCTTTAGCACGCTCCACACATCATCTGCTGCCAAGACAGTAGACAGGGTAATAGATGTTTTTCCTACCGAACAGCAAGAACAGATTAGGAGCACCTTATCCGATGGACTCAGGGCAGTGGTGTGTCAGAGTCTGTTTAGAAGGAGAGATCAAAGGGGGAATACCATGGGTCGTGTCGCGGCACTTGAGATTATGATTGCCACCCCAGCAGTGAGAAATCTGATACGGGAAAGGAAAACATTTCAGATCCCATCTGCTATCCAGACCGGAAAGAAGTATGGCATGCAATCCCTAGATGATGCCATAATGGATCACTTGACCAAAAAGAGGATAAGCCCAGAAGAGGCATATGCGAAATGTAACGACAAGAGTAAATTTATGCCATTCCTCAAAAAACCTCCTACAGACTTTACCGAGGCCTAACTTTTGGCGTTTATAGTGTTTGTTGAGTTCATAGGGTTCATAGGGTTTTAACATTCACCCTGTTAAATCCCTGGAGGGGGTCCCGCAAAGCGGGAATTTAACAGGGCAGGCAAACTCAAGAAACTCAACGAACCCGAGAAACAGTTATAAGGGGTATAGAAATGAGAAAACAACAGATAGATCACATCCTGGGGACTATGTTAGAGGCATATGAAGATGTATCTGACATAAACATAACTGTAGATAAGCCAACTCAGGTAGAGTCCGCAGGTGTATTGAAGCCTGTCTCCATTAAACCTCCCATCGACCGATTGACTCCTTTCCAGGCCGAGATATTTGCCCTCAACCTGATAAATAATGATAGGAGACTCACCAAAACCCTCTTGACCGAGGGCTCCTGTGACTTATCCTATCAGTTGGCTGGAAAGGCACGCTTCAGGGTCAATGTCTTTTCCCAAAAAGGATGCTATTCTGTGGTGATGAGGCAGCTACCGTCCAGGGTGCCCACCATTGAAGAAATGAGACTTCCTTCTGCCTTTTACAAAATGACAGAGGAATTGAATGGCATAATCCTTGTTACCGGTGCTACAGGAACTGGAAAGACTACATCCCTTGCATCCTTTCTAAACGAGATAAATGAAAAAAAACCAGTTCATGTGGTCACGTTAGAGGACCCAGTAGAGTTTGTCCATTCCCAGAAAAAGGCCACATTCAACCAGAGGGAGATGGGTACCGATTTTGATGAGTTCTCCTCCGGCCTGCGGGCTGCCCTCCGCCAGGCACCAAAGGTCATTCTCGTGGGTGAGATGAGAGACAGGGAGACAGTGGAAATAGGTCTCTCTGCAGCAGAGACCGGTCATCTTGTCTTGAGCACGCTTCACACGGTGGATGCAGGGCAAACCATAAACAGGATTATAGGCATGTTTGAACAAGAGGAAGAAAAGCAGATAAGGATTAGGCTGGCTGATACAGTCAGGTGGATAGTATGCCAGAAACTCCTGCCTAAAATCGGAGGTGGTCGGGTAGCCGCCTTTGAGATATTAGGGTCAAACCTGATGGTAAAAGACCTTATCCTCAATGGGGAGACTGAGGATAAGACATTTTATGATATTATGCAGAATAGTCGGGCCTTTGGTATGATGACCTTTGACCACTGCATTGCCGAGCATTACAAGAATGGCCTTATTACCGAAGAGGTGGCTATGGCCTATGCATCACAAAAGGCAGTTTTAGGAAGGGCAATAGATGCAATAAAGGCATTAAAGGGAGAAAAGACCACATCTATAGAGGGTCTGGCCATAGACGAAAGCTACGATAAATCATTAGAGTGAACTAAAGTGCCTAAAATCAAAAGTGAGCTAAGATTATCGATTATTCTGAAATAATTCTACTGATGCGTTTTGCCCTGAAGTGTAGTTGAGCCTTTTGGGTATGATCTTATCTTTTCTGTTTAAACTTTAGGCACTTACAACTTTAGTTCACTTTAGGCGCTTTCATGGGGATAGTCCTATGGATGTTACCTGTAAATCATGCGGGACAACATTAAAGATACCGGATGAGAAGTTGCCCCCCAATCAAGCGGTAAGTGTTACCTGTCCGAAATGTAAGGGTAAAATAAGGATAGAACCATCTGATAGGAGACTGGTCTCAGCAAAAGAGGAATTTGAGGAAGCTGGCATTGAATATGAGGACGATACCAGCCCCCTGGAGTTCTTTGAGGAAGGAGCCAGATTAGCCCTTGTTCTGGATGGAGATGAAGCAAATGTAACGGAGATCACTCCTGCCCTCGAGGAATTATCTTATAAACCTATTTTACCCACATCTCTAGGTGAGGCAATGGGTAAACTGCGCCTCTATCACTTTGACCTGATCCTCCTTTCCGATGGTTTTGACGGACAGAATCTTGAACGTTCTCCCATAACTAATTATCTCAATCATCTCTCTATGAGCGTAAGGAGAAAGACCTTCCTGGTTCTGCTGAGCCAAAAATTCAAGACCATGGATAATATGACGGCTTTTGGAGAAAGTGCCAACCTGGTAGTAAACCCTGATGATCTTTCCAGCCTGCCCCTAATACTGAAAAAGGCCATCTCTGATAATGAGAAGTTTTACAAGGTATTTATGGATACCATCAAAGAGGTAGGGAAAGAGTAAAGAGATATTCTTAGGTCCGCCTGTATGAGACCCCATTAACAATGCTGTAACCGCTGCCCCCTCTACAATAGCCTCTCCAAATTCAATTCCTCTCTTTTTTAACCGATTAGTAACGTTCAAAAGTTGAGGCCTAATTGTTCTTTAGGCCACATGATAAACATTCAATAATATCTATGGTAATGACAATTTCTTCAAGGCGATATCTAAAGGGCTCAGATGAAGGTGGTCAAATATTTGTGAAGGGGGACGTTCGTGCAGAAATTGCCTGACATCCCGTTATTTCAGTTAAAGACTCCATATGTTGCAAATACAAGTCTAAAATGATAAAAGCTTGAAATAGAGGTGCACATTTGAATAACTGTCCAATTTCTGCACAGACGTCCCCCTTTAGCAATATTAAATCGTTACAAACCCCTCCTACGCTAACTGCCGGGTTTGGGGGTTAGGCGTATAAAAAACCACTGGAGGTTAATCATGACACAACTTCTTAAGAAAGCCTTTGAGGAGGCGTCGAAGTTGCCGGAATTGGAGCAAAATGCTCTGGCCCGATGGTTGATTGATGAAGTCATATCCGAGAGAAAATGGGAAAAAGCATTTGCTGAATCGGAAGATGTATTAGATAAACTGGCGGATGAGGCGCTCGCGGAGCTTGCACAAGGCAAAACAAAGCTATTGGATATTGACCAGCTGTGATATCACATACAACAGAACTGTTTCGTAAGCTACTGGCAGATCTGCGGAAGGAAACCCAAAGGCAGGCGAGAGAGGCTTATGCTCAGTTCAAAAAAGACCCTTATCATCCAGGGTTATACTTCAAACGGGTACATTCAAAGCGGCCGATCTATGCAGTTCGCATTTAAAGAGATTATCGTGCTTCGGGCATAAAGCAGGACGGTGAAATAATCTGGTTCCGGGTTGGTTCACATTCGGATTATGACAAGATATTGAAACAGCTAAGGCACGCCTAACCAAGCGCTTCAGCCAACCGCAAGAAACGCTGTCTGAAAATTAGAGTGTGTTACTCCGAAGTAAGTTTGTCGTTATTTGAAGCTCCTTGCCCCGCAGTTTTTACGGCGGCTGAGCTTGGTCGAACCCCGCTGGCAATCTGTAAAATTTCAATAAAAGCCAATATTCTTGATATCCTGATGAGGAGACATGAGTATGGAAGGATGGACCGAAGAAGAAATTAGAAATAAGGACTTAATGGCACCATGCGGGTTATATTGTGGTGTATGCGGTATTTACATAGCAACGAGGGATGGAAATGAAAAATTCAGGGCTATTATGGGCAACCTCTATGGAACAAAGCCCGAAGAAACCGAATGTTTCGGATGTATGCAGTGTGATCCACCCAAAAGGCTCTATGGCTTTTGCAAGACATGCACGATAAGGAATTGCGTAAAATCAAAAGGATGCTACTCCTGCCATCAATGTGAAGAATGGCCGTGCAGTATGATAGAAAAATTTGGTTTTGCCACTGGCGTAAGAGTGATGAAAAGAGCGATTCCTATATGGCGAGCTAAAGTAGCTGAGTATGGTGATGAAAAGGGCAGCATAGAATGGGCCCGGGCAGAATGTGAACGCTATCGCTGTTATTCATGTGGCAAA
>Ga0114922_10005953_pt1 | contig 11208 bp, 12 predicted proteins | sample AartaG_FD_100975 | JGI IMG/M metagenome (GOLD analysis project Ga0114922, IMG submission 100975) | Deep subsurface microbial communities from Aarhus Bay to uncover new lineages of life (NeLLi) - Aarhus_00045 metaG | ecosystem: Environmental > Aquatic > Marine > Oceanic > Sediment | place...
AGGGGCGAAAGATTGACAGGCTACGTGGGGAGAACACCGACGTCCGTTCTACGGCCGCCGACCTTTCTTCGGAGCCTGCCAAACGGCAGGCTCCGAAGAAAGGCCACGTTGCCTGCATCCTGCTGGCAACGACATCCGCCTGCGGCGGATGCGGCGGTCCGCGATGCACGGGGGCAACACGGTTTAGCCTATCAATCTGTTGCTCCGGCGGGACAAGCCCGTCGGGGGCACTTTCGAAGACGGGACGTGTCATTTCAGACCACGCTAAACACATACTACGCCCGTGGCTACAGACTATCGCCCTCTTGTCCGCCGGAGGCCTCCGGCGGCGGGTCGGGCTCAAGGGCGGCTCGCGAGCCGCCCTCTTTGGGGCACACATGCCGTGTGCCCCTACATCCGCCCGCCTGAATGCGGGCGGAAAGCGCTTGTCGGGCCATTGAAGCCGAAAGTAATAGACCAACGCTCGTGGGCTGAGGCCATGTAGGGGCGGACGGCGCACCGTCGCCATAGCGGCTTTGGCGCGTCGGCGACTTGTCCGCCCTCTTTGAGCTCCCCACGTTTTGCAGGGCTGTTTGTGGATGAGCAAGAAACCGTCCCGGAAAAAAAACCGGAAAAAACCATTGACAGACCGCTCCGAACCTCGTATAATAATGCAACGGGTGGCGGAAGAAGAAATAGGTGTTCCGCCGGCCGTCGGAAAAACCCAGTCGCCTGCGACGAAAACTGAATAGTCGGATTCGATAAGGGGAAAGCGGACTTCCTTAGCAAGGAAGTGGCGCTTGCCCTTTTTTTGTACCTTTTCAGCAGGGCCGGGTATTGCGCGCCTCTGGAGCCGTTCGAAGGGTTCTTAGTGGCCATGCCTGAGCATGACCAAGGAGAAGATGAATGCGTGGATTGGCCGTTCTGTCGTTCTTATTGTTGTCGTTTGCCGCATCGATTGCAGGCGCCGGCATCGTGTACACGGGAAGCTTGAGCAGCGACACCGGAGGAATCGGGGGCACCGGAATATGGATCGATCCGACCTCGCTGCCGGAGGACGAGCAACCAAGCTGGACTCCGGCAACGATGGACTGGACAGTGAGCCAGAACCCGGACATGTCGTGGCATTACAGTTATGAGATGAGTGTCTATCGCGGCGATATAAGCCATCTGATCATAGAAACTTCCCCCAATTTCACCTCGTCCGATATCTTCGGCTACTCCGGCGATTTCGAGGTAAGTTCGTATTCACCCGGAAACAGTAACCCCAACATGCCGGGCGGTGTTTATGGCGTCAAGTTCGACGACCTCGACAATACGACCGAAACAATTGCCTTCGATAGCTGGCGCGTCCCGGTCTGGGGAGATTTCTACGCCAAAGACGGCCAGGCGGGGGGCAACATGAACAGCGCGTGGAACACGGGATTCCTCGATTCGGACCCGACCGGCGACCCTTCCAGTGGATCGCTGTCCTATCACATTCTGGTACCAGACACCGACACAGTAGTGCCCGAGCCCACCTCGCTGGCGCTGCTGGCGTTGGGCCTGCCCGCGTTGGGCCTGCCCGCGTTGGGCTTCTACTTCCGCAGAAGGCGGTCCTGACCTCGACGGTGTTGCGCACACCACACATCTTGTGACCCCCGCCTCTTCTTAGGGTATCAGCGTTTCGGAAAGGGGCTCCGTCAGGCACAGCCCTGCAATGGCCCCTACGCGCCCGCTCCATCTCCCTTCTCATTCAAACCACTTTTTCTGCTTGAGATTCGGGGGGTTTATGGTATAATAAAGAGTTCGCGTCTGCCGATAATGCAGTCGGGCGAGTGAAGACATTTCGCAATTTTTCCCTCGGAGCAAGCGTTATGAAAAAGGGAATTCATCCGGAGTATAAAAAGGCTGTAATCAGTTGCGGCTGCGGGGAGCAGATTGTCACCCGCTCCACAATTGGAGATACGGCCGTAGGCATTTGCTCGAAGTGCCATCCGTTTTTCACCGGGAAGCAGAAGTACGTGGACACGGCCGGGCGTGTTGAGAAATTCCAGCGGCGTTACGGCTGGACGGAAGGACAGGCCGAAAAGCTCGTGGCAGCAGAGAAAAAGCCCGCAGCCGAAGCGGCCGAAGCCGAAGAGCCCGCCGCCGAAACGGCCAAAGCCGAATCCGCAGATCAGCCCTCCGAAGCGCCCCCGGAAGAATCCTCCGAAGAGTAGTTCGAATCCGAACGCTTTCGCGTTTGATCCGTGCGCATAGAGGTTATCGATGGCAGTGCAGTCTCTACTCGACAAGCTAGAACCCATGGCCAAGCGCTATGATGAGCTCGAGAAACTGCTGGCCGACCCCGAGGTCATCAGCAGGCAGGAGATGTATCGTGCCTATTTGAAGGAGCATGGCTTTCTGGCGAAATCGGTGGGGCGCTACCGCCGCCTGCAACACGTGATGGAGCGCGAGGCCGAAGCACGGGCGATTCTCAGTGACGACGACGCCGACAAGGAGTTTGTCGGTTTGGCCGAGGAAGAGCTCAAGGAAATCGAAGCCGAGCACCAGAAACTGCTGGAGGAAATCCAGGAAGTGTTTCTGGAAGAAGACACCGAATCGGGCCGAGATGCGATCGTCGAGGTCCGCGCCGGCACCGGCGGCGACGAGGCGTGCCTGTTTGCGGCAGACCTTTTTCGCATGTACATGCGTTACGCCGAAGGCAAGGGCTGGAAAACCGAGGTCATGACAAGCAATGCGACCGAGCTGCAGGGGTTCAAGGAAATCACGTTCTCGATACGCGGCGATGATGTGTTTAAGCATCTGCGCTATGAGAGCGGCGGGCATCGGGTGCAGCGCGTGCCGCAGACCGAGGCCGGAGGGCGAATCCACACCTCAGCCTGTACGGTAGCCGTGATGCCCGAAGTGGAAAACATAGACATCGAGATCGAAGACAAGGACCTGGAGATCGAGACGTTCCGGTCGTCGGGTCCCGGCGGGCAGAGCGTGAACAAGCTCAGCTCGGCCGTGCGGATCACGCATTTGCCGACCGGCACGACCGTTTCGTGCCAAGACGAGAAGTCTCAGCACAAGAACCGCGCCAAGGCTATGCGCATTCTCCGGAGCCGGGTATACGAGCGGGCCCGCGCCAAACAGGAGGCCGAGCGGAGCGCGTTGCGTAGAGAGCTTATTGGCTCGGGCGATCGCTCGGAACGTGTTCGCACGTACAATTTCCCGCAGAACAGGGTGACCGATCACCGCGTCAACTTCACCCTTTACGACTTGCAGAATTTCATGCTCGGCGGGCTGGACCCGATCGTCGACAAGCTCCTGGAGTATGACAAGGAACTGAAACTCAAAGAGATGTGAGCCGGGGTGGCGTATGCGCCGCGGCGGAGCCTGAGATGGCTTCCCAGCAGAAACAGTGGACTGTTCTAAGCCTTATAGACTGGACCAGGCAGTTCTTTGAAAACAAAGGTATCGAATCGCCAAGGCTCGAGGCAGAGGTGCTCCTTGCGCACGTTCTCGGGTGGAAGCGGATTGAGCTCTACACGAAGTTCGATCGAATTGTCCCGCCCGACAAGCTGGCGGAGTTCAAACAGTCGATAGTCCAGCGGTCCGAGCACAGGCCCACGCAGTATATTCTGGGCAAGTGCGAGTTTTTATCGCTGGAATTCCGCGTGACGGAGGCCGTGCTGATCCCGCGGCCCGAAACCGAGCACCTCGTGGAAGCCCTTATCGAGCGGGCCCGCGAGATCGCCGACGCCCGGATCCTCGACATCGGCACGGGCAACGGATGCATAGTTGTATCCGCGGCAAAATCGCTGCCGATGGCGGAATTCTGGGCCGTCGACCTATCGGAAGAAGCCCTCGAGATAGCTCGCGAAAACGCCCTCCGCCACGAAGTGGACGGCAAGATCCATTTTCTCAAAGGCGACCTTTTCGAGCCGGTCGGCGGGCAGACGTTCGATTTCATCGCCTCAAATCCGCCGTATGTGAGCGAAGCCGAATGGGAGGGCCTGGCGCCGGAGATTCGAGATTTCGAGCCCCGCAACGCTCTGGTGGGCGGGGCCGACGGCCTGGACGCCTACCGGAAGATAATCCCGCAGGCCGAGAAGTTTCTGCTGCCCGGCGGCAGGCTGTTGTTGGAACTGCCGGCAGGCAAAGCCTCTCAAATTCGCGAGATCGCCGCCCGGTTCTCGTCTCTGGAGGTTGAGGCCGTCATCCGCGATTACCGGAAAATCGAGCGCGTGCTGGTGCTGGCGGTTGCGACAAAGAATTATGGTTGCCGTGAATGAATGGCAACGATCGCCTAAGAAGGGGGCTCGACGAACGAAGACGTTCGTCGAGGTACACGCGCCGGCGCCACCGTCATGGGAAACGGGACGGTTCTGGCGACAAGGACGACGAGAACGATCCGCGGCGGGACATGTAGGGGCGGCTCGCGAGCCGCCCTTGAGCCCGACCCGCCGCCGGAGGCCTCCGGCGGACAAGAGGGCGATAGTCTGTAGCCACGGGCGTAAGCCCGTGGAAAACGATTGCCCCCAGCCGCAGAGCCCCCGCAGGGGGCGGCAGATTCATTCGAGGACGACGGCCGCCTACGAAGGCGGCACGACGAACGAAGACGTTCGTCGAGGTAGATGCGATAGCGGCACTGTCTCGGAAAGGCGGGGCGACGCGCATCGACCAAAAGCCATATTCCGTTGCCGCACCCGGTGCTGGCGGCTCTCGGGCAAGAAACTGCCCAACCATGACGATATAGAGATATGGGAGTGTATGGTCTTTTCGTATCTCTAGATCGCATGGAGCCAAAGGAATGGACAAGCTTGTAGTACAGGGCGGCAGACGGCTGAGCGGAACTGTGAGGATAAACGGCTCGAAAAACGCGGCTCTGCCGATAATGGCGGCCTCGATCCTCGGTGACGGTCCTTCGATCATTGAAAACGTGCCTCGTTTGCGGGATGTCCGCACGATGCTCGATATCCTTACCGACCTTGGTATGCAGGGAGAGCATCGCGACGACGGCAGCGTGTATCTGGAACCGATAGACCCGGCGTCCGTGAAGGCGGACTACAAGAAAGTAAGCACCATGCGCGGGTCGATCTGCGTTTTGGGTCCGCTGCTGGCCCAACGGCACAAGGCGATCGTATCGCAGCCGGGCGGATGCGTGATCGGCGTCCGGCCGATCGACCTGCACATCAAGGGTCTTCGCGAGCTCGGCGCTGAGATTCGCAGCGAGCGCGGTTACGTTATTGCCGAAGCCGACCGCTTGGTGGGCAACGAAATCTACCTCGGCGGCGCCTTCGGGTCGTCGGTGCTGGCCACAACCAATGTAATGATGGCCGCTACGCTCGCCGAGGGGCGAACGGTCATCGATTGCGCCGCGTGCGAGCCCGAGATCGCCGACCTTGCTTTGTTTCTCAATGCGATGGGGGCAAGAATCTCGGGGGCCGGATCGCCCACGGTGACAATTGACGGCGTAGAGCGGCTCAACGGCGCCCGGCATCGCCTGGTGCCGGACCGAATCGAGGCTGGAACTTTTATGATGGCCGCCGCGGCTACCGGCGGCGACGTGATCATTGAAAATGCGCGTCCTGCCCATCTCGGGGCGGTGATCCACACCCTCCGGCAAGTGGGCGTGACGATTGAAAAGGCAAACGGCAACCTGCGCGTCAGCGGGTCGCCTCCTTTCAGGTCGACGGACCTGACGGCCCTGCCTTACCCAGGAATGCCGACCGACCTGCAGGCCCAGATGATGGCCCTGCTGACCCTGGCCGACGGCATAAGCGTGGTCACCGAAAAGGTCTTTCCCGACCGATTCATGCACGTGGCCGAGCTCAACCGGATGGGTGCGCAGGTCCGAAAGGAGGGGTCCTCGGCCATCATCCGGGGCGTCGGCCATCTGAGCGGCTCGCACGTGATGGCGTCGGACCTCCGGGCGAGCGCGGCGCTTGTCATCGCCGGGCTAGTCGCCCAAGGCGAGACCGAGATCCACCGCGTTTACCATATCGACCGCGGCTACGAGCGGATCGAGGAGCGGTTGAGCGGTCTGGGCGCACAGATCAGGCGGGTGGCCGATAACGATGAGCCGGGAACGGCAAATTACAAATGACTCAGGATGGTCGGTAGACTAGCGGCCAATGGCATTAACTTAAGGGCGGCAGAGGGCAGGCAATGCCTGTCCTTCGGACAGGTTCACCGAGCTTACGCTCGGCGGGCCGCGGCCCTGCGACGGCGCCTATCCGCCATTCGGCGGGCAGCCTGGCCCTACAACGGCGCCGACGCCTTAATCTCAGGCCATTGACGTGTAGGGGCGGCTCGCGAGCCGCCCTCTGTGCCGGGCGCCGCCCAACCCGGCCGCCACGCCGCCGGCCTCCGACGGAGGGCGATTCGCGAATCGCCCCTACATACGCGGGCACGCGTGAACGCCACGCGGGGCTACGCACCAATGGCATTGACTTAAGGGCGGCAGAACGGCTGCCTGAGAAGGCGGCGCGACGACGAGGATGACGAGGACGATTCCGTTACAGCCCGAAGGGCGATAGTCTGTAGCCACGGGCGTAAGCCCGTGGAAAACGGTCGCCCCATAACCCCAGAGCCCCCGCAGGGGGCGGCAGGCCCGCCAAGAGGCGGGGCGACGACGAGGACGAATGAAGGATGAATTATGGCTTTCATCACCCTCTTTTTTGGGAGGAGAACTGGATTTTGAAATTCCAAAGACATGTTCGAATCCATAACTAAAAGTCTCAACAGCGTATTCAAGAAACTGCGGTCGCAGGGCGTGCTGACCGAAGACAGCATCAATGAAGGCCTGCGGGAGGTCCGCATGGCCCTGCTTGAGGCCGACGTCAGTTTCCAGGTCGCCCGCGATTTCATAAAGGCGGTAACCGAGCGGGCGATCGGGCAGGACGTCATCAAGAGCGTTAGCCCGGGCCAGCAGATCGTCAAGATCGTCAGCGATGAGCTGGTCCGGCTGATGGGCCCCACCGACCCCAGCATCCCCTACAACACCAACGGGGTGACGGTTATAATGCTGTGCGGCCTGCAGGGCAGCGGCAAAACAACTACCGCCGGCAAGCTGGCGGGCTACATTCGCAAGCGGGGGCGGTCGCCTATGCTCGTTGCCGCCGACACGCAGCGCCCCGCGGCTATCGACCAGCTTGTGGTGCTCGGCAACCAGCTCGATGTCCCGGTCTTCAGCGAGCCGACGTTCACGCCGCCGGCCATCTGCAAGATGTCGATCAAGAATGCCGAGGCGGCCGGCTGCGACGTCGTGATACTCGATACCGCCGGGCGGCTTCATATCGACGACGCCCTCATGCGGGAGCTGCGCGAGATCGACAAGAAGGTGAAACCGCATCTCAAGCTGCTCGTTGCCGACGCAATGACCGGCCAGGATGCCGTCAACAGCGCGAAGGAGTTCAACGATCAGCTCGACATCGACGGGGTCATCCTGACGAAGCTCGACGGCGACGCGCGCGGTGGGGCGGCTCTGTCGATCAAGGCCGTGACCGGCAAGCCGATCAAATTCGTGGGCGTGGGCGAGAAGCTCGACAGGCTGGAGGAATTCCACGCCGACCGCATGGCCGGCCGCATCCTGGGCATGGGCGACGTTGTCACTTTCGTCGAAAAGGCCCAGGAGACAATCGACAAAGAGCAAGTCGCGGACATGCAAAAGCGTCTGCTCAAGGGCAAGTTTACCTTCGACGACTTCCTGAACCAGCTCCAGCAGATAAAGAAGATGGGGCCGCTTCAGGATGTACTTTCGATGATCGGTTTCGGCGGAATGCAGGGCCTCGACGACATAGACGACAACGAGCTGCCCCGGCTCGAGGCGTTGATACGGTCGATGACGCCCGAAGAACGCCGCCACCCTGAAGTCCTCAACGGCAGCCGCCGGCGGCGGATCGCCGAAGGCAGCGGCAACGAGATTCAGGACATCAACGCCCTGCTCAAGCAGTTCAAGCAGATGCGCAAGATGATGAAAGGATTCGGCAAGAAGAAAAGACGGGGAAAAGGCGGCGGGCCGCCGCTCCAGTTCCCCGGCCTCGCATAAAGCCGACCGGCCGACGCCCGCAAAGGCGCCAGGCCAATTGTCTCAGTAAGGTACGGAGAATGTTTCCGTAAACAGCACACGACGTTTTTGGAGGACCTTTTAACTTGTTAAGATTGCGTCTGACACGGATGGGCAAGAAAAATCGCCCCTTCTACAGACTGGTCGCGATCGACGCCCGGTCGCAGCGCGACGGTCGAGCCGTTGAATACCTCGGCCATTACGACCCGCTCAAAGAAGAGAATGCGGTCGTGATAAACCGCGAGCGGGTTGTTTACTGGCTCGATAAGGGAGCCCAGCCCTCGGATACCGTGGCGAAGATCCTGCGCAAGCAGGGAATTAACGTCGGCAAGTAGCCGCAGGCATACGGCCGTTGAACAATGCTGCTGATAGACATATTGAGCCTTTTCCCGGCTATGTTCACGGGCCCGCTGGACGAGAGCATCATCAGGATCGCCCGCGACAAGGGCCACGTGCGAATACGGCTGCACGATATTCGCGACTATGCCGAGAACAAGCACAAGAAGGTGGACGATGCTCCCTACGGCGGCGGCCCCGGGATGGTCATGGCGCCCGGGCCGGTTTTTCGGGCGGCCGAAGCCGTAAAGGTGCCCCCAGGCACCCAGCCAAGAAAAATCCTGCTCACGCCCCAGGGCCGCATCTTCGATCAGTCTGTGGCGCAAGAGTTGGCCGGTGAGCGGCAGCTCATCCTGATCTGCGGCCGATACGAGGGCTTCGATGAGCGAGTGCGGATCGGGCTGGGCGTCGATGAAATCTCCATCGGCGATTTTGTGCTCTCGGGAGGCGAACTGGCCGCGATGGTGATCGTGGAGGCAGTGGTGCGGCTGCTGCCCAACGTCCTGGGCAACGGAGAGTCGGCAGTCCGCGACTCGTTCTCGTGCGGGATGCTCGATTACCCGCAATACACCCGGCCCGCCGAGTTTCGCGGCATGGCCGTGCCGGAAGTGCTGCTCGCCGGTGATCACCAGAAGGTAGACGAATGGCGGCGCGAACAGGCAAGGAAGAAAACGGCCGAGCGCAGGCCCGACCTCCTCGGCCAAGACGGGATACAGAACAAATCATGAAGTTTGAACAACAGGCAGCGGCATGCGTTGGTGGTAAGGAGTTTGCCAGATGAATCTCGTGGACAAGATAAGCCGTAAGAACATGAAAGAGGAAATGCCCGAGTTTGCAATCGGCGACACAGTAGATGTGCACGTGCTGATCAGGGAGGGCGACAAGGAGCGCGTGCAGCTATTCAACGGCACCGTTATCGGTCGCAACGGCGGCGGCATAAGCGAAACATTCACCGTCCGACGGATTGTGCAAGGCGAAGGCGTTGAACGGACCTTCCCCATTCATTCGCCCAAGGTGATGAAGGTGGACGTTCGCCGAAAAGGCGCCGTGCGCCGGGCCAAGCTCCACTACCTCCGCCAACGCGTGGGCAAAGGCGTGAGAATAAAAGAAAAGCGCGTCAACAAGTAATTGGGAACGTCCCAAAAGTGGGGGGCGCCTCACGTGCACCGCCGTGTGCCTGGACCGTAGGACCATGGGACAATAGGACCATGGGGCCACGGCAGACCACGACGGGTGGACCGGTCTCTTTCATGTCCGGGGCATCTCACATTCTCATCCATGTTGAGCCCCCCAGCCCAGCGTTGAAACACTGGGCTATATTCAGTCAGTCCCTACGGGACTGAAGACAAGGATGAAGGAATAAGGTCCAAGGTCCAAAGTCAAGAGGCGCGGCGTTGTTCGTTCATTCGCCCGTTCCTGGGTTGCAAAGGCGACCTCGGGCTCCGGATTCCGGTCTTCTGACTTTGGACCTTGGACCTTGGACTTCTATTCTTGTCATTGAACATTGAGCATTGAAAATTGAACATTACTTCTTACCCCTCTTCAGCAGCAACCCCAAAAGCGCCAGGACGACCACGACGATTCCCCCTCCCGTAACGATCGGCCCGCCCCCCTCGAAGTCTACCCAGGTCCGGACGAGGTGGCTGGTTCCTATGGCAAGCAGGGTTGCCCCGACGGCAAAGAGGATCACAAGAGCGGCTGTGAGTACCACCAGGCGGCTCGCGCCTTTTGCTTCGTCCCGGGCTGTTTCCCGGGCAAGAAGCAGATATGAAACGGCGAGCTCCTTAAGATGGTGCAGAACCCTGGCGGCGGTCTCCGCCATCATTCCGGTGTGTTCTCTTTCGCCGCGGTCTTTGCTCATGATTTCGGTCGTATCAAATGGACAAGATAGCCGACGGCAAACCCGGCGACGCCCGCGATGAAGGTGGCCTTTGCCGGATTCTCGACGACATATTCTTTTGCCGCTTTGCTGGATTTTTCACATTGCTCTTTCACGCCCCCCGTGATGGCGTTGAGCTTTTCCCCTGCAGCAGACGTTGTGGCCTTGGCCAGCTCCGAAACATCGCGCTCCAGCGCGCACAGTTTTTCATTAAGTGCTTGAAGCGATTCCTTCGCAAGTTGCATAGTCTGTCACTCCCTCTTTTTCGCCTCGTGGGATTCCTTTTTCTTCCCAAATAGCCAGCCCAGCAAAAAGCCCACTTCTGCCCATTGCAGCAAGCTCGCAAGCGGCTTTTGCTTGGTGTGCTGTGTGCATTGTGTGTAGTAATCCTCTACAACTTCCCGCAGAGCGCCCGCGGCGCGGTCCAGGTTTTCGACGCTTTGACCCGCAAGGCTCTGCAAGGCGTCGGCGAGGTCGAGCGCGTCCTGCTTGACCCGGTCGATAGCTTCAGAGAGATCCTTTTCGGCGTCATTGTCTCCCATTGCTCTTCCTTTCACAGGTTACCGGCCCGCGGCACTACGCACCTGAGTCCGTTTTCTTAACAAGCAAACTTGTCCGGGCGGCGCCACAGGGGCTGCAGGCCTGCCCCGGCCGTGATGTGCTGCCCCTCACTGGGGCCGCGGGCCGGCAACCGTGCGTTTGGTGAGGTCCAACGCTTCGCCGTTGGTGCAGAAGCAAGCGGACGAAAGGCGCCATCGCACGCAGCAACGATGGTGGGAGGGAAACTGTTTGAAAAGAGGTATGTTTAGCGTCCAATGGCATTGACCCCTCCGCCCGCTTCAATGCGGGCTGGAAGCGCCTGTGGGGCCATTGAAGCCTAAAATAATAGGCCAACGCTCGTAGGCTGAGGCCAATGTAGGGGCGGACGGCGCACCGTCGCCATAGCGGCTTTGGCGCGTCGGCGACTTGTCCGCCC
>Ga0114922_10005954_pt1 | contig 11206 bp, 11 predicted proteins | sample AartaG_FD_100975 | JGI IMG/M metagenome (GOLD analysis project Ga0114922, IMG submission 100975) | Deep subsurface microbial communities from Aarhus Bay to uncover new lineages of life (NeLLi) - Aarhus_00045 metaG | ecosystem: Environmental > Aquatic > Marine > Oceanic > Sediment | place...
CGCGAGGAGTAGCGGGAGGACAGACCGACGGAAGAGGCCAGGTTGTCGATCGAACTGCTTTGTAGAAACCATGTGAAGACTCCTTCTCACTCGTCTCGGTCGCGGTGGTCGGTCAACGCGGTCAGAACTGTGTCCACGAAATCCCAGAGCTCAGCTGTCGTGGCGAACCTCGTCGCCTCTCCCGACGCGAGATGCTCGACACGTCCTGCGCGGCAGGTCCCGGGACGGCCGTGGCTGTCCTGAAGTTGTAGCACGAAGACGTGGTCAGTGGGTAGTGGATCGACCTGCTCGGACATGACGATTGCTCCCTCCGGCTTTACGACACACTGATTGATAGAAACTGACACCTTACACTGGACCTGCCGTCCAAGAAAAGGTCTCGGAGCGTTCAATCCTGGTTGGAAAGTGTTCAGTTTTCGCCGTCGGTGTTTTGATTTGGGTGGGTGGGCGGAACGTATTGGCCGCGCCGTCCGTCTCGTCGAGTTCCGGTTGGTAGTAGTTGTGGAATTCGAGGGTCGTGAAACTCGCCAGCGGATTGTTCGCCTGTTTCATGGCTTGCAGGTCCTCTTCGGAAGCCTCCTGGCCATGCGCCGAACCGCAGAGCCCGACAACGAAAAGCGCCGCCAAAAAACAAGCCACTCGTCCTACCTTGATCAATCTGTGCTCCTCCTTGAAATCCGTCAAAACCGGAAAACGACCCCGAACTCAAAGCCGGCCAGGGTCATGCGCTGGACGAAACCCTCGTCGCCCTGGTCAAAGTCGAGGTAGCGGTAGAGGAGTGCCAGAGAGCCCCACTTGAAGTTGTAACCGACGCCGGCCACAGCCTGCCAGGTGAGTTCGGAGTCGCCGGTGCCGATGTCCAGGTGGCAGGGCACGTACCAGCGCTCCGACAAACCGAGGCGGCCCTGCACGCCGACGATCCCGTTCCACAGGGCGGAGTCCTCTTCCAGTGGAGCGTGGAGGTCGAGGGGACCGTCACTGCTGAGGGCCAGACGCGCGTCCATCGAGAAATAGCGGACTCCGGCGAGAACCCCCAGCGCGGACCGATCACCGCGGGCGACATCGTATGCGCCGGCGAAGTTCGTGACCCACGACGCCAGCTCGAAATCCGCGCTGAGGTTGATTCCGTCGCAGATGTCCAGCATCTTGTTCGGGCTCGCGGCCTCCTTGAGGTAGATCACGTCGGCGAGGATCGACCACCGGTCGTGCCTGGCGGCAAAGGAGACCATGGCGGTGAGCTCGAGGTTTTCGAGCAGATCGGCCGGGTCGATCTCGATGGTGTCGCCGAGCCCGGGGAGATCGTAGGCCAGCTTGCCCTCGATGGTTGGTAGCCAGGCGTAGATCGCGAGATCGATTTCCCAACCGTCTCCAGCCGAGACGGTCGGAGCCGCTGCAATCGTCATTGCGATTGTGATGACGGCGGGTGCCAGCAGGGATCTGGCGTGTCGATTGATCATCAGCACCTCCGTGTTCGTCCTCGCAGACTACTCCACCTCGAGTTTGCTCGGCCTCAGGACCGCTAGCACATCGTCGGACTCTTGGGCATTGGATGGAATCATGAAATGAGGATTTTATCCCATCCAGGTGTGGGTTGAGCTCAGGCGTCTTCCTCCGAAGAGGTTTCATCCATTCCCCGCAACGATTTTTCGGCAGCTTCTTGATTCGGATTCGGCGACCTTCACCTATCCTCTGGCGGCGGGGCTGGAGAACAAAGCAACGGTCAAGCAACGGTCAACGGGTAGTCACCTCGACCCTTCCGGAGTACCGTTCAGGTGCCGGGTGGGCACTGGGGTCTCCAGGCAATAAAACTCGGCAACTGAAGAGGAGGAGGAAGCGAAGGAGGGGAAGCAGAAGAGTTTTCGCGGGCGCTTCGGAGAGGGTCGGGCTCCCTACTCGAAGATCTCACTGGTCAGGGGATCCTCCAGGAACCTCTTCAGAAAGGCCGCACTCGCGTACGCAGCATAATCGTGATACTGGTCGTTCTTATGGATACTGGCGAAATCGACGACCGCCTTGATCACGAAACACGGGTACTCTTTTCCGTGCGTTCCCGCAAGACTCGCGGCCAGGGCCACAGCGTAGCCTTCCATATCAAGCCCGCATAGCTTCTGGTCCTCCTGCGTGACCTCCTCCACGTAGTCAGCGTCACACACCACGGCCGCGCCCGTTCCCATTGAGGCAAAATGAAGCTGCGGCGGATTCGCCGGGCTCTCTCCAGGCCCGGGGAACCCGTCAAGAATAGCCTGCGCGAGCTCGTCTCGCGCCAGGACCCGATCAAGCACCTGCCAAAGCCACGGATTGATGCTCACGGGTACCAGGTGAGGATGCAGTTTTCCGCCAATTATCTTGCCCGAACCGTAGTCAAATGTCTGGTTGGCAATCACCAGGTCACCCAGCCCCACTTTCCCCTCGACTCCGGCGCAGATCCCGGTCATGGCGACCAGCTTGGGATCCCATTGGAGAATCGCCTTTGTCGCCGTTACGGCAGCATATGGCATTCCCATGTGCAGTTGGCTCACCAAGCCAACATGCAATTCGCCGCCGCCGCACGGGAAAAGGGCTCGGCGCACAACCTGCCCCTGACGGCTCAATTCCTCCCACTTTTCAGCGAACAACTTCTCGATCCAGATCGCCTCTTCCTGAAGGGCCGTTATTACCAGTACGTCGAGTTTCTCTTCCTGCGGTCCCATACTCTTCTCCTTCAACCTTTTCCCGGAAAACCGGCACAGGCATTCCTGTATCAAGAAACGAATATAGCGTTCGGCCAGGTGTCAGTCTATGGCCGCGTTTTTTTCTCACACCGTCCTGCAATCGACGAAAGAACCTCTTCCCAGCGGCTCTTTTCACTTTGACCGGATTCGACTCACAGAGAATGATCATGCCAAGGGTACGACGCTTTTCCAACCGGGAGGAAACAATGAGCAAGACTGAGATTCCAGTACGGTATTTGTTGCAGGAGGATCTGTTGAGATCCGGGTGCCTTGAGGGATAGGAAGTTCCTTCCGAACATCTCGAGCGTGGTACAGGGTTTGGTCTGAGGGTCGGGTCAGAATCGGCGCGAGATCGTCCCATCCGTCGCCTGTGAGGAGTGTGCCCGTGGTGGCGGCAGCGCGGTCGGGGATTGGAGTTCGAGGGCCCTCCTTGGGGACAAAACTCACCATGTGCCGGCGCCGACCTATGCGAGGAGCCGATCGAAGCGTGCGAGCTCGCGCCGGCTCGAAAACACCCCTCAACGCCGTGTGAGCCTGGAGTCGAACGAAAGGAATTCGTTGCTGCGGTACACTCCCACCGTGGAAAAGAAAAAACCTTTCGTCGCACAAGCACTCGCGATCATCGTCCTGGCGGCAGGTCCGGTCCTGGCGGACGACGTCTACCTGAGGGGCGGAGGCCAGATCACAGGCCAGATCGTCGAGCAGACTGAGGACTCGGTGACGGTCGATGTCGGCGGTGGGGGGACCATCTCCGCTCACATGTCGAGTGTCGTCCGGATCGAAAAGAGCACGTCGCCGCTGCAGGAGTATCGGGAGCGAGCCGCTCAGGTGCCCGAAGGCGATGCCGAGGCGTGGCGGGAGCTGGCTCGTTGGGCAACGAGCTACGCGCTCACGAGTCAGGCGATGAAGGCCTACTCGCAGGTCGTTGCCATCCTGCCGGACGATGAGGAGGCCAACCGCGCCCTCGGCAGGGTCTGGTTCCAGGGAAAATGGGTCACCGAAGAGGAAAGCTATGTCGCCCAGGGCTACGTTCAGTTTGAGGGGCAGTGGATGACCCCGGGTGAAAAACAAACCATCCTCGCCGACCGGCAGGCGCGGGAGACTGCGGATCGCCAGGCGAACGACGCCAAGATCAAGGAAATCGAGGACCAGATGACGGCGGAAAAAAATCAAAAAGCTGAGGAAGTGGAGGCTTTCCGAGACCCGAACAAGGTCGCCTGGGGCTGGGGATACGGACCGGGCTACTGGCCACGTCCGGGATACGTGGGGTGGCCGTCGGACGGGAGCCGACCATGAAACGGTTCTTGAAGGCAGCCCCGTTGCTCGTTGTCCTCCTGGCGGCTTGCGCCGCACCTTCGCCGGTCGACGAAATCATCGATTCGAACATCGCCGCACGCGGCGGCGTGGAACGCATCAAGGCCCTGCAGTCCTTCCGGGCCACCGGGATCGCGGCCGCGAGCGGTGGCCGGGTCGCGAAGGTGGTCTACGAGATCAAACGGGGCGGTCTCTTCCGCCTCGAGTTCAAATCGCAAGGATTGACAAGCGTCTTCGCGCACGATCAGGAGGGCGGCTGGGAGGTCGATCCTCTCGAAGGCCAGTTCGAACCGCAGCGGATCTCGCCCGAGACCGACTCGGCGATGGGGATCGGAGAACGAGACATCGAAGGGCACTTCGTGGACTGGCGCGAGAAAGAGCACCTCGTGGAGCTTCTCGGTCGAGAGACACTTGCCGGAGGCGAGGCCTTCAAGCTCAAGACGACCCTCGAGAACGGAACGATTCGCCACGACTACATCGACGTCGCATCCCTCCAGATCGTCCGCTCCGACCTCCCCCGGAGGATCCGCGGGCGGGACGTCGTGCTGGTGGATACCTTCTCCGACTTCAAGGAGGTGGACGGGCTGATCTTCCCGCACCTTATCGAGACCCGAGTCCAGGACCGGCCCGAGACGATCCGGATCACAGTGGAGACCGTCGAGCTCGACCCGGACCTCGACGATGAGCGGTTCCGCTTTCCCGGGTAGCGTCTCCGCCGCCAACCGCAAATGAGGTCTCAACTCGCGGCGGCGGTCATCCCGTCGGTCAACAGCGACAAGCGGGAATCGACGGCCCGGTTGTGCCACGGCCATCGCGAGACGGCGTCCTCGAAGAGGGCCATCGCCTCTTCCCGCCTGTTCTGGTACTTGAGAGCGGTGCCGAGCGTCAGATGAGCCGTCACGCAGTCCGGTGTGGAGCCGACGCATGCCCGGAGGATTCGCTCCCCCTCCTGCACCTCTGCGGCTTCGCTGCTGTTCACGAGGAATGTCCCGAATGCGGTTTCAAGAAACCAGTTGTCCCGAAACCGAGCGCGCAGACCGGAAATGACTGATCGATTTGAGGGCATGCTGTGGAGCGTGTCGCCCGCTACATCATGTCGCCGCCGATCAGCCTCGAGCGGATGCGGTGGAGCTGGAATCTCTCGACAAGAAAATGTCGAAGAGGGTAGTTCAGCTTCTGGCATCAGGTGAGAGAACGAAGGGGGGAACCAGGCTCAAGAGAAAAAGTTAAAAAGTTTCTCCTGGCACCGATATGGCACCGATAGGTGTCGGGATGTCGAGAAGACTGGTTGTGGCATGATGTGCGGGACCGAATCGCGCGAACCAATCGGCAACCTACCAGGACGAGGGGAGAGACCATGATCACCAGACGAAAGGCACTCCAGGGAATGATGGCTGCGGCGGCGCTTGGGACGAGTCGGACAATGTGGGCCACGGATGCGAAGGGCCACGTTCTCGAGCCCGGTCAAACGCTGAAACCCGGTGAGTACGTCTGGGAACCGGAGCTCTCGCCCGAGGGACCGGTGGTCATCCTGGTGTCAGTGCCCGAGCAGATGGCGCATGTCTACCGCAACGGCATCGAGATCGGTGTGACAACCGTCTCGACGGGGCGACCCGGCCACCTCACGCCCACCGGCGTCTTCGTCATCCTGCAGAAGGACAAGGATCACCACTCCAGCATCTATCACAACGCGTCCATGCCGAACACCCAGCGTCTGACCTGGGGTGGAATCTGTCTCCACGCGGGTTCATTGCCCGGTTACCCGGTGTCCCACGGCTGCGTCCACCTGCCCCTGGAGTTTTCCGCCGAGCTCTTCGCCATCACCCATCTGAACACCCCGGTGATCATCGCCGACGACTCTTCGGCCCCCGCCGATGTGGTGCATCCGGGGATGGTGCTGTCCGCCGACGCCAACAAGATGGCTGCCGACGAACTCGCCAAGGTGGCCAAGGGGGCACCCTCGCACGAGGGGAGCGATCCTGATCGGGTGGCCATCGCTTCGGTGCTGGTCAGCGCCGCGGATGGGCGATCGTATCTGTTCCTCGACGGTGAAATCGTCAATCAGAAACCGGTCACCATCGCGAATCCGGAGCAGCCGCTCGGGACGCACGTGCTGGTGCTGAAGGCATTTGAGGGTCAGCGCCCGGTCTGGAGTTCGGTTGCGATCGCGCCCGCCGGGTCGACCGCGGGGCAGCCCACGGATGGCCAGACCCTCGAGCGGATCACCTTCGACCCCGGGTTCATGGCCCAGATTTCGGCCGCCATGCATCCCGGCATGACCATGATGATCACCGATCTCGCGGCCGAGCCCGACACCCGATCGGAGCAGGGCTTCGTCATCATGACCTCGGAGTTCGTCGAGTCCTGAGCACCTGAGCCGAGGGGGTAACCGGCTGGGAAACTCTCCTTCTCCGGTTGCTGTGACTCGAAAACCCGATGACGGCGGCGTCGGTCCAGGTTGAGTCAGAGTTACGGGCTGACCGTCGACCAGCGTTTGACGGCGATGAATGTGGCGGCGGAGAGCCCGATGAGAAAGAGCCAGCCGGTGGCGATGGGGATAACCACCGATTCGCCCCCCCAAAAGCGTGAACTGGCCGGTGATGAGACTGGGGAGCAGGAGGGGGTAATTAGGTTTGCTCTCGGTCATGAGTCGGACGACCTCGGGGAAACCGTCTCCCGATCGGGTCCATTGGAGCGCCCGGTAAGTCCAGATTGCCATCTCGTCGTACAACCCCAGCGGTCGATTGACGATCCACATCGAGCACTGATCAGCCTCGAGCGGCTGGGCTGGGACGGGGTGGGGGAGGTGCGCTACCGGCACAAGAATGGGCACGAGAGTTCGGGATCGCGGGAGCGGGAGTTGGCAAGCTTCGATCCGGCCGAGTTTCTCGCCCGGGTGATCACGCACATCCCGGATCCGCGACGGCACCTGGTGAGGTACTACGGGTGGTACTCGAACGTGTCGCGAGGGAAGAGGCGGAAGGCGGGCGCCGGGCAGGAGGTCGCTCTGACACCGCCCGAGTCACTCGTGACGAGATTCGCAATGCCCGTGCCCTCCGGTGAAGCTGGGCGCAGCTGATCAAGCGGATCTACGAGGTCGACCCGCTGGTGTGCCCTCGCTGTCAGGGCGAGATGTGCATCATCGCCTTCATCGTCGATCCTGAGGTGGTCGACATGATCCTCAGGCACCTGGCCCACAAACCGGCTGAGCCACTGCGAGGGTCACCGCCGAGTTCCGCGGATCTTGCCTCGGCATCGTGACCTGCCCGGGAGACAGCGGTCTTGGCCGAATCATCCGGCCACGATCGGCACGAGTCATCCTCACGAGCTCCTACCGGCGCGCTGAATCAGCCTTCCAGGACCCGATGAGAAGGCCTCAACCCCTGCTATGCTCTAACCGAGCGAAATGTAATCCCAATCTGCAAGCTCAGGTTACTGGAATTAAAGGGGTTCGATATGAAGAGGACGAATCAATGGGATAGACATATGGCCTGGGCACTCGGCCTGTCTCTCCTCGTCGTAGCGATGAACGCGTGCGCCGGAAAGGAGAGCGAAATAATCAAGTCGAGCACGACGGACAAGACCGAATCCTGGGCGTTCGACGAGCCCGAGACCACCTATCTGGGACGGACCGCCGGATCGATCGCAGCGGATCACGGCGGAGATTCGGGCTTTCTGCTTCTCGACCGGGGGCGGGATGCCTTGTCGTGGCGGCTGATTCTGGCGGATGCCGCTGAGAAGAGCATCGATGCCATGTACTTCCTGTGGAAGAACGATGCATCGGGCAAGGTGCTGATGCAGCGTCTCATGGCCGCCGCCGACCGGGGGGTCCGGGTACGGGCCTTGATCGACGATTCGATGACGGATTCGGACCCCGAGTACCTGGCATTGTTCGGTGCCTATCCCAATGTTGAAGTCCGTCTGTACAAGCCGTTCGGCCCCAAGAGCAAGTCACTGCTCCGATGGGTCGACTACGCCGCCCACATGAAGGTCATCGACCGGCGGATGCACAACAAGCTCTATCTCGTCGACGGCAGTGTGGAGATCATCGGCGGCCGCAACATCGGCAACGAGTATTGCGAGTACCCGGGCGAGTTCGTGTTTCGCGGCCGCGACCTGCTGGCCCTCGGGCCGGTGGTGGGCACCTCCGGCGAGGCCTTCGACATGTACTGGAACAGCGACTGGGCCGTCCCGATCGAAGCTGTGGTCAGCCACGTGCCGAGCGCCGAGGAAGCCGCAGCCAACAAGACGACGCTCGACTCGTTCGCTGCGGACCCGGCCAGCTACCCGCGAGGCTTCTACGACGATCCGAAACAGATCGAGGCCGAGATGGTTGCGCTCGAAGAGCATCTGCTATGGGGAAAGGGCACGTTGCTCATCGACGATGTTCCGGACAAGGACGGCAAGCCGCAGACCCATGCGGAGCTCGATCGCACGGGTGTCACGATTGCTCGCGCGGCGGGCGAAGCGAAGGACGAGGCCCTCATCCAAAGTGCCTATCTCATTCTGGAGGACGGCGGCGCAGAAGGGCTGGAGACGCTGATCCAGGAAGGTGTAGACGTCAAGCTCGCCACCAACTCGATGGCCGCGAACAATCACCTGTCGGCGTTCGTCTCCTATCGCAAGCAGCGCAAGAGAATGCTCGAGGGTGGCGCCGAGGTGTATGAGATGCGACCGGACGCGAAGACGGAGCGGGCGCAGTTCACGGCCGAGGAGCTGAAGGAGCACGAGACCTTCTTCGGACTACACGCCAAAACCATGGTCTTCGACCGCAAGGTCGTTTTTGTCGGCTCGTTCAACCTCGACCCCCGTTCAGTCAACCTCAACTCCGAGATGGGACTACTGGTCGAAAGCGAGGCGTTGGGCAGGGCGGTCGCCGAAAGCGTCGACAACGACATCGGCGCCGGCAACAGCTGGCAAGTCATTCTCAAGGACAACGGGAAGGTCGCCTGGGTGACCGTAGAGGACGGGGTCATCACGGAGGAGTTCGACACCGAGCCCATGACGACCGCAGCACGGCGGGCGGAGGCCGACGCATTGGCTCTCATCCCCGACGATCCGGAAATGTGAGGCCGTCAACAGCCCCTTAACCCGCATATCTCACCAGCTTCCTGCTGCGGCCGCAAATCTGCAGTAATCTGCGGCGTTTTCTCGCCTCGGGGTGCTCGACGTACTGTCGAGTACGACTGCGCGCCCCTCGGGTCGAAAACACCACATCTCACTACAGCTTTCCGGCCTCGCGACGAAACCTGGTGAGATATGCGGGTTAAACGCCGGCCTCCTGGGCCTTTTCCTCTTCCATGATCGGCTCACGAAAGGTCTCGTAATAGATGTCCCACACAGTCACGAAGAGCGAGGCGATGACCGGCCCGATGATGAGGCCTGCAAACCCGAACATTGCCAGACCGCCGAAGGTGCTGATCAGGATGAGAATATCCGGGATCGCGGTGTCGCCGCCGACCAGGATCGGGCGCAACACATTGTCGACTCCCCCGACGACCAGGGCACACCACAGAAGCAGACCGACTCCGGTCGCGACATGACCGGTCATGAGCAGGTAGGCCACAGCGGGGACCCACACCAACGCGGTTCCCACGCTGGGGATCACCGACGCCACGGCCATGGTCGCTCCCCAGAACGCCGCCCCCTGAATGCCGACCACCCAGAAGGCGATCCCACCGAGGGCGCCCTGAATCAGACCGATGACGACGGTGCCCTTGATGGTGGCGCGGGTGACCGACAGCCCCTTCTCCATGAGCCGGCTCTGAATCTTGGGCGACAGGGGAGGGTAGGTCATGAGCTTCTTGACGAGCGGCGGCCCGCTTCGCAGGAAGAAGAACATGGCATAGAGCATGACGAAGAGATCGAGAAAAAAGCCCGCCGCGCCTGAGGTGGCCGCCGACAGAGCTTTGACCAGATAACCCCCGACTTTGCCGGCGAGCTCGCCGAGTTTGGCCGCGATCTGCGGCCCGGAACTGTCGATCTTTTCGCGAAACGGGAACCAGTCGGGAATGGGTATCGACAGGTCTTCGGGATTCTGGAGGTTCTTCTCGAGCCATGGCACGGCTTCCTGGGTCAATTGATAGGCCTGAACCGCGATGAGATCCAGCAGAATCAAAGCGGGTATGAGCACCATCAGAATCAAGATCAGCAGCGTCAGTACCGCGGCTGGGCCTTTGCGCCCGTGCAGCCAGGAGGCCATTTTTGTGTACAAAGGGTAGGCCAGCGCACTGAACACTGCGCCGAGGAAAAGGGCGATGAGTGAACCGCTGACCAGGGCGACAAACACAGCCGAGATTCCCAGCGTGAGCACCAAGATAGTCAGTTTCTGAGCCTTGGCGGAACGAATCAGTTCGTCGTTCATTCGATGGCCTCCAATTGCGCGTCAAGCAGACGAGCTCGTGGCCAGGATACAGCGCGTGAAATAGGTGCCAGGACCGAAATTTTTGGCATTTTTGAGAAGGTACCCGATTCGCACATTTGAATATTCGACTTTTGCCGGGCAAACCTTTGCGCGATGAATCACCAGACTTTCGATCCTCTCACCCTGAGTGGGTTGACCAAACCCCTCCCCTCCACAACAGTGCAATGGGGAACGTGGCACCGCTGGGCACCGCTGTGCCCGTCCTTGTTCTCCCGTGTTCTCGAGTTCTCCCGGCCGCGTCTCAACCCGCCCGGCGCGCCCGCGCTCCGTACGCCCGGGCCCACGGGTTCGCGGTCATGCCGTGGGCGAGGATGCTGAGGATCACGGTCCAGGCGACAACCGCAGTGATCGTCTGGCCGTGGGGCAGATCTGCCCCTATCACGATGACCGCAAACACGATGCTCGCAAGCCCCCTTGGGCCGAACCAGCCCATGAACAGCTTGCTCTCGGTGGACTCCCCTTGCCCGGCGACCGCGATGAAGACCGGCACCATGCGAACGAGGGTGAGGCTCAGTACGGCGTAGACCAGGATCGGCCAGGTGAAGTGATTGAACGCCATCCCGATCGCCGCGGTGCCGAACAACACCCAGGTCAGCAGCGCGAACGTGTCGCCGATGCCTTCGGCCGCGCCGAGAAGCTTTTCGTGGTCCGGCTTGAGCAGAGCGCCGAAGAGCATTCCGCCCACGAACGATGCGATGAACCCGCTGCCACCCAGCGCCTGCGCCATGCCGAAGCACGTGAAGGCGAGGGCAATGAC